>TARA_R100001369_G_scaffold2966_1_pt1 | contig 20740 bp, 22 predicted proteins | sample TARA_R100001369 | Tara Oceans TARA_R100001369 (sample SAMEA2621528) | marine metagenome | biome: marine biome (ENVO:00000447); feature: surface water layer (ENVO:00002042); material: "saline water (ENVO:00002010), including plankton (ENVO:xxxxxxxx)" | depth 5 m | reverse complement strand
TTGCTCAAATTTAGAACGTGTCATTGTACGTACCAAGTGCTTTGGTCCACTAGCTGTAGCCGTTACATATGGTAAGTTGATTTCTGTTTGTGCAGAAGATGATAATTCAATCTTAGCTTTTTCTGCAGCTTCTTTAAGACGTTGTAAAGCCATTGGGTCTTTACGTAAATCCATAGACTCGTCAGCAATAAACTCTTCAGCTAACCAATCGATAATACGTTGATCAACATCATCACCACCTAAGTGTGTGTCGCCATCTGTAGATAATACTTCAAATACTCCATCACCTAATTCTAGAATAGATACATCATGCGTACCACCACCAAAATCAAATACAACGATTTTTTGGTCAATACCTTTTTTGTCCATTCCATAAGCTAATGCAGCTGCGGTTGGTTCGTTAATAATACGACGAACTTTTAAACCTGCAATCTCACCAGCTTCTTTAGTTGCCTGACGTTGCGAATCATTAAAATATGCTGGCACTGTAATTACAGCTTCAGTTACATCAGTTCCTAAATAATCTTCAGCAGTTTTCTTCATTTTTTGAAGAATCATAGCTGATAATTCTTGAGGTGTATATAAACGACCATCAATATCTACACGTGGTGTATCATTATCACCTTTTACCACTTTATATGGTACACGTTCAGCTTCTTTTTTAGAATCAGAATACTTATTACCCATAAAACGCTTAATAGAATAAACTGTTTTTGTTGGGTTAGTTACTGCTTGTCTTTTAGCTGGATCCCCAACTTTAATTTCACCACCTTCTACGAAAGCGATAACAGAAGGTGTTGTTCTTTTACCTTCAGCGTTTGGGATTACAACGGGCTCATTACCTTCCATTACAGAAACGCAAGAGTTGGTTGTACCTAAATCAATTCCAATAATTTTACTCATAATTAATATGTATGTTATGTTGTGTTTTAATTTTTTTTCTCATTTACTAAATCTCAATGATTATGCCATGACAAAAAAAGTGACATGATGTCAGATTTATTTTAGCTAAATAATTATAGATATCATATACTTTGGTATTAGTTTTGATACTACAAAAGAAAACTTAGTTATTATGAAACGTATTATATCCTTTATCTCAGTATTTGCTTTATTATTAACCGCTTGTACGGGCGACCAAGGACCTCCAGGTTTTAATGGAGAAGATGGTGGTATACTTGTCTCAAATGCTTTTGAAATTGAAAATGTAAATTTCAATCCTAGCTCCAATTTTGAAAATGACTATAGAGTTAGAGAATTTTATGGTTTTGATGTTTTCCCAACTGATGTAACTCTTGTTTATATTTTATGGGAAATTAGAGATGGACAAGAAGTTTGGAGACTTGTTCCACAAACTGTGATTTTTAATGATGGCAATGACTTGGTTTATAATTTTGATTTTACACAAACCTATGTTGATTTTTTCTTAGAAGGTTCTAATTTAGATATCTTAGATGGTGTTTGGACGCAAGGTCAAGTATTTAGAGTTGTTGTTGTACCTGCAGTTAATATTGGTCGTTTAGATTTTTCTGATTTAAATGCTGTTATGGAGATGTACGGAATTACAGAATTTGAGAAGCGATAAAAATTTAATAATATAATTAAGTCCAAAAATTTAAATTTTTGGGCTTTTTTTATACTTTCATTTTTTTTGAAAATTGATTAAAATGTAACAACAAGATGTATCTTTGTATGATACTAAATCTACAATTTAATGGAGTGTATTTCTGTTTTCGACATGCTTAAAATTGGTGTTGGCCCATCGAGTTCTCATACATTAGGCCCTTGGCGAGCTGCAGAACGATGGATTACAGAATTAAAAGATAAAAAGCGTTTCGATAAAGTCGAAAAAATTACTGTAGACCTATATGGTTCTTTATCCTTAACAGGAAAAGGGCATGCTACTGATTATGCTGTGATTTTAGGTTTAACTGGTGCAGACCCAGAACGTATTCCTGTAGATACAATCGATGTTATTGTTGCTTCTATTAAAAACACAAATGTGTTAATGCTCAATAATGAAAGACAATTAAATTTTGATATTAAAACCGATATTATTTTCAATCAAAAATTTTTACCCTTTCATTCTAATGGTATGTCTTTTACGGCTTTAATTAACGGACGTAATTATAAATCTACCTACTACTCTATTGGAGGTGGGTTTGTTGTGCAAGAAGAACGAAAAATATCTAAGGCTAATAAAATTATATTTTACTGTACCTTTCCTTATCCTGTTGAAAAGGGCACCGAACTATTAGCCTTTTGTAATCAACTAAATTTACCGATTTCTGGTGTTGTTTTAGAAAACGAAAAGTCTATTCGTTCTCAAGAAAGTATTGATTTTGAATTACAACGTGTTTGGGATACCATGTTAGAATGTATGTATGTTGGTTGCCATACAGAAGGTAATTTACCTGGTGGACTCAATGTAAGACGACGTGCTTTTGACATACACACAAAGTTAATCGGTGACTTTAAATACGAGTCTCATCAAGAATGGCTACTTACCATTCGAAAAACCGAAGTAAAGTTTAGACAAATCTTAAAATGGGTAAGTTGTTTTGCTTTAGCTGTAAATGAAGTCAACGCCTCTTTAGGTCGTGTAGTTACTGCTCCTACAAACGGAAGTGCCGGTGTTATTCCTTCCGTGTTAATGTATTATCTCGTTATTGAAAATCATGAAGCCGATTTTGAACACGTTAAAAAATTCTTATTAGTTGCTGGTGAAATTGGTAGTATCTTTAAAAAAGGTGCCACCATTAGCGCTGCAATGGGAGGCTGCCAAGCAGAAATTGGTGTCTCTTCAGCTATGGCTGCTGGTGCATTGTGCGAATTACTTGGCGGAACACCTGAACAAGTATTAGTAGCTGCCGAAATTGCGATGGAACATCATTTAGGCTTAACTTGCGATCCTATTGGTGGCTTGGTACAAATCCCTTGTATAGAACGCAACTCTATGGGAGCTATAAAAGCTATTAATGCAGCCGAATTAGCGTTAGACACAGACCCGAAAAATGTAAAAGTTCCTTTAGACAAAGTTGTAGAAACGATGTGGGAAACCGCGAAAGATATGAGCACTAAATATAAAGAGACATCAAAAGGTGGTTTAGCTGTAAGTGTTAATATGTCTGATTGTTAATCTCATCTAAATCTTCCCAAAAAGAAGGAACATCTACTAAATTGTATTGACATTTGGAATTTAGTTTTTGGAATTCCCTAGACAACCATCTTGTCGTCTGGTATCCACTAAATAAATAATTTTCCATGCATCATTTACTTTCATTAGCTGAAACGAATTGACTCCACAATGACTAAATTTTTCTTGATACCAAAACTCATAAACTACCCAAGCATTAGCCATACCTCCATCGACTTGAATATTAAAATCTAATAATTTCTCTTCAAATTTTCTGTCTTTTGGGATACTCGCTATATTTTTTACAAACTGATTAAAATCATCTTCTTTTAGTATAGTTTCTCCATTATTATTGGTTGATATAGATTGTAATACAATTTTATCTGTAACCATAGCTTTCATTGTTATTGTGTCTTGTTTATGAAATGCATCAAAAAATTCAATAATAGTCGTTTTTACTATATGTTTTTCAGTTTTTTGAGCACTTACTATCAAAGTAAATACAAAGGCTATAAATAAAAATAGATGTTTCATAGGACACAAATTTTTTTTTAAATATTGACACAAAGTTTATTTATTTTTAAAGTTAAACAAAGTTTAATAAAACTCATTATTTTTACCAAACACATAATACAAACTCAATGTCCGTAGCAAAAAAAGAATACAAAAGAATTACAGTAAAAACTTTAGTAGATATGAAGTCTAAAGGCGAGAAAATATCTATGCTTACAGCCTATGACTACACTATGGCAAAAATTGTAGATGGTGCTGGTGTAGATGTAATTTTGGTTGGTGATTCTGCAAGTAATGTTATGGCTGGTCATGAGACCACACTTCCTATTACTTTAGATCAAATGATATACCATGCGTCTTCAGTTGTAAGAGCTGTTGATCGTGCACTTGTTGTTGTTGATTTACCTTTTGGAAGCTACCAAAGTGACCCAAAGGAGGCCTTGCGTTCTGCGATTAGAATTATGAAAGAATCTGGGGGTCATGCTGTGAAGATGGAAGGTGGCAAAGAAGTAAAAGAATCTATAAAACGTATTTTAAATGCAGGTATCCCAGTAATGGGACATTTGGGTTTAACTCCGCAGTCCATATATAAATTTGGTACGTATACGGTAAGAGCTAAAGAAGATCAAGAAGCGCAGCAGTTAAAGGAAGATGCTTTAATGCTAGAGCGTGCTGGTTGTTTTGCAATTGTATTAGAAAAAATCCCTGCAGCTTTAGCAGCAGAGGTCGCTGAAAGCGTATCTATTCCTGTAATTGGTATTGGCGCTGGTGGTGGCGTTGATGGCCAAGTACTTGTTTTACATGATATGATTGGTATGACACACGAGTTTAATCCACGTTTTTTAAGACGTTACATGAATCTTTATGAAGAAATGACTACTGCAATTTCTCATTATGTTACGGATGTGAAAAGTAACGACTTCCCTAATGAGAAGGAACAGTATTAAGAGACAGTAAGCAAAATAATTATTCGTGTATTCGTGGCTCAAACTTCAAACAAAATTATTTCAAACAAAAATAATCTTCAAGTTATTTACGAAGACAATCATCTCATCGTTATAAATAAACGTGCAGGTGATATTGTGCAAGGTGACAAAACGGGTGATAAACCACTAAGCGAAGTCGTTAAAGAGTATATAGCTAAAAAATACAATAAGCCTGGTAATGTTTACTTAGGCGTTGTACATAGGCTAGATAGACCAACTACAGGTGTTGTCCTTTTTGCAAAAACTAGCAAGGCATTACCAAGGTTGAATAAATTATTTGCAGAAAAAACAGCAAAAAAAACATATTGGGCTTTAGTTAAAAATATACCTCCAGAAACTAAGGATAAACTTGTTCACTGGCTAAAAAAGAATCCGAAAAATAATAAATCTACTGCATACAAAAAGGAAATCGATGGCTCTAAAAAAGCAATTCTTTCTTATAAAGTAATTCAAAAATTGGATAATTTTTATTTATTAGAAATTAACCTAGAAACCGGTAGACATCATCAAATACGTGTGCAGTTAGCATCAATAGGCTGCCCTATTAAAGGGGATTTAAAATATGGTTTTGATCGCAGTAATAAAAATGCAAGTATAAGTCTTCATGCCAAAACGCTTTCATTTATGCATCCTGTAAAAAAGGAAGAAATCTTTATTGAGGCATCTTTACCCAAAGATTCACTTTGGGATGCATGCAACGCTTAAATTACTCTATACGGATATACTAATGATAGCTTCGTTCCCTTCTCTAGTTGAGATTCTAAATTAAACTTAGCATTTATTAATTCCGCTCTTTTCTCCATATTTATAAGGCCAGAACCTTTTTCTGCCGTTCCCATATCAAAACCATTACCATCATCCTCTACACTAATAGTTAAAACATCTAATTGATAATCTATTGATACATTTAAATGTTCTGCTTCTGCGTATTTAAGTGTATTAGAGAAAAATTCTTGAAGAATTCTAAACAGAATTAACTCGTCTTTTTTGTTTTCAAAGCTAATTTTATCACCAGTGATATCTAAAACTGATGTCACTAACCCCATTTTATTTAAACGATTAATTTCATTTTTAACGGTAGCATTAAAGCCTAAGTTAAAAATTACATCGCTATTTAAGGATTTAGATAGTGCTCTTACTTCTGTTAAGGTCTCTTTTAAAGCTTCAGAAGCATTATTTATCTTTGACTTTACATCTTCTTTGGCAACTTTAGCAACTGCATTTAACTGCATGGTAGCTACAACTAATAATTGCCCTACATTGTCGTGCAACTCTCTACCAACGTGCTTTAAAGTTTCTTCTTGTATTTCTTGTTGGGATTTCACTAATTCTTCATCGAACTCCTGTTGCTGCTTAATATTATCTAGCATCATTTTATTTTTTCGTTTTTGAAACATTACAAAGAATAAAACAAACATAATAACTAATGCCAAGGTGAAAAAAACGACATAAGAAATTAATGCTATTTCTTCTGTACTAATTTCTCGTTGTGGTGTAATGAATAAATAAAAGCAAACGTATAACATGAGTACAATAAAATATTAGCTATAAGAAGGTAAATACCCCTAAATTCGATAAAGCTAGGGTTTACATCATAAAAATAAGCATCAAATATAACTAATGGTGTTATACAAAGATACCATAGCAAAAGCCCTAAACTAATATAAAACAAATAGGATTTATAAAATTTTAATATCTCGTCACTTTTAAGAAGCTCTTTAAAATACAACATTACAAAAACAAATACTGTAAGCGTCTGTATTAAGGCATCGTATGGTATCGACTTAGTAAAAAATCCATTTGTTATACTAAAATAAGCAATAGAGAAAACAGAGCTCAATACAAAAATAATAACAACTATTTTCTTTGAAATTTTATCATGCAAATGATTTCTAAAAAAAAGACCTAATAAAATAACTGATAATAAGGAAAGAATATTGTAGAGCCATCTATTTCGACAAAAAACTGAGTTTTTTACCCAAAGAAACCAATCATAGCAATAATTATTCTGTAAAACATAACCATATAGACCGAATGTTTCTACAAATACAGTTAGCCACAAAAGCCAAACTATCGGTTTTATTCTAAAATCCTTAGTTCTCACCCAGTAATAAGACGACGACAAAGCAGCCATCAATTCAAATAAATTTATGGTTAAATCACTAAGCTCCATTTAAAATCTAACTATTGAGGATAATTAGCTCCAGGTGGTTTTCCATTGTGTCCTATATTCAAGCCATCTCCTTCTGGTATATCCATTCCGCCACCTTGAGGCAAAGAAAATATACTACCTTTAGAAGTGTTTTTAACTCCAGTAGGAACAAAAAACATTGTCGTATAACCAGCCTGACCTTTAACTTCTGGGTATGCACCCAAATATAATCTCAAACCGTCCATTGTATAACCTAGCTTACCTGCTTGGTTTTCTGCATGGTTTATATAATTTTGAACATCTTCTAATGACCACCAAGAAGATCTATTATCACTGGTTTTTCTGCTGCTAAATAATGAGTCGCTAATGATGCGGTGTCTTAAATTGTAAGTCGAATCTAATACTATCGCTTCTTTGGAAGTTATAATGCCTCGTGGAGCAACAGTTGCTGGTTCAGACCTCATTTCTGTCTGATCGCTTGAATAATATAAATACATTGCGAGTGCTCCTAAAACGACACCTAAGATTAATAATACGAAATTTTTCATAATAGTTTAGTTAGATTTAATTAATAGCTATCTGCAAATTATAGATTTTAATTAAACAAAAAAAACTTTTATCAATAGTTTTCTTACACTAAAAGTCTTTTAGACTGATTTTTATCTTGTCTCTTGTGCGTTTTTGACTCATTTTATTTAACGACTGATCGGTTAGTTGAAATATTCTAGGATAACCACCTGTAGTTTGGCAATCTCTCATTAGAATAATAAGTTGCCCTGATGGAGTTAGCTGAACAGTACCAGGTAATACAGGCCCTGTTAAAATCGGTTTTAGTGTGTTTTTAATTAATGGATTTAATTGATAAGCCATGCGGCTATTTAACTTAGAGATTTCAAAATTTGAATCGAATACCATCTCTTTTAATTCATCAGTCACTTTATCGAATTCTGGGCCTTTGTAAACTTCAATTATAGTATCATTTATAACAGATGCATCATACTTAACATTAGAATTATGACTTAAGCTTATTTTATCAAAAGCTTTATAGTCTAACGTATCATTTACACTTATTCTGTGAGCTTTCGTTAGACCACAATACATACTTTGACTTCCGAGTATAGTCTCAGTTTTAAAGCCATTTTTAATTGCTAAATAAGCTCTAAAACCAGAATTTAGTCTTCCAAAACTTAATACATCATTAGCACTAATGGTAATTGGAGAATTCATATTAATCAACATCATATTCAAATGAGGACAAATGTCTGCACCCGAAATTGAAATTACAGTTGGTTTACTAAACTTTAGTGTTGGTCCTGTCATGGTCATTTCCATGACAGAAGCCTCAGAATTATTGCCAATAATTAAATTCGCAAATTGAGATGAATAAGAGTCCATACTTCCTGAAACCGGAACACCATAATGTCGATATCCAAAACGACCAGCATCTTGTATAGAGGAATAAAAACCAGATTTCATGACTTTAATCATTAGACTTAAAGTAGTTTAATTTATAATCTGATTTTACTTTTATCGCAGTATATTGAGAAGGACTAATTGGACTAAATTTCACCTTATCACCAACTTTAAAAACAGATGGAGGGTTATTATTGGAATTAAAAAAATCAACAGGAGAGTTACCAATAATATGCCAACCGCCAGGACTATCTTTAGGATAGATTCCTGTCTGTTTTCCACCTATGCCAACAGCTCCTTTTTTAACATTAAGATTTGGTGTTATTTTTCGATCTAAATACAACATAGAATCTAACCCTCCCAAATAAAGAAAACCAGGTAAAAATCCTAGAAAATAAATGGTATAAATCGCATTAGAATGTAATTCAATAAGCTCAGTTTTTGAAAGCTTTTTTTTTATTAAAAAAGCATCTAAATCCGTACTAAATTCGTCATCATAGCAAACTGGAATTTCCCATATTTTCGATTTTACTTTTTCAGCTTCAGAGTTTTCTAAATATAGCTTTTTAAATATAAAAACTTCATCATTTAATTTATCAATAGTAACATCATAAATTATTAATAATGAATTATATGTGTTTATTATATCAACTTTTTGTTTAATATAATAATTCTCTAATTCAAATTTAAATTTAAGTATGTTTTCTAAAATATATTCATCAATAAACGCTGGCCATTCAATTAAAATAGCCTTTTCTCCGTAAGGTGAATATTTCAGATTATACCTCATAGATTCTTTAGATAATTTGAATCTTATTTTTAGGCAATTCTTGTTGTAAAAACTTTAGAATTTCAATAGCATTTTCAGTATCACTATGCACACAAATCGTCTCTGCTTTTAGCTCCACTTCTACCCCTCTGATAACTGTTATTTTTTGATGTTTAATTATACCTAAAACATGATTAAGAACAGCTTCTTTTTTGTTTAAAATTGCATTATCTTTTTTACGAGAAACTAAAGACAGATCATCGTTGTAGTTTCTATCTGCAAAAGCCTCATTTACCACTTCAATTGTGTTTGCTTTTGCCATATTAGCAATCACAGATATTTTGGGTGCATATAATTTTAAAGGAGCTGAAAAGCTTTTTAAAACATCTATAATGACGATCGCAATTTCTTTATCCTTTGCTGCTAAATTATATAATGCACCATGTGGTTTAATATGATTAAGTTTTAGATTTTCACTATCGAGTATAATCTGTAAACTTCTTATTTGCTGTTTTAAACTAGTGTATAATTCCGACGAAGTCATATACATTGCAACACGACCAAAATTTGCTTTATCTGGAAACGAAGGATGTGCACCAATCTTTACATTATTCGTTTTTGCAAGTTTTACAACTTCAGTCATGGTTGCGATATCGCCCGCATGACCACCACATGCAATATTACACGATGATAAATAAGGCATTAACATAGATTCGTTGCCTATTCCCTCTCCAACATCTGCGTTAATATCGATATGTAAATAATCTTTCATCAAATTAAATTAAACACACTTAAAATACCTTTTGCACCTAGAAAAATAGCGATTAGCATTATGAGTATTCCAAATATATTCTGAAATTTTGAATTTTTATATTTCCCTAATACCGAAGACTTATTCATCACCCAAAGTAAAAAACCAGCAATAACAGGTAATAACAAACCATTAGCGACTTGTGCAAACTTTATAATCTCAATAGATTTAAACCCAATGGTAGAAAAAAGAACACCTAATCCCAAAATAAATAGCCAAACTGCTCTAAACCTTACAGATTTTAAATCTACTTGCCAACCTAAACAACCACTAGCAACAAATGCTGCTGCTAAAGGCGCTGTTATAGCACTTGTAATACCTGCTGCAAATAAGCCAATAGCCAAAAAATATTTTGCATAAGCACCAAATAATGGCTCTAAACCTTTTGCTAAGTCCGAAGCATTAGAAATATCTTGACCTGCAATTGTAGATGCAGAAATCATAATACACATAGAAACGATTCCGCCTAAAATAACAGCAATAATGGTATCCTTTCTGGCATAACGTAAATCATCTTTATGCTTCCATTTTGTTTTAGCCAAAGAGGCATGTAAGAATAAATTGTAAGGAACTACTGTTGTGCCAATTAGCCCAACTATGGTGAGAATACTATTCTCAGGGAATCTTGGAACAAAAACACCTTTAAACATCTCTATTATGTCTGGCTTCGTTAGTATTGCTGTTATTAAAAATGCCAGGCTCATCAAAATTACTAAAAAAACTAAAGCACTTTCAATGATCTTATAATTACCAATATAAAGTAAAATAAAGGCTAACAAACCAATAATTAAAGCCATTATATTTAGCTTAAAATTACCCATTTGGTAAATAGGATTTCCAAAAAGCGTTTCCATCCCAAGTGCACCACCACTTATGTTACCAGCTTCATAAGCCGCATTACCAATAACGATGGCACTAATAATTAAAATGATTACAAAATTTCTAACTAACGGGTTTTTAATTTCTGCTCTAATAACTTCGGATAATCCTTTTTGAGACACCACACCCAATCTTGCAGCCATTTCTTGCAATACAATAGTTGCTAAAACAGATAGTACCATTGCCCATAATAACGCATAGCCAAAATTAGCACCTGCTAAAGTACAAAGCGTTACAGTGCCTGGGCCAATAAATGCAGCAGCTACCAAAGGTCCTGGTCCAATATTTTTAAAAAAGCTTTTTATCATTTATCTATTGAATTTAACGCATAGATTGCAAAACTCCCTAACCAATGACCTCCTTCATAATTATCGCCAACAATACTTGGCAAGGAATAGTTTATGTGCTTGTTAGCCACATTTTTCAGGTGACTATATTCTGATAAATCTTTAGCAAGGCTATTGAGACTCCATGCTCTAGAAAAGTTTACACCATCGAGATGCACCAATTTTCCGTCTGTTCTATCTGACACTTCACCAACAGCTAATTCAAAAGATGTTTCTTTTAATTGCGGTAAAAAGTTACCAAACCATATCTTAAATTCATCTTTAGATAATACGCGTTTCATTAATGCGGCTTCTTCTAAACATGGTGATAGAAAATCGAAACCACTTGGCTCCCATACTAGCGGGCAAGCACTATCAGTCATATAAAAATCTTTTGCCCTGCTTTCAATTAAGGCTTTTAATTCTGAATGATTTACTGCCACAGCGTAATCGTAAGCAAAGCTTAATCCAAAAGCTGTATTTGGATGCTCACCTACTCTAATTGGGTAGTTTAGTTTTGGCAAAAATTCAAGATATTTAGAAACTATTAAATTGGTTAGCGGTTCTAAGTTTGTTTCGAGATCTCTTGCAGTCACACTTTCCCAAGTATGTAATTCTTCTGCTAGTTTTAGTAGCCAAGCCCAGCCGTAAGTGCGCTCAAAAGATTTGTTATACTCACCTTTAAAATAGAGTAATTCTTGTTCTATATTTTCTTTTGAAATATTTTGAAGTATTTTTTGCTGAATTTCATCACGACTCTCTAAGTCAGGGAAATTCTTTAACAAACTCACCAAACTCCAATGACCATGTACTGCAGAATGCCAATCGAAACAGCCATAAAATGCTGGGTGCAATTGTTTAGGAGTTTTTAAATCTGAACTACTGCCTATGGTTTGATTAAGTTTGTTTGGATATTCGGTATCCATACAATGTAATGGTAATTGCGCTAGTCGATTGGCTTGTTCTATGTTTAAGATTGGTGTATTTACTAGCTGTATCTTTTCGATTGATTCTTCTTTTGTGGTTTTGTCTTCACCTAAGTTATTGCAACTGAATCCTAATAGAAGAATAGAGAGTATGTAAACTTTTTTCATGTTTTGAAATTGTATTATGAACTAGGATTTATAACCTGATTGGTTAACCAAATCTTATTGCTTTTTTATAAAGAGATTCCTGCCTAAACAGAAAATTGTTAACCCAACCATCCCTCACGATCTAAACTACGATATTGAATAGCCTCACTAAGATGAGTTCCTGTGACATTTTCAGAACCTTCTAAATCTGCAATAGTTCTTGAAACTTTAAGAATACGGTCATAGGCTCTGGCAGATAAATTAAGTCGTTCCATAGCTGATTTTAAAAGCAACATTGACGCCTCATCTAGCTTGCAATATTTTCGGATTTGTTTGGTATTCATTTGAGCGTTATAATGAATGTTTTCTAATTCTTTAAATCGTTCGGTTTGGTTTTCTCTGGCTTTAGTCACTCTTTTTCTTATATCTACGGAAGATTCTCCATTACGCTCATCTGCTAGTTTTTCAAAAGGTACTGGAGTAACCTCAATATGAATATCAATTCTATCTAATAAAGGCCCTGAAATTTTACCCATATAACGTTGCATTTCAGATGGAGAAGATGTTATTGGCGAATCCGGATCATTAAAATAACCGCTCGGACTCGGATTCATACTCGCTACCAACATAAAAGATGATGGATAGGTTACTGTAAATTTTGCTCTAGAAATCGTAACTTCTCTATCTTCTAGTGGCTGACGCATTACTTCTAAGACATCCCGTTTAAATTCTGGTAATTCGTCTAAAAAGAGAACTCCGTTGTGAGATAAGGAAATTTCACCTGGTTGCGGATAGCTTCCTCCTCCTACTAAAGCGACATTTGAAATCGTATGATGTGGACTTCTAAAAGGGCGTTGTGCCATTAAACCAGCATGTGATTTTACTCTACCAACAACCGAATGTATTTTAGTGGTCTCCAAAGCTTCATGCAAAGTCATTGGTGGTAAAATGCTTGGTAAGCGCTTTGCTAACATCGTTTTACCAGAACCAGGTGGGCCAATTAAAATTATATTATGTCCTCCTGCTGCTGCAATTTCCATACAGCGTTTTATACTTTCTTGGCCTTTTACATCTGAAAAATCAAATTCCGGGAAATCTAAATTTTTATAGAATTCTTCTCTGGTATCAATTATGGTTTGTTCTAAAGGTTCGTCTTTGTCAAAATGATTAATGACTTGCATTATATTTTCTACACCAAAGACTTTTAAGTCATCTACAATAGCTGCTTCTTTAGCATTCTGAATGGGAAGTATAAAACCTTTAAACCCCTCTTCTCTAGCTTTTACTGCAATAGGTAATGCACCTTTAAAGGGTTGCAAACTTCCATCTAAGGATAATTCGCCCATAATTAAGTATTCTTCAAGATTTTCTGCCTTAATCTGCCCTGATGCTGCCAAAATACCAATGGCTAGCGTTAAATCGTAAGCAGAACCCTCTTTACGTAAATCGGCAGGAGCCATATTTATGGTAATCTTTTTGCCAGGAATACGATAATTATTATTCTGTAAAGCGGCTGCAATTCTGTAATTACTTTCTTTTATAGCGTTGTCTGGAAGTCCGACTAAGTGATAACCTACACCTTTATCTACATTAACTTCTACAGTTATTGTTGAAGCTTCAACACCAAAAACGGCACTTGCAAAAACTTTTTTTAGCATAATATTGTATGATTTTTCTGTAAAATCGTTAGAAAAAGACCTCACTTATACTCAAAAGAAAGGAAAATTAACATGCCATCAAAATTGTAGTTGATTATTAATGTTTACAAGGCCTACTAACCACTAAAATATTGGATCTAACATATTGATAACATGCATTTCATCGAATATTTAATGTATTTTATAGATAAATTCAAATTTAATTTTATGTTTGTTATCCCAAAAACTTAACCAAATATGAAAAACCTACTACGATCTTCGTTAGTGTTAGCTGTATGCTCACTACTTTTATTGTCAAGTTGTGCTCCAGAAGAAAATGATCCGCCATGTAATTGCGAGGAAGTCTTTTACGAAGAGGCAAAATACCAAGACGAGTCTACTGATGAATGGTTACTCAGTCGCATTGAAATATATAGAGAGACCATATCCTGCCAAGATGAAACAGACTTTATCCGAACAGGAAACGGAACAGAGGCTAGCCGAATAGAATGTAACTAAATTATATAAAGCCTCTTAATTGGGGCTTTATTATTTACTTACTTGTTAATTTTTAGTCAAAACTTCAGTAGCTACATGCCACAGTGCGTTTTGTTTATTACCTTTACATCGTAACACGTATACATGCGATATTTTCTTATTTTTTTACTTTGTTTTTTTACAGCTATTGCTAATAGCCAAGATAGTACCAATGTTAAAACTCAGACAACAGTTACAGGTACGATTATTAGTACATCTACAAATGGACCATTAAGCCAAGTAAATATTGTAAATATTAATCAAGTAGTTGGTACATCTACAAATGACGAAGGTGTTTTTGAAATTAGAGCAAAAGCAAATGACACCCTACATCTTTCTTATCTAGGTTATAAATCTATAAAAGTTAGAGTTACAAATGACTGGCTAAAGTTTGGCAACACTGAAATTAACATGACTGAATTAGCTTTAGCACTAGAAGAGGTTACTGTAACACAATTGAAATTAACAGGTTATCTAGAAGTAGATATGAAAATGATACCTATTACTTCTAATAACCGTTATAGAATTTCTGGCTTATCTGGTATAGGTTATGAAGGTGGTAAATCTAACATTGCCAATAAAGTCCTTGGTGCCATATTTAACCCTGCAGATTTCTTATACAGCATGTTTGGTAAAAAACCAAACGAAATGCGTAAGCTAAGAAAGATGAAAGAGGACGATGAGATTAGAAACCAATTAGCTAAAAGATTCGATAGAGAAATGCTTATGGTTTTACTTCAAGTAAATAAATTTGACTTGGATGAAATTGTAAACCAATGTAATTATTCTAGAGATTTTATAAATTCTGCAAATGATCTTCAAATGCTCGATGCTATTAGTCAATGCTACGAAGAATATAAAGTTATTAGTAGAAATAAAGATAAAAAAAGAGGCAAAAAAGGGTGATTTTTTTTCAAACAAAAACTACGCATTAGCTTTAAAAAACTAAGAATTTAGTTTATAATGGGCAACAATAGCATCGTAATTTCTAATTGTTTTCTTAACCCAATCAAAGCGTTTTTCTATTAATTCATCTTCAGATAATCCCCATTTAATAGAAGACTTACGCAATTTTGCTGTGACATGTTGTAGAATAATAGCAGCAGATACAGATATATTAAGACTCTCGGTAAAACCTACCATAGGAATTTTCAAAAAACAATCTGCTTCATCAATAATCTGTTTTGACAAACCTTCGGTTTCTCTTCCAAAGAAAAAACATGACTTTTTAGTAATATCAAAATCTATTAAATCACAATCATTACCATGTGGTGTTGTGGCAACAATTTGATACCCATGAGCCTTCAAATCTTTAATACAATCTTTAGTAGTATGGTAGCGGTTTAAATCTACCCATTTTTGAGCTCCCATTGCTATTTCTCCATCTATACGCTTTGAGTTCACCTCTTCTACAATACTTAACTCTTGTATCCCAAAAACATCACAAGAACGCATAACAGCGCTAGTATTGTGCAATTGATAGACGTCTTCTGTAGCCACAGTAAAATGCTTTGTACGCTTAGCTAAAACTTTATTAAAACGTTCTTTACGATTTTCAGTAAGGTATGTTTCTAAGTAATTTAACAGATTCAAATCTGACATAAAATCTTATATTTATGGCTTCAATATAAAATTATGAAAATTAAATCAAGCATTTTAATTTTTACCACATTTATTTCGGCACTTTGTTATGCTCAAGAAGAAGCCAAAGTATGCTCATGTCTTTTACTTCCAGAAACAGAAGAAAATGATGAAAAAGTAGAAGAATTGGCTAGAAATTTAGAAACCTCATTTAATGATTTAGAAACAACAGTTTTTAATCAGAAATTTGATGTAGAAGGATTTATGTCTAACGTTGTAGACAACGATAAAATTGATAAGAATGATGAATTTACGCGTGGTTTTATGAAAGGTGTAAAACAATCTGGTTTTAATCTTTCAGCAAAAATTGTTGACGAAATAGATGCTGGCTCTTATTACAATCTTATAAACTATCACTACGACTCAGACGAAAAAGCATATTATTTTACGTTCCGAATATACTCTAGTGAAACAGGTGTAAATTATCACGACTACAAAGTCTGTTTTGATGGAGAGACAACTAAATTTAATGATATTTACATCTATCTCACAGGCGAAAAGTTATCAGCAACCTTACAAAGAATATTTATTTTATCTCAACCTTCTAAAAACGTATTATCAAAACTTCTTGGTGGGAAATCTGACAATAGTATCCTTAAAATAGCTGAAGCTAAAAAATTATTAGAAAACGGAAAACCCAAAAAAGCGTATAAAAAGATTTCTGAGGTAGAAGGCCCTATGGCCAAAGAGAAATTTACTTTAATTATTAAAGGAAGTATCGCTAGTGCTTTTGACGATGAACTATATGGAAGTATTCTAGAAGAATTTGCTGAATTATACCCAGATGACCCAACCTTGTATCTAAAACAAGTTGATTATTATATTCTAAAAGAAGACTATAAAAAGGCCATAGAAAATATAGAGATACTGATGTATGAGACTGACGACGATTTTTTAAATCTTGTAAAAGCCAATGCCTATTTAATGGATAAAGATTATAAAAATGCAGAGAAATATTATGTTTATATGACGGTGAATTATCCAGATCTTTTTGAAGCTTATGTAGGCCTAATGGTAAGTCTTAATTATCAAAGTAGTTTTAAAGAGACACTTAACATTGTCAAAGATTTACTCAATCAAGGTTATGATCGGGAAGCGCTTCTTGAGTTTTTAGAGGAAAAAGAAGCTGATGGAAGCAATGAATTGGAAGCTTTTGTAACCTCTAAAGTTTATAAACAATGGAAACGAAAATCTTAAATTAAAACCATGAAACACATTGTTGTATTAACTGGAGCTGGAATGAGTGCTGAAAGCGGTATAGAAACCTTTAGAGATGCTGATGGACTTTGGGAAGGACACGACGTTATGGAAGTAGCGTCACCTGAAGGGTTTAGAAAAAACCCTGAATTAGTCCTTAATTTTTATAACCAAAGAAGGCAACAACTAAAAGACGTACAACCTAACCAAGCTCATAAAGATTTAGTACTACTGGAGAATGATTATAAAGTTACTATAGTTACGCAAAATGTAGATGATCTGCACGAGCGCGCTGGTAGCAATAACATAGTGCATTTACATGGAGAATTACGTAAAATTAGAAGCACAGGAAATGAAAATGATGTGAAAGTCTGGACAGAAGATATTAACCTTGGTGATTACTGTAAGAAAGGCCACCAACTAAGACCACATATTGTTTGGTTCGGTGAAGCCGTTCCTATGATTGACAAAGCCATTGAAATCTGTTATTTTGCAGATATTCTATTAATTATTGGCACAAGTATGCAGGTTTATCCTGCTGCAAGTTTAATGGACTGTGTACAAACACATGTTCCTATTTATTATATAGATCCAAAACCAGCTATTTCTAATAATACAAAAGTAACTGTTATTGCAAAACCTGCTACAGAAGGAATGCAAGACTTTATAGCCAACATAAAATAAAAGACACCTACATTAGAACTAAACTAATCATCTACAGTTAATCTAAAAAAAAAACATTAACAGACTTACCAAAAACATCAGAAAGTTTTAATACTAAAACTATTTGGGCATATATCTATTAGCCTCAATTGAATTTATAGTTTACTTAGAAACACTAATTTCTTTGCGAAATCATCTTATTTTAAATTTAAAAGTCACGCTCTATTTTTAGTGTATTTATAATTATATATATCGTCTTATATAAATTATTAGAACAACTTTATGTCATAAATTTTTGTTATTAAGACTTCTGTTAAGTAAGCCCATAGCTACATATAGAATTGGAGAAATTAATAATTCTTGAATTGTTCTTGCTAAACGACTTAAACTTAGAATTGTTTTTCCTTCTAGAAACAGCCAATCGAATAAACCAATAGCTGTAATAATACATAATCCCGAAACATGTACAATGTGCCATAAAGACGCCATCCAAGTAACCTTCAATTTCCCAAGGTGGAATGTACCAACAAAGTAGACAGCTAATGTAAATACCAGCGTAATTACGTGTCTTAATTTTCTTGGAATTAAAGCTGTATTCTTATGTTCTGCAATAAATATATAATAGCAAGAATATAAGATGAAAATAATAATAAGTCCAATTATAAAACGAACTTTATCAGATTTGTACAGTTTCATTATTTAAATGTATTTTTCGAGCATACAACATCCATAGTAAAAAAGTCACTCCATAAACGGTTGTTTTAAACACGTATTTGTGAGCAAAATCGAAGTAATATTCAAAATATTCACGCAAATAAATTAACCCTATACATCTCGAAATATTAACGAGATCAAGAAGCATAGCACCAAGAATAATATAAAGTACTTTCCGCCAAAATTTAGATGGCATACAGACTATAAAACCAATATATAATACTATTAATTCTAAACCATTACAGACATCGGCTATGTGTAAAATACTTTTTCCATTATGATATATTTCTGAGGCTTGACGCGTTACATACTCACCTTCATATAAGGTTGTCTTTGCTTCCCTTACTGCTTTAAAACCAGACATAGAACTAAATCGATTCAGTAATTCTGTGGAGGCCTCACCAACATGAATAGTTAAGGGGTAATCTAAAATTTTTGAATCTAATAAAAACCCAACATAAATAATTTTCCATACAATAAAAAACAATAAGGCCTTTCCTAAAAAAAGCCTTATTGGTAATGGAATTTCATTTAATAATGAATTAAATTTTATCATTATTTTTTATCACGCAATTTTTTTACACCAAAGGCAGCTGCACCTATTACTAGGGCAATTAGCCCTCCATCTAGAGGGATCGCATCTTGAGTGTCAGTTGCTCCTCCAGGAGGTCCTTGTTGAGCGTTTAAGTTAGTTGTACATACCATTGCAAAAACAACAACCATAGTACTAATGACCTTAAAAAATGTGTTTTTTGAACTTTTCATTGTGTATATTTTATTAATTAATAATTAACTTTTTAGTTATTGTTTTACCTTGAGAACTCAATTTAACAAAATACGTACCTAGACTTAATCTTGAGCCTGTGCCTGTATTAATGGTTACTCTATTACCTCCGGTCAATCCAGTCTCATGATATAAGCTAACTCCTAAGACATTGTAAATTGTAACTTCTAAATCATCCATACCTAATGGAATATTTAAGTAAAATTTACCAATGTTTGTTGGATTAGGATATAATAGAACTTCATTCATATCGTAAGTCCCAACTGATAAAACGTTAGCAGAAAAAACTATCTTAAAGCGGCTAGCGTCAATAGAACCAGAAGTTTCTGAATCAACTGAATAGTCATAATTAACTGTACCACTTTGCGGAATTTCCGTGTATATGTTAGTAAAGTTGTCATATAAGAATGCCGTTGCCTCTTGCATAGAGATACCTTCTGCCACTATTGTATAATTGGTATTTCTGTACGTATTAATTTCCAATTGAATTTCTTCTTCATCTAACGGTGTGGCTCTAGTTTCAATACTCAACAACACCCCATTATTACTAGTTGCGAAATTTTCATCTAGGTTAGTAATATTAGGCGCATCATTAGCATCAACGTCATTGTTACCTTCAGTATCAAATAAAATCAATAAACCATCTGTGGCCGTCTCGTTGTTAGCTAATGCACTACTTTCATATAACGATAAACGTAGTTGCCCTTGACTAGTTAATTCACTTGAAGTACTAAAAACTGATGTTTCTGGACCTGGTGTATTCTTACTAGCTTGTGTAAAACTTACAGACGATTGACCAGCACCTGCTGTTTGAACCCAACCTGCTTGTCCTGCTTGTAAATATTGGTTAGCATCAGAATCACCTGCCGAAGCAGTACCTGTAGACGCAATTACAGCAGTATACGCTCCTCTTGCTCCAAGGGTTGGATCCCACACCCAATAAAAATTAGGACTAATATTTGTTGCATTTGTCGTTAACACAGCATTCATATCTACTTGAGATTGGAAAGGATTACCAGCAGCAATGAATCTTTGTTCAGGCACATTGACTGATATCGTTTTAGAACCTTCATTCTCCGCTGTTAATTCACCTGTAGCACGTAGTGTGGTTACAGACGGTGTTGCTGTATTATTTGATAAATCTGTAGTTCTGTCTCCTCTAATTAAAGTATGATACATAGTACCAGGAAATAAATTAGTGGCATTAGTATTAGCCATTTGTACATAATCATAAACAACATTATCATATATATACATCGATGGATTACCTGTTTGCGTAAAATCAAAGCCATCTGAATTACCAGTAGGTCCTGTAATATGCGTATCTAACTGCCAGTTCTCAGAAATAGGTGTGCTCGTTGTTACAGGAGACCCTAATTGACGGTAAGCTCTTTTTGCAGGGATATAACGTTCTACTGTAAAATCACCCATAAAAACACCAATACCCGAACCTATATATGCAGATCCCATAGCATCCGATTCAAACGTCGTGGTACCGTCATTAACGAC
>TARA_R100001369_G_C3327403_1_pt1 | contig 20792 bp, 17 predicted proteins | sample TARA_R100001369 | Tara Oceans TARA_R100001369 (sample SAMEA2621528) | marine metagenome | biome: marine biome (ENVO:00000447); feature: surface water layer (ENVO:00002042); material: "saline water (ENVO:00002010), including plankton (ENVO:xxxxxxxx)" | depth 5 m | reverse complement strand
TAACTTTTACACTGCTGGTTCAAATAAGGTTGACACGCTCCGCAACGGGCACGCATAATGCTAAGTAGCTCGCAGCTATCGTTGGACTTGATTGCAGAGCAACTTGGCTATCAATCGGCAACAGCCTTCAGCCGCTTTTTCAAAAAGTATGCGGGCCTCTCCCCAGCAGAGTACCGCCACCAAACTCACTCGTAGCTAATTCGTCTTAGCACGCAAAAACACCTGTCTTCATGACTAAAACAGCGGGAATTACTACGCCCTGCTTTTATTTTTGAGCTTTTATTCTATATTCATACTCACAATATTAAATACAACTTAAAAGCGCAGGAGTAAAATATGAGTGACTTTAAACTACATGACAAAGAATCGGCTCCCGAGGAAAGCAGGAAGTTACTAGAAGGCTCTGAAAAAGCTTTCGGTATGATCCCCAATTTGCACGCTGTCATGGCTGAAGCACCCGGCATTCTAGACGCTTACCAACAGGTGCACGAGCTTTTCGTTAATAGTAGCTTTGACAAAGACGAGTTAACTGTTGTCTGGCAAACCATCAATGTTTTCAACGAATGCCATTACTGCGTTCCTGCTCATACTGCTATTGCAAAAAATATGGGCGCCGATGATTCTATTACTGACAACATTAAAGCCGGTAAGCCCTTAGGTGATGAGAAATTGGAAGCACTGCGCCAGTTTACTCTGGTCATGCTTGAGAAGCGCGGTAACGCCGACGAAAGTGAGCTTGAGTCTTTTTATAAAGCCGGTTACGGACAGCGTCAGGCACTAGAGGTTATTTTGGGAATTGCTCAGAAAACGATGAGCAACTTTACAAACCATATTGCAAATACACCTATAGATGAACCATTTAAAAAGTTCGCCTAGCCGAATGCGATGGCACCGGGTGAAACACTAAAACCAACAACGGAAACAACTATGAGTCAGTCACTAGAACAAAAACTTCCGTGGGCGTTGTTAGCGCTACGGGTCGGTATTTTCATTGTTATGTTTGTATGGGCGCTGGATAAGTTTGTGAACCCGGGACATACCGCCGCAGTGTTCGAAGGCTTTTATGGAATAAGTGGTTTGTCTTCGACTTTAGCTGCTGTACTGGGCGGGCTTCAAGTGGCTCTTTGTCTGGCTTTTGTTGCTGGACTATGGAAAACGATAACCTACGGTTTAATATTAATTATGCATGCCGTGTCGACTTTTTCGTCATTTCCACAATATCTGGACGCCTTTAACAACCTTCTGTTTTTTGCGGCATGGCCAATGTTAGCCGCTTGCATCGCACTCTTTATGCTACGCGAGTATGATACCAAGCTGAGCCTTTAAGATGGAGCGACTATGCGAGTCATATTTTTTGTTCTGGCTATGAGCTGGCAAATGGCTGCATCCGCGCAGTCATTTGAGCAATCTCATACCGCTTTTACTGATGTTCTGAATGATCATGTTGAGGTCTATGATGACGGTTTAAAGTCAGCGGTTAGTTATCGCGATTTGGCTAAAAACCGTCGGTCACTGGACAAGTATCTCGCATCGCTGTCTGCAGTTGAGCCCGGACAGTATGAAAGCTGGACGCATGAGCAGCAACTGGCCTTTTTAATTAATGCTTACAACGCTTTCACCCTGCAGCTTATTATCGACAATATCGATAAATTTGAATCCGGCGATGCTGATTCTATTCGCGATTTAGGCGGGCTATTTTCCAGCCCATGGGAGAAGTCGTTTTTTACGCTACTAGGTGAAAAACGTACTTTGGATTGGGTTGAGCACGAAAAAATTCGTGTCGACTTTGACGAGCCCCGCATACATGCCGCTTTAGTCTGCGCAGCAGCAAGCTGCCCTAAGCTGCGCGCGGAAGCCTTTACCGGTGAAAGTCTGGAGACTCAGCTAGAAGATCAGATGATCACTTTTTTAAGCGACCGCGATAAAAATGGTATTGATGATAAAGACATTTATCTGTCGAAAATTTTTGACTGGTATCGTGAGGATTTTGACGGGCTTCGAGATTACCTGAGAACCTATTCAAGGCCTCTTTCCGGTGATTCTGGTAGTAGCGATAATATGAACTTCCAGTCTTTAGATATTCGTTTTGTTGACTATAACTGGAAATTAAATAACTTAGAAAACCGCTAAAGCTGACAGGAGCTCAAAGTTCACCGGTGACTGAGAACAAACACTTTGTTTTGCCTTTGTATTTTACAAAGCTTTTATAATTCTGTAATGGCCTGATTAAAAATGTTTTTTAGAAGAGTAAGATCCAGATTAACCCCCGCTATATTAGCCTCAACCCATTCCTGTCGAGAGATAAGGGGCCAAGTCACGTCATATCCCAATGCAAACAACATTTCTTCAAAAAAGAATCTCTGTACGCGACCATTTCCTTCTCTAAAGGGGTGCAATAGATTTATCTCACAAAATAAATCCGCAATTTGCTCGATAAATAATTCGTGGCTTTGGGCATTTTCTAATTGAGAAATATTTTTGAATAGCTTTTTAGCCTCAGGTTCTATGCGCGTACAAGTGCAAAATCGTGTTTCACCTTTGGATATATCAACATCTCTAACTTCACCCGCCCATTCGTATACATCCTGAAATAAATGGTGGTGGAGCTTTTTTAAGTGTTCAAACGTGAACTGCTGAATAGTGGCTCGAGGAGATTGATAGAGCCGGTAACGCTCTGCAGTAAACTCAATTTCGGCTTCGGCCAGTTTATCCGCATTCCGGATATCCAGGAGATTAGTGAGAACATCCGTTTCAGGGTAGCAGTACTTATCTTGTGCTACCCCGTATTTATCGCGCATACTTGCGTTTTAGTGCCGCAATAGACTGATTTTCGCCTATATTTTTCAACGTTAGCCCTTCGTACATTAGGCTGGTTCTAAAGTTTTCCATTTTGGGGATAAACTTTGCTTTCTTTTTTTCTGCCGTAGCCGTAGAAGAAACTGTATTAGTCATAATGCCTCCTATATAAGCCAAATTATACCGTAAAAGCGGTTATATGTCATGGCGCCGTTTGACCAAATAGTCCTCATAAAACACGGTTAAAGCATTCAAACTTCACAGCTAATATTATGAATTGCCGGAAATATAACGACACTACAAACCTGACGCTTTAAATTTCAAATCCATGATGCTGGCCGTCTGGTAGCTCAATATCCAAACGCACTTTACCGCCGCCAGCTTCAATATAACGCTTTAGACTTGAGAGCTTTACGTCACGGCCCGACTTTTCCATTTTAGCTATAGTGGGCTGTTTAACGCCCAGCGCTTTAGCCATATCATTTTGCGTTTTTTTCATAAGCATACGAACTTCAGCTAAATGGATATCAAGCAGCATAGCCTCTGCTTTAGCTTCTGCATTGACTACAATATCCTCATTTTCTGTTTCAAGTATTTGCTCTAATGTTCTCGCCATTTCAATTACCTCTCACTTAAACCTCCATGTTTATAGCCTTAAAGATATATAGCATTTAGGCTATTGTCAAGCTTCTACGTTATTGTTCTACAATGTAAGAGTTGATAATAAAATTATCGTTGACCCAAACCCAATGTAGTGACGTAATAGCAGGCAACATTACTTTAAGGGTGTCTTTATGAAAGCGTTACACGGTTTATTTATTCTTCTGGGTTTATTATCTGTCGTGCTGCTTGCTATATCAGGGCCTTTATACAAAAGCGGAACGGCTGAGTTAGGCACAGCATTCTTATTGCTACGCTGGGCCGCTTATATTGGTGCGGCAACCTTCGTGCTTAACATTATCTGGTATTTCATTCGCCGCCCGCAAGGGCTGGTTGCCGGCCTTAGTGGTTTAGCTATTATTGCTGGTGGGTTTGCCTTTTACATGCCCTTCAGCCAGTACCTGAAAGCGCAAAACGTTCCTGCCATTCACGACATAACGACTGACACACAAAACCCGCCTGAGTTTGTGGCTATTGCGCCGCTGCGTGCAGATGCCCCCAATCCGGTTGAATATGCTGGAGAAGAAACAGCGAAACAACAGCGTCAGGCTTATCCTGAGTTAAGAACTTACGAGTCACTGGAATCACCGAATGAACTTTTCTCGGCTGCTTTATTAGCCGTAGATAAAATGGGCTGGGAATTAGTGGAAAGCTCAGAAACAGAAGGCAGAATTGAAGCTACGGCAACCACTACCTGGTTTGGTTTTAAAGACGACGTAGTGATAAGAGTTCGCAGTACAGTAGATGGTAGCCGGTTAGATATTCGCAGTAAGTCACGTGTGGGCCGCAGCGATGTGGGCAAAAATGCTGAGCGCATTCGTGAGTTTATGTCTTTATTGAAACCCGAATTACGTTAGTAAAAGTTACGTTAGAAAGTATTACATTGGAAAGTATTGGGCCTGACACAAAGCGTCAGGCCCTTTCTATTTATGGAGCCTTGCGAAGTACCGGTTGCCCATAGTTTTCGTCCAGCTGTCTAACCGCCGACTCCGGAATAAATACCTGAGCCACACTGGCTACTTCTTTGGTATTGATATTCACTAGTCGGGCGTTAGCCATAACGCCATCCCGGTGATGAGACAAAGTACCGACCAATACATGAGTAATTGGCATAATCTCATCGAGTTCCAGATAGTCACGAGTTAACGCAAAGTCACCTTTTGGAGTCACCCGGATAAAGTCAGTCGCTTTAAAGTCGAGAACGCTTAGTTCACGACTGTGCAGTTCCTGCACCAATTGCTCTGACAGCACCATACTTAACGGCGAGCTTTGATCATATTGACCAGTTACCCCAACTAAATTGGTTATACCCACCTTTGCACTATTTAACCGAATGCTGGCATTCTCGACCAATTGCTTGGCAAGTTCGGCGCTATACCTGGCACTGTACGGCTGAGTATAAATCTCTTCTGCCTTCTCTTCGGCGTTTACTTTAGCTTGCGAGACCTCCTGCTTAGCCGGCAACACAGTGCAGGCTCCCAGAAACAACGCAGTAAAACTTACAAAAATGGATAACTTCATGGCAGTGCCTCTTTCTAGTTACGCTGTAAACGACCGTTAACTAGCTCAGTTTGTTTATTTGACCAATACAAATGCTTAGGAACATAACGATTAGCCGCGGCCAAAACTTCTTGATTACGACGGTCGACAATACGCAAATTAACCATGGTTCCCGCGTCCTTACGAGACAGAGTTCCCACCAGAATCCAATCAATTTCAGGGTGTTGTTCAAGCTCATCTACGTCACGGGAAAGCAGCGTAGCGCCCTCTTCCGCGACAGAGATGTAAGATTGGGCACGAAACTCAACCAGGCTTAAATTGCGCTCCTTAAGATGCGCATAAATGCTTTCGCTCAACTGATGGCTTAATTCGTTTAACGAGTCACCCGCTTGCGGCTGCTCAAGCGTTTCCGCTAATACCCAGCGAGTTACGCCAATGTTAGACCCATAGTGAGAATGATTGTCGTGAGAGAGCTGACTCGCGAGCTGCTCCGCTAAGTCGTCCCCGATAGCTTCGTGGGGGTTGTTAGCATGCGCTGTTGCTGAGCCTGAAACCAAAAAGAATGGCAGTGAGAAACAAAGAATGAGCACCCGATAAAACATAGCCTGACCTTTAATTATAGAGCTTATGCGTTGTTATCGGCAGGTTTTGGGGAAGGTTTAGGGAATAAAAAAGCCCTCTTAAAAAGAGGGCTTCAGTACTTATATTGCTCGTAAGCTAACGATTAGAAGCTATAAGTAAAGTTTACATAAGCACGGCGACCCGTTAGGTCATACAATGCGTTTTCTACATAACCTGGAGGAACTTTATCGAACATATTACGTATACCGCCAGTTACTCGCAATTCTTCCGTAAAATGATAACCGACAGCGATGTCGTGCGTCATAATTGACCCAACATACGCAGGTCCAACGTTTTCGTATGCCTCAACTCGAGGAGTTACGTCAAACAGTGCTGAACGGTCCAGGAAACGAGTTGTCCACGAGACATTCAAGTCGTCCAGACGATAATTTGCAGAAAAGCGGAACTGCCATTCTGGATCTCCAACTTCCCCAGTTGAAACCTGATCTTGAGTTGGTTGATCCTGGAATGGGTATTCAACAAACTCTTTTAAATGGTTGATAAACAATGAAGTTGAAAGAGAGCCAGGTAAATCAAACTGACCTAATTCAGTTTGATAATTAACTTCCATTTCATAACCAGAAGTTTGAATTGCGGCAGCATTTAAGTAACCGGACTCAACGGCTGTCAACTGACTATCACCATCACGAGTAACTTGGCTACAGAATGTGTTACCAATACCGCTTGACGAGTCCACACAGTTATTGATTACGTCTTGAGGATCTATAAATGTGATAGCATCTTCAATCTCAATATCATAGTAATCTAAAGTAACAGAGAAGTTCTCAATAAAACTCGGGGTCCAAACAACACCGAACGTTGTAGAGTCTGACTCTTCAGCTTCTAGGTTTGGGTTACCGCCAGAAATAAGGTCAATACTTGCATTGGTAACCGATTCGAAGTTCTCAGGAACACCTAACGCAGCACAATTTGCAGCACGGTTCGGATCATTATCTATCCGAGTTTGATCACAAGGGTCGGTTACATTAGCAAACCCAGGAGATCGAGGGCTGAATGCCTCTGTAATGTTAGGTGCACGAACAGCCACACCGACAGTACCACGGAAACGAACATCTTTAATAGGAGCATACATAAAGCCTAACTTCCATGCATCAGCAGAGCCAGCATGAGAATAGTCGGCGCTTCGATAAGCCATATCAAGAGTTAATTCTTCAGCAAAGTCTAAACCCGCAAGAATTGGAAGATTTAATTCTACAAAGCCTTCAGTTACATCATATTCACCGTATTCATTAGGAGTTGCCGCGTTGCGAGTTAATCCACGACGAGTGAATTCGTCGGTGATAGTCTCTGATGTTTCTTCACGCCACTCAAAACCAACTGCGATGTCAACTGGACCGCCTTGTAATGAGAAAAAGTTAGCTGTATCCGTAACGAATGAAGCACCCGCATATTCCTGCGTGATTTTATCATCACGAGTAACATCAGCACTCATAAAGTCAATTGCAGCTTGAGAAGCTTGGTCACCAAACGGATTATACGGAACACATTCTCCACCGTTGTTGACTTGACCAGCATCAGGATCTCGACAAACTATGTTCCCATCTGCATCTTCAATAGTATCGACTGCCGCTAAAACGTTTCCTGGAATTTGTGAACGTAAAGTTTGGCGACGGTTACGAGTCTCACCATAACCATAATAAAAGTCGTACTGTAAATAGCTTCCACCAAGCTCTAAGGCGCCATCAACACCACCGTTAAAGCGGAATAATTCCCGACGGTTGTCGGCAGTACGATTACCCCAGTCTTCAAAGAACTTCCAGAAATCAGCTTGTTGAATGCCCGCATCAAGAAGATTGGTTCTTAGTTCTTCATCTAAATAAGGATTATCTGCTACATTAATTTGAATGGCTTGAGTAAAAGAAGGTTGGAACTGTTGTTCGATATCAGCCTGAGTATATTTGAAATCAGAATAAAAACGCGCTGAGTCACTCATTTCAAAACTTAACGAAGAGCCAACGTTTACGCGATTGACGTTAGGCTGAAGGTTTACATAGTCTTCAGTATACAAACATGTTTCACAGCGCTCTGAGTATTGGCCAAACAATGCTGAGTTTGTACCCTCACGAGCAGGCTGTCTTTGCCATGAACCGTCTGGGAAAAAACCGTAAAAATCATCAGCTAATAGAACACCGCCACCTGAAATATATTCAGAAGCTATACCTTCGGCATAGATACGATCAGGGATCCCATCCAAACGCCCAGTATCTTCAGGGTTCAATATTGTTCCCCAACTATTAAACTGGCGAACATCACTTGCCATCGTTTCCTGAATACGGTTCATACCGGCATAGAACGTCGCGTTACCACGACCGTTCATAAAATCACCGCCACCTAAGAAAGTGAATTCGTGTGTGCGAGCACCAACGCCTTCAGTTGATCCAGCTGCCTGTCCGCTAATCTCAAAACCTTCGTAGTTCTTCTTCAGAATAACGTTAATAACACCTGAAACAGCATCTGAACCATAAATAGCTGACGCGCCACCAGTCATGATTTCAATACGCTCGATCATGCCTGAAGGAATAGTTGATAAATCAACTGACGCAGAGCCAGGAGAGCCGGCAACGTGACGCTTGCCATCAACCAGCACCAAAGTACGGTTTGCACCTAAACGACGTAAATCAGCGGAACTAACACCAGCACTCGCATTACTCTCACGGTTGCCTATTAGAGTATTAGTAGCACCTACAGCAGGTAATTCAGCTAAAATTTGGCCTAAATCTGGAGAACCGAATTTCTCGATATCCTCTTCACCAAGAGACAAAATTGGTGCGGCTTGAGACAGCTCAGGGCGAGCAATGCGAGAACCTGTGGTAACGATTCGCTCCATTTGCTCTTCGGCTTGTTCTGTTTCTGTGCTCTGTTGAGCATCTTGCGCTACTGCTAACGCAGGAAAGCCTAAAGACGCAGCAACTGCCGCAGCCGTTAAGCTTTTTCGGAATGTCATATTTTTCATGAGTAAAAACTCCCTGGAACGTTTTTATTATTTTACTTCTTATATGAAGTGTTAAGAAATTTATCAGGAAGTTAAAAGATTGTAAACTTTTAGTGATTACTTTGTTAGAAAAATAAAAAGCCGACCATTTTGGTCGGCTTGAATTAACTATACTGGAAGATATAAATTACTTAGAATTTAATACCTGCACTCAACTGAACATAACGCGGAGTTTGATAGGTAGTAGGTAACATAAATGCATTGTCAGCATTACCCGGTGTACCTGTTTCTGCAAACTCGTAACGATTAGTTACAGCTTGACTGTCCAACAAGTTATACACGTCAAAGCGTAACTCTACTTCCGTATTAGCCAACTGAGTCGTATAAGTCGCATTCAAGTCCAACTGGAATGTCCAGTCAGTACGACTGTATGTACCGCGTGGGAATTTAAGGTATTCATTCGCCAAATCGGCATCGTCACAATTTGCCGAACAAAGGTAGAATGTATCACCATATACTGGCACGCCATTTGGATGACCGATACCAAAAGCGTTTAGAGGACGACCTGAAGTCAGTCTCGCATTAGCACCAACTAAAAAGTTATCCATTAACGCATAGGTACCATACGCTTTGAAAGAATGGCGGCGATCATTTGGTGTATCACCAAACGCTCCATCCATTAGTTCTGGGAAGTCAAAGTCTTGCGTAATACCAGCATCATCTTGCTCGATATCTGATTTAACCAGACCTTCGGTATTACCATAGGATTTAGACCAAGTATACGATGCATTGAAAGACCACTTGCCGTCCCATGCCCGACCTAGCGTTAACTCAACCGCATTATAGTTACGAACTGCAGAAGGATATCCAAGTTCTTCTGGGCTAAAGGTTACCACTTCATCGGCTACGAAATCGCAATTTGTATCAGTTTTGACTGTCATTGGTTCGCCTGGGTTACCCAACACATAAGTTGGGGCACCTGAACCGAACCATGCTTCTTCAAAATAGCCTTCACAGCCAAACTTGTTTTCAATAGCATTCTCAATCGACATATCATCGATAGCACCATTTAGCTCACGACGAATCCCGCGAACACCCCAACTCCAGTTGTCTGCAAATGCTGCCTCATAACCGACAATAAGCTCGTCTTGGTACATTGCGTCAATATCTTGATCAACTATCCCTTGAACATCTGGTACTTCACCATCGGCATTTACAACTTCATTTCCAATTTGCTCGCCTAAGTCTAAAATCAAACTTTCGAAGCTGTCAATATTACCAACCGTCGCACCTTCTAACGCGTAAAAACGTGTACGATCGTTTTCATCACCAGACAAGCGAACGTTGGTATTATTAGCTACCGGAAGATGATATCGGCCAATGTTAACAAATGCTTTCGACTGACCATCTCCATTTATGTCCCAAGAAAGACCTAAACGTGGTGCCCACATGTCTTTAATTTCAACAAAGGTTTGACCTAAAGAGTTTTTATTTTCAAAACTCTCATTACGTAAACCAATTGTTGCGGTTAGATCCGGTGTTATTGACCAAATATCTTCAATATAGTATGCGCTAGCAACCGTCTCGAAATCTCCACCTACGGTTCTAACACGTTCTTCCGCGATTTGATCAACTCCTGCTGGAACAGCGCTACTATTTGGAAGCTCACCACCTGGGTTAACATCTTTCAATACATAGGTGGCGCCATTTGGACCTGGAGATGACTGGATACTTGTCGAAGTATTTGTCTCTTGGTCATACCCGAAACGAATCAAGTGATCGAAACCTAAAACATACTCAAAATCAATACGAGCTGCTTCTCGTGTATCTTCACCAAATTCCAGAGTACTTGTAGCACAACCCGCTGTAGTGCCAAGTGGAGCATCAGCTCGTTGGTCGGTAATAATATTACATACCGCACCTTGTGGGGATGATGTCGTTAATGCGAATTTATTCTCGCCATATAATGCAGAAACAGTCAAATCCTGAGTCAAATAACCAGTGTATTTGATCGAGTAGTTGTCGCCACCACGTTCAAATATTGTGGTTCCTGGTGCTGCGCCTTCTGCAATTCCACTTTCCTGACTATAAGGGTATGCCAAACGAGTTGTATCCTGGCTATCAGAGAAGGCCAACAATTCAACTAAATGATCGCTGTTAATTTGCCAGTCAATTTTACCACCCCAAAAAGCATCGTCAGCTGAATCATTGAAGAAAGTTGTACCACTAGTGTTGGTAAAATCTTCATCTAAATCGCGCGGGCTGTATATTGCATAGTAAAATAGAGTGTCTTCAATAATTGGGCCTGACGCATATATATTAGCCTCGACTTCAGAAAAACTATCTGCTCCATTAAAGCGTAATGCTCGTCCGTCTGGACGGAAGCTATTTGGAGACTCTTCTCTTAAACCACTGGGTTTATAATATATATTGGCGCCGGCTTTAAATTCATTCGTACCACTTTTGGTGACAGCATTAATAACGCCGCCTGTTGAGCGACCAAATTCGGCGCTATAGCCCCCGGTCAAGACCTGGAAATCAGAATAAAATTCGAATGGAACGTCTGAGAACCCTAGACCATTACGGAAGTTTGTGACGTTCAACCCGTTAATATAAGTTTGGTTTTCCGCGACTGATGACCCGCCGAAAGATGCTAGATTACCAAAGCCCGGAGAACCAGCGACTGTACCTGGAGCCAAAAGAGCGACAGACGTTGCGTCCCTCGGAACCGGAATACGATCAATGGCTGCTTCTCCAATATTTAAAGAAGTGCCCGATGAACGTGTATCAACCATTGATATTGACGCGCCTGAAACATCAATACGCTCAATTCCGCTACTAAGTGGAATTGCTACGTTACGTGAGGTGCCCGGGCTTACGGTAACGATATCGGATTCAACTGGCTCATAACCATCCGCATTTGCAGTAACTACGTAACGACCAATAGGAAGCGAAGGGAAACGATATGTACCTTCACTATTGGCTTGAATTGTACGTGTATAACCGGTTTCAATATTTCGGATTGTTACGCTTGCTGACTGCGCAGCTCCCGACTCTACAGTTACTTGGCCACGGACCGAACCAGATGTGTCTTGTGCAACAGCAAGACCGGAAACGCCCATAGCTGCAGCAACTGCCGCAGCTGTCAGCGTACGTTTAAAAAATTTATTTCTCATGAGTAAAACTCCCTGGAACGTTTTTATTATATCGCTTCCTTATACAGAAGCTGATTAAAACTTAACAGGAAGTTGCAACATTGTAAACTTTTAGAGCTTTTTTTGTTAACACCCATCAATCGTATGATGTAATCGGTCTTGATACATCGTTTTTTATTTACCACACTGAACGCAACTCCCAACAACACCTGTTTCAGGAAAAGCGACGGTCTGAATCGTTAAATTTTTGAAACCAGCGTCTTCAAATAGCGCTTTAGTCTCATTTTCATCACCTAACTGTTCTGTTGCTTTTAGTAAGCTAACCAACCGGGCTTTGTGCTCAGTTATCGCATTGATGTAGCCCGAAAGTACTCGGTGTGACTCATCAGAGTTTCCGTGAGCCGCGGCCTGCAATGCATGCTTTGTTGCCGGAACAAAGTTCATGGCCTGGAAAGCGCCATATTGCTCATACTTTCTGGCGAATTGATTTAGATTGTGTTGTTCCTGTAGCGCGGGTTTTGGCAAATTACTGGAGCCATGTTTTAACAAGGCTTCCTGAAGCGGCGTTACCGATTTCTTAAGTTGTTTAAGCACAGAAGGGATAAACTCAAACAAGGCTTTACTGTTTTTATAAATATTAGAGTCGGTTGAGTGCACCAAAGCAATAACACTGCCGCCACGCTTAAGTTGCAAGTGCAGGTTTTTAAGCCCTGCCTCCATATCACCATATTCAAGGCCAAAGTGAGAAACGAAAGTTCCTACCTTTTTATTCGAAGGTAACTTAAAGGTTTCGTAAGGCGTTTCGGCGTGTAGCTTCAGTGTGTCATTAAAGGGCTTGAGCTCAGCTGAGTCTATTCCCAGCACATCGAGCTTTTTGCCTTTTTCTTGTGAGTATTCTGTTAACCACTGAACGACAATACCATTTCCGGTACCAACATCGACAATTGGTTGCTTCAGCTCATTTTCGTCCATACGCTCAAACCAGAACTTGCGCATTTGGTAGGCCTGTAAGCGTGCTTTATCATCTAAGAAGCTGGCTTTTGCGCCTTTTTGCCAATAGTCACTCCACGGATTTTTTGTTGTTTTCATGGATACTCCAATAAATTATCAGCATAAAACTGTAGCTGAGCATACTATGCTCTAAATACAATGTCAGCTTAGATGTAACCAACCGCGGACAATAAAAAAGCCAGCCGGGAAATCCCGACTGGCTTTGCTAGCTACCAACCTTCGACAAAAGGTTTTAGAAGCTCATTGTTACGCCCGCGAAGTAATAACGGCCTGTAACATCATAAGCTTGTGACGCAGTATTAATACCTGTCGCGCCTGTATTACTTCCTTGCGGAAGAATTGGAGGCTGCTTATCGAACGCATTGCGAATACCAACATTAAACTCGAAATTATCGTTCAGATAATAACGTGCTGAAATATCATGGTAAGTTACCGAACCTACGTTGTTATAATCGCCATACGCAGCACCTGTTGTATAGTTATAATTTTCACCGTTAAGTGAATCTACAGAACTATCCCAGTGGCGAATTCTCCACGAAACACTAACATCATCCAAAGAGTAAGCTAAGTTGAGGTTTGCACGATGCTCAGGCGTAGTTATTTCGCCTGCGTAGTAAGTCGTGCTGCCATCGTAAATAGACTCAATTGAATACTCGTCAGTGTAGTTCCAAATGAAATCAGCAGAGAACATACCGTCTGCAATTTGAGTGCGGTAGTTCATCTCAAAATCAACACCAGATGTACGAATGATGTTTTCGTTAGAAGAACTGCTGTTAACATCAACTAACACACCATTAGAACTGCGAAGAACCTGATCACTACAAGTCGGATCAAAGCTACCAGGAGATACATCGTAGCAACGCTCAAGTACTAAGTTACGTGAAGTGACAGAGATTGCGTCTTCAACTTTGATTTTGTAGTAATCCATAGTTGCAGACAACTCTTCATTAATTTGCCAGATAGCACCGACACTATAAGTATCAGCGGTTTCTTCCTGAACATCAGGGTTACCGCCAACTAAACCGCCTGTTCCTTGAGTTTCTGCAGAGGTCAGCTCAAATTCACCGGCAGACTGGATACGTCCATTAACTGAGTCAATTGAACGACAGTTTTCAGCTATATTTCCTTCACTTGTTGCAGTTACACCTACACAAGGATCGTTTACACGAGCAAATGTTTCACCATTACCTGAATATAAGTCGGAAATATTTGGAGTACGAATAGCAGTTGCAGCTGACGCACGCAGCTTGACACTTTCTATTGGCTCATATTCTGTACCTACGTTCCAGGTAACAGCGCCGCCAGTGGCGGAATGCTCAGAGTAACGTGCCGCAAGATCAATAGACCAGTTCATTAATACCGGCAAACGCGTTTCTACAAACACGTCACTGGTGTTAAAGCTGCCATCTGTCGGTTGGGCCTTGTTTGTGCTTGAAGCACCAGTTTGAGCTAAATCACCCGGGCTATAAGTACCTTTTTCTTCGCGATACTCAAGACCACCAGCTAAACCGACAAAACCACCTGCCAACTCTAATGGTAAATCACCTGAAATAACACTCTGCACTACAAACTGTTCAGCTGTGCCGGTTGCTTTCGCTGGAGTCGAAACATAATCAACAGCAGCTTGTGAAACAGTACCTTCGCCAAATAGGTTTAACGGAACACAACCTTGCATAGCTGCGATATCGCTCGCGCACACCAAGTTACCATTAGCGTCTTCAGTAACATCCAAAGCAAGACGTGCGCGGTCTGTATTGATTTGGCCACCATTTAGCTGTTCCTGGTTTGTACGACCCCAAGTGAAGTAGTTGTCCCAGGTCCAGTTATAATCAATTGCATAACTAAAACCTGATGCAATACGCAAAGTATCACGAGTAACGTCAGTAGAACGGTTTCCGAATTCAGCCATACGACGCACAAAGTCTACACGCTGAGAACCAAGGTCATCAATACCATAAGATAATAAGTTGTCGCGTAGCTCCTGAGGCACCAATGGAGAGTATACGCTTAACCCTGCTACAGGATCTTCAACACGGTTATTCATCCATAAGTCTTCACCGACATTAAATGGTGTTGGTTCAATAGTTGAACCTTTCGTTTCAGCCGAGTTCCAGTGAACAGAACCAAATACGTTCAAGTCACTTGACAAGTCTTGACGAATTTCAGCAGATACATAACGACGCTCTAATGGTGTTACTAACTGACGTACAGAAGCACGATTGAATCCGCCTGAATACTCTGTTCCGTCAGCGTCAAAACTCTCTAGAGTGTTTCCGTCAGCATCTTTAACTGATACACGACCCTGTTTAGGGAAAGATGACAGTAAATCTCCTACATACTCATTGCCGTTCTCATCAGAGTAAACTGCACTGTCGACAGCAGAGAATGAGCGAGCGCTTGATTTAAGACCTTCGTCGTTATCAATACCGAAAGAGAACCAAGCGTTACCGCCGTCCCAATTCTTACCTGTGGTTAAGTTAAAGGTCTGAGTTTGGCGATCATGTTCACCTGAAATGCCAGCCTGGGTGCTAATTTCGATACCTTCGAAATCTTTACGGGTAATAATGTTAACTACACCAGCTACGGCATCAGAACCATAAACAGCTGAAGAAGCACTCTTCAGAATTTCAATGCGCTCCACCATTGAGGCTGGGATAGCGTTTAAGTCAACGGCATAGCCTGAAGAAGGTGCAATACCAGATACAAATCGCTGGCCGTTAACTAGTACCAACGTGCGTTCAGCACCCATGTTGCGTAATTCGGTTGTGTTCAAACCAACAGATACCGTATCAAACGCAGAGTTCGATTGATCTGAACCGGCGATAGCGACAGGCGACATATTCAATACTTGAGCAACGTTAATAGCCCCTGTTTGAACAATATCTTCACGGCCGATGGTGGTTACCGGTACGGGGGTTTCCATGCTGGCACGGCTCAAACGAGAACCGGTTACTTCAATTTTCTCGATATTATTTTGATCTGCAGTATTGTCCTGAGCTAATGCTGGAAATGACAGCGTGGACGCAACTGCAACCGCAGTAATGCTGCGGCGAAACAGTTTATTATTCATTGATATTACTCCCTGGAACATTATTTTTGAGTTGCTTGATTGGCGAAAGCAACCTGAAACCGATGACGGTCCGACTACTTATTATTCGACTACCCGTTTTCGGTAACAACCTTTTAACGCTGTGAGGAGTTCATTTCAATAGGTGTTTGAGCCTTTTCTTATACAGCAAGAACCGACCGAACAAAAAACAAGCTAACCGGTTATTTAAAAATCTATTTTATTAACGAAAACAACTTATGTATCCGACCTTTAAACATATGTTTTCCAGTTGTAACTGCCTAATTCAAGTATTTTAGTGAGAGTTTTTCAGGAACGATCTTAAAGGTCCATTTGACGACTCAAAAGCATAGCACTGCGCCAAAAAAAGCTCCGCACAGGCAACGGTATCCGTCAGTGCATGGTGGGAATGATAATTGGGTAAGTTATAGCGTTTTCGGCAAGCACTAAGGGTAAGCTGCCCAACTTGAATAGGTTGATGGGGGTTGCGTCCAAGCTTATGTTTTTCGAACGCTAAAGTGTCGAATATAGCCAGGGGATTAAAGGGGATACCGTGCTGCGCTTCGATATGTTTCAAGAAACGCCAGTCCATACCTTTGTGGTGACAAACTAACACGGCATCATTCAAAGCACGGCTTAGCATGGCGAAAGTTTGCCTGGGTTCCGAACTGTGCAAGAAATCCGGCTTGGTTAAACCATGAATGGTTGGGCTCTGGCCAAGTTCAAGCTCCTGTCCGTGAGCGAAAACATGATACTGGGCATTGCCAACGTGCATCACAGGGGGATGAATCCTCATCCAGGCAATAGACAAAATTTGGTGTTTTTTAGGATCCAGCCCGGTACTTTCAATATCCAACGCGACATACCGTAAACTTTGCCATGGTTGTTTAAGTTTTTGTCGTCTGTCGTACCAGTGAGCAAGCTTCTGCAGCCATTGAGACATAATTAGTACCCCTGTCGGCTAAACTTCAGACCAACGCCTTGTTGCGCCTCTTTTATGATTTTAAAAGCCGTTTTTAACTGACGTCTTGAAAGCGTGCTCAGTTCATCAGGATCTATGGCATTCTTTGGTTTGTCGCTGCCCCATACTTTTAACTGATGGTTCAACCTGAGCTGTGTCAAAAACTCCCAGGCTTCCATTAGTGACTGGTTATCGCGGCGATTTAAAAAGCGGCTGCCTTTTAGTGCGTTTAAACGCGCAGCTGTGCCTGGTGACGTAATTCCGGCCTGCAATGAGTAAATACGTGCTATGTCATTAATTAAAGCAATGCCGTAACGTTTAATATCTATGGTATCCCCGTCATCTGTGTCCTCTGTGCGTAAGCGGTTAAACAAGCCCAAAGGTACGGCTATCCGATTAACCAGAATAGCTAAATTTCCCAGGAACATCTCGTTCTTCGCTAAGCTCGCAATCTGCTCGCGGTATTCTTGATAAAATTTACCAGGGCCAACAACCGGCCTGCTGTCAAAAAATATCTGACAATACATGAGTGCCTTTGGTGTCGGGCTTTCAACCCAGCCTCTGAAGCGCTCTTTCCATTGGTCTATAGTCCCCCGACACTCGGGGTTGGATGCCATAATAGTTCCAGGGCAAGATGGGATACCACATTCATTTAGCCCTTCGCAGACGTAATCTCCTAAACCGGCAAACCAGTCTTTTTGCTTATCGGACAAATCATTACTGAGTAAAAGGCCGTTATCCTGATCTGAACTTAAAGTTTGATCTTCCCTGCCCTGCGAGCCAAATGCTAACCAGCTATAAGCGGCTGGTGCGGCGCCGTTTTCCTGCTCATAAAGCTGTATAAGCTGGCGTGTCATGCCGTCAGTAACCGATGCCATAAGCCGACCTAAAACAGATGTTTGTTTTACACGGCTGGCAAAAGTCTGCAAATATTCAGGAAGTTTTTGCGCTTCTTCTATCAGTTGTGATTTACTGCTAGCCTTACGAATTGCGCTGATAAGGAATACAGGATCGCTACGCTGCTGACGGATTAAATCCGTAGCGGTCACCATGCCGACAGGTTGATTTTGATCGTTAACCACCGGCAAATGGTGAATATTGCTGGAGGTCATGGTGGTTAACGCATCCATTAACGAGCGATTTTCGTAAACCGATTCCGGCAGTTGTGTCATTACCGCAGAAACGCGCACATCCAGCGGTAAGCCCTCAGCCACTACTCGGTTTCTTAAGTCTCTGTCCGTTAAAATACCGACCAATTGGGTGTCATCAACGACCAAAACAGACGATATACCATGGCTAGCCATTAGCTTAGCCGCTTCTTGCACTGACGTGCTGCTGGATAAACTAACCGGAGGCATGGACACAACACTGCCTACCGTCTGCTCACTCCAGTCACTATCAGTGCCGTCATCACTTTTTTGTTCCGTTAATAAACGTTGACCATGAGCCCTTATAAAGTACTGCTCGAAAGATTTTGACACATTGCGAAGCCGATCAAACGCCGACTGTGGCAAAACATAAACAATACCGTCTTCTATCGCCTGTAATTTATTAACCACTTCACGGCCTGATAGCAAAGATGGATAGCCAAATAAATCGCCGCTTTCCAAACGCTCAATCAGTCGCCCGTCGGCCCCTCTTAAATCAAAAACACCTGAGCGCACGATGAACAGAGCCGGCTTCATATCTTTTAATATATCGTTGCAGTTCTGATCATTCATATAAACCGACTGCAACTGCGATACAGCCCAGCTTCTTTGCTCTTCCGCTAACGTATCAAAAGGAGGGCAGTCTTGTAGAAATGAATTAACTTCCATGGCTAATCCTAATTTATAGAGAAGCAAATTTCAGTTTTGTGTATTAACTTGAGTTAGTCAATAAAAAGCCCAGCACTAGGCTGGGCTTCAATTAGGATATATCTCGTTAGTGAGACTTAGCTTCACCGGACCCTTTTGGATACCGTATAGACTCAACCAGTTCCTGAATTTCTTCCGGGGCGTCACCAGTAAACTTATGCACGACAACTGCTACAACAAAGTTGATGATCATGCCTAAGGTACCAATACCCTCAGGGGAAATTCCGAATAACCAGTTTTCTTGAGTATTCAGTTCGGGAGCGACGAACTTGAAGTACACGATATAACTGAAGGTAAATAGTATACCCACAACCATACCAGCTATCGCACCTGTGCTGTTCATACGTTTATGGAATACACCCATGATTATCGCAGGGAAGAAGCTTGCTGCGGCTAAGCCGAAGGCAAAGGCGACCACCTGCGCCACGAAGCCGGGCGGGTATATACCAAAGTAGACTGAGATGACAATTGCCGTCGCAGCTGCAACCCTGGCGTATAACAACTCTTGTTTATCTGTTATATTCGGCGCCAAATTTCGTTTCAGTAAGTCGTGCGAAACGGAGGTTGATATAACCAGTAGAAGGCCTGCTGACGTAGAAAGTGCTGCGGCAACACCACCTGCTGCAACCAAAGCGACAACCCAGGCCGGCAATTCACCAATTTCAGGATTCGCCAATACCATGATGTCACGGTCAATGGTCATTTCATTGCGTTCATCACCTGAGTAAAACATTTTGCCGTCGTTGTTGTTGTCTTCCCACGTGATTAGGCCGGTTTTTTCCCAGTTTTTAATCCAGCTTGGTGCGTTATCGTATTCAACACCTTGTAGGTCTGGACCATTAATGGTGTTGAAAATATTTACTTTAGCAAACGAAGCAATAGTCGGAGCTGTTAAGTAAACCACTGAAATAAATGTCAGAGCCCAGAAAGCTGAACGGCGTGCATCACGTACTTTCGGTACTGTAAAGAAACGCACGATAACGTGAGGCAGACCAGCGGTACCTACCATCAATGCCGCAGTAATGAAGAACACATCAACTTTACTACGCACACCTTCAGTGTATTCGGCAAAACCGAGTTCTGTCGAGAGCCCATCCAGTCGTTCAAGTAAGAACTGTCCGGAGCCGGGAACGCCATCGGCTATGGTGGCACCAAAACCCGTTTGAGGCAGTACATGACCGGTCATCATTAATGACAAGAATACCGCAGGCACAATGTAAGCGAACATCAATACAATATATTGTGCTACCTGAGTGTAGGTTATGCCTTTCATACCACCCAATACGGTATAAAAGAATACAATTATCGCACCAATGATAACACCTGTTGCGATGTCAACTTCCAGGAAGCGGGAGAATACGACACCAACACCTCGCATTTGCCCTGCAATGTAAGTAAAGCAGATCAAGATGGCACAAATAACTGCAATAGTACGTGCCGTTTGAGAATAGTAGCGGTCGCCGATGAAGTCAGGCACAGTGAATTTACCGAACTTACGTAAGTAAGGAGCAAGACACATAGCCAGCAGTACATAGCCACCAGTCCAACCCATTAGGTAAACAGAACCATCATAACCGGCAAAGGCGACGATACCCGCCATTGAAATAAAAGAAGCAGCTGACATCCAGTCTGCGGCCGTTGCCATACCATTGGCAATAGGGTTAACCCCGCCGCTTGCTACATAAAAGTCATTAGTTGAGCCGGCACGTGACCAAATCGCAATACCTATGTATAGGGCGAAAGTCAGGCCGACGATTATAAAGGTGAGCGTTTGAATATCCATAGCGCCTTAGTCCTCGTGTACATTGTATTTGTTATCTAACGCGGCCATGCCTCTCACATAAATGAAGATAAGCACGATGAAAGTCAGAATGGAACCTTGCTGTGCGAACCAGAATCCCAGCTTGAAGCCGAAGAAAGTGATTTCGTTAAGCACGTCCACCAATATAATTCCAAAGCCATAGGAAACGACAAACCATACAATTAGCAGCTTGAGCATCAAGCTGAGGTTTTCTTTCCAATACGCTTTGGCATGGGATTCGCTTTCGAATGCCATAACGTCCCCTCCAGTTGTTCAACATTATTGTTTTAGGTCGATAACAAATGTAAATGCAATTGTTAACAAGGGGAATAGGACTTTGGTCGTAGCTGATTGAAAGGAGAATTCAGACATAAAAAAAGCCCCCAGCGTAAGCTGAGGGCTTCTTAGAAT
>TARA_R100001369_G_scaffold47496_1_pt1 | contig 20811 bp, 24 predicted proteins | sample TARA_R100001369 | Tara Oceans TARA_R100001369 (sample SAMEA2621528) | marine metagenome | biome: marine biome (ENVO:00000447); feature: surface water layer (ENVO:00002042); material: "saline water (ENVO:00002010), including plankton (ENVO:xxxxxxxx)" | depth 5 m | reverse complement strand
TAATCTCCCCCTCACGTTGAGGGACTTGAATCACGCAAAACTGACGGTCTCAAACCGATTAATGGGTCTGGAGCCTAATCGGCTGGTGATAAGCAATGGCGGCGAGTACCGCGACGTCGAATTCGTTGAGGTCGAAACCCTGACCAGACACATCCGCTGCCGCCCGGATCGCCGGGGCGTAGGCCGGGCGCGTGCGGAACATCCAGCCGCTGGCCACTCTGGCGATCTCAAAGGCACGCCCTTCCAAGTCAGCCACGAGATCTTCGACCAGAAGATCAACTGAGGCCGCCTGCCCCACAACTTTTGCCAGATCTTCGCGCGGCACCGGCGAGGCAGAGGCGAAGAGCACCGCCTCGATCCGTCGCATCAATTCGCGCCAGCGAAGCTCGGACGGCAGGTCGCTCAACTCGCGGTCCAACTCGGGTTGACCCTGTGCCATCCCTAAACACCGTAGAGACGGAATGTGTCGCGCCCGGTCAGCTCGCGCACCGCGCCGAGCTCGACCAGCCGGTCGCACAAACGGCGCGCAGCGCGATCCGGCAGGGGCAGCGCGGACGGCGCGACCGCGTCCCGCGTCAGGAATATCTCAACGGCCTCCCCTGCCCCCTTCGCCCGCAACTTTGGCGCGACCGCTGAGAGTTTCGCCGCCCGCCGCGCGAGGTCCGCCGCAAGGCGCGCGGCCTCAAGGGCCGAGGCGGTCACCGCGCGATGGCAGGCCAGTCGCAGATCATCGCCGCGCTTGCGCAGGTCCGCAGGCTTTAGCCCAAAGGCCAGCAAGGGCGACAGATGATCCCACCCGAGGGCCTGCGCCAATGCACCCTCCGCCAGGATCAGCGCGGGGACCTCTGCGCGCGGCGATTCCGTCAGAACCCGCTCCAGCACCGCAGCCGCCCGCATGACTGGCGCCCCCTGCCCCGCATCGAGCCAGCCCGCCAAGGTGGTAGAGTCGATCGCGCGCAAGGCGCGTTGCAAGGCCTTGACCGCGATCGGCCGTTCCACCGCACGCCGCCATTGCAGGTAAACCTCCCCGGCCGGGTCAGGTTGGTCCCCCGGGCGCAGCAGATGCACTGCATCACGTAACTCTCCTGCCCTCTCGGGTCGGCCGGATAACGCGACACAGGCCTCTGCCGCTCGCAAGGCCATGCGATCCCGCAACAAACTCTGGGGCACCTCGTCGCGCGTCAGCACAACATGCAGCGTCGCCAGCGCAGCCCCTGACAAAAACACCACATCTTCAAGGGTTTCCACACGCATGGAGGTGACCCAGGACGGCATTCGAGGTAGTGTATCCAGGTCTGGTTGCTGGATGGTGCGCTCGGGTTTCATACTCGGAGCCTAGTTCAGCACGGCGCTTTCCGCCACAAAATAACGCCCTAACCGCCTCGTCTTGTAGCTCGTCGATACGTCCAATAATCTTGCTTTATCGGACGTAAAAATGATATGCTCAAAAACATGGGTAATCTCACAAATAGCAGCACCAAAATCGAGGGTTTGGGCGGGTCGGAGTCCGAGGTTTCGAGCTCAGCGTCCTATGACTCGTTGAACGGTGACGAACACGACGAGAGAACCTCTCGGGATCGAGCCTCAATCGCCCTGCCCGCCAATGTGGCCGGCTCCGGCGCGCTCGACCGGCTGATCGATACCGCCCGGGACTACGCTGAGGCCTCGACTGCTGGGAACACGAACAAGGCCTACGCCGCCGACTGGAAACACTTCACCCGCTGGTGCCGGTTGAAAGGCACAGAACCTCTGCCCCCCTCGCCCGAGATGATTGGACTTTATGTGGCGGATTTGGCTGCACCAGCCGGGAAGACCCCTGCCCTTTCGGTCTCCACGATCGAGCGCCGTCTCTCGGGACTTGCCTGGAACTACAGGCAGCGCGGATTCACTCTTGATCGCAAGAACCGGCACATCGCTACCGTTCTGGCCGGGATCAAACGCAAGCATGCGCGCCCACCGGACCAGAAGGAAGCGATCCTTCCCGAGGACATCCAAGCCATGGTGGCCACCCTTCCCTTCGATCTCCGCGGGCTCCGGGACCGGGCGATCTTGCTTCTGGGTTATGCAGGCGGCCTGCGTCGGTCGGAGGTGGTCAACCTCGATGTGCATAAGGACGATACACCGGACTCTGGCGGCTGGGCCGAAGTCTTCGACGGCGGCGCCCTGCTCACCCTCAATGCGAAGACCGGATGGCGCGAGGTTGAGGTCGGGCGTGGCTCAAGCGACCAGACCTGTCCCGTCCATGCGCTGGAGCAATGGCTACACTTTGCCAAGATCGACTTTGGCCCAGTCTTCGTGCGCACCTCGCGGGACGGGAAAAACGCCCTCGAGGCGCGCCTTTCCGACAAGCACGTTGCAAGGCTGATCAAGGCAACCGTTCTGAAGAGCGGCGTCAGGGCCGATCTGCCGGAAGCGAAACGGCTGGAAATGTTCTCCGGCCATTCCTTGCGCGCCGGACTCGCCTCGTCAGCAGAGGTTGATGAGCGCTACGTGCAGAAACAGCTCGGCCATGCGTCCGCCGAGATGACCCGGCGCTACCAGCGCAGACGCGATAGGTTCCGGGTGAACCTGACCAAAGCCGCAGGGCTGTGAAGCTCGAGAAACTTGGCGCACTGCTGAAGCGCTAAGCTGAAATTCCAACGCTTCAGTTTCAGCTTACTGCTTCAATTGAAATCGGGAACTAAACGCGACAATAGGCTACGCGCGCGTTTCAACCGAGGATCAAACCCCCCTGCCCCAGTCGCAGGCCCTGAAATCTGCAGGCTGCGCCGAGATCCATGAGGAGCAGGCCTCTGGCGGCAATCGTGCGCGGCCGGTGTTGGCGCGCGTGCTGGAACGCGTCGCCAAGGGCGACACGCTGGTGGTCGTGCGGATCGACCGGCTGGCGCGGTCGCTTTCGCATCTCCTCGAGGTGATCGAACGGCTTGAAGCCAAGGGTGCTTTCTTTCGTTCCATTCAAGACCCAATCGACACGGCATCGCCGCAGGGCAAGTTCACGTTGCAAGTGCTGGGGGCTGCGGCCGAGTTCGAACGCGCCCTGATCCGGGAACGCACCAAGGCCGGCCTTGCCAGCGCACGCACAAAGGGCCGCGTTGGCGGGAACCTTGGGCTGCGGGCCAAAGACCATGCCGCTCTTCGCAAAGTGCGGCTGGCGCGACAGGACGGCTACATGGAGCGCCTGAACGAGACGGCACAAGACTGGGTGCCCCATGTGCGCCGGTTGCGCCCCGACTTGGCTTGGGAGGACGTGTTGCGCATCATCAACGGCCCCTTGCCCGAAGCGCGTAGCTGGACCCAAAGCCGCCTGCAACGCGCTGTGAAGGCCTATGTCCGCGACGGCTTCCTGCCTGTCGAGGTGCTGGCCCGCGCCGGGCGCCGCGAAACCGACGACCGCCTGCCGGCCATTATTGCTGGCATAAAGGGCACAGATCCCGACATCACGCTTCAGGCGATCTGTGAACGGCTGGAAGCGATGCGCGAGCGCACGCCCCGCGGGCGGACAAGCTGGCAGCCTTCGTCGGTGAAGATGCTGCTGGAGCGGGCGGAGAGGCTGTCGTTGCTCGACTGAGATCCCCGAGAATCGTCCATCCGATTCTGCCGACTGATTTCTGTACGCACTCACAATACATCTTGTGGTCACTTCGTGGCTGGCAACGAGGTGTTGAAGTAGAGTGAGAGCGCAGTCGCCCAAGGCGCTGATTTTTAACAGTTTACCGTCGACAGAAATCGGTGGCTTCAACGCGCCCAGGCCGCTCAACGGTTTGGTCTGGATTTATCCACAATATCTGTTAAGCTTTGCGAAACAATAAAGACTTGAGGGCAGTGATGAACGGGATACGCGCCTCCCAGAGATTTGAAGTCATGTCCAAGCGGCTTGGTAGTCGGTTGCGTGAACATGCGCAGGAAACCTTCCCACCGGACGCTCAGAAGGGCCTCCGCCGCTTCGCCATGCGGGAAGCGGCTGAACTTCTTCGCATTAATCAGAACACCTTCCGCCATCATGTGTCAAACCTCGAAGGCTTTCCCGAAGGTGTCCTGGAGGGCGGCAACCGCCGTAGCTTCTCTGCAGAGGAGATGGTCGAAGCACAACGCGTACTTCTCGAGACTGGAAGGATCAAGCCAGAAGAACACCCGCACAGAAGACCGGGAGAGGCTTGTCAGGTCTTGACGATCTTCAACCTGAAGGGTGGTTCGGCAAAGACGTCATCTGTTGCCCATGTAGGACAGCTACTGGGCCTGCGCGGCTACCGGGTCTTGCTGATTGACCTCGACAGCCAGGCAAGTCTGACAAACCTATTTGGGGTTACTCCCGAGCTCGATCCGGATATGCCGACTTCATACGATCTTATCCGATCCGACGATCCATTGCCCGCAGCAGAGATCATTCGCAAAACGAACTTCCCGACCGTGGATCTGATCCCGGCATCCATGGACATCATGGAGTACGAGTTCGAGGTCGCCCTGAGCTTCAGACACGGCGCCACCACGTTCCATAGCCGCATCCGGGAAGCGCTTGAGCCTGTCCTCAACCGATATGATGTGGTGATATTTGACACCCCACCGCAGCTGAACTTCTCGGTGATCTCTGCCCTCTTTGCATCGACCGGGGTCCTGATCCCGCTCAACGCGTCGATGCTCGATGTCATGTCGCTGGCGAGCTTTCTGGGCATGGCGAGCAACCTGATGGGCGTCGTCGAGGCACACGCCCCGGAACATGGACTGAACTTCGTGCGAGTTCTGATCACCCGCTACGAAAATACGGATGGTCCGCAGGTGCAGATTTCATCTCTGCTTCGGACAGTCCTCGGGGATGCCGTGCTGTCTGCCGAGTTTCTGAAATCAACAGCCGTGGGTGATGCTGCGAACACCCAGCAGAGCATCTTCGAGGTCGAACCTCGCGACGTGAATCGCAGAACTTACGAGCGCGCGATCGAGTCCGTCTCGCGCGTGACCGACGAAGTCGAACGCGAAATCCTGAAAGCATGGGGGCGTAGCCATGGCGCGTAAGGTCTTCGGGGACTCACTCAAGAACGCGATGGGCAAAACGCCGCCTTCGGACGAGAATCTGGATGTGAAGCGAACGAGCCCGACTGTAGCTCGCGCACAAGCATCCGTGCTCGAAGAGGATAAACACGCCACCCGGCTGATCGACCCGACCGCAATACGGATGTCCGCGGTCATGGACCGCATCGATCCAAGCGATGGTCTGGATGAGCTTGTCTCGTCGATCCGCGAGCACGGTCAAAAGGTTCCAGTGTTGGTTCGCAGAACCCAGGACGGTGCGCTTGAGATCGTCTATGGACGCCGTCGGCTTTTAGCTTGTCGCCAACTTGGTCAGAAAGTGCGCGCCACGGTCATGGAGATGACCGACGAGGAAGCTCTCATTGCCCAAGGCGTAGAGAATAATGCGCGCCAAGACCCATCGTTCATCGAAAGGGCTCTGTTTGTCGCCGGGATCATTCGAGAACTTGGGAAAACCGACGAAACGCGCAAGAACGCTCAAACGATCGCGTATCGGGCACTTCAGATCGATGAATCGCTCGTCTCGCGGATGAACCGTATCGCTACGGGCATCCCGATGGAACTGATCCAGGCTATCGGACCTGCACACGGCGTTGGTCGACGAGTTTGGGAAAAGCTTTTCAGGCTGTGCGAGAAAGATGTCGCGAGAGCCCGAGAAGTTGCCGGCAAAATCCCTCGCAACATACCGGCCCCCGACCGTCTCGAAGCGGCGGTTACCTTGCTGACAGCCACCAAACCATCGACGCAGAAGACACACCCCAGTGAGCGCGTGAAGATCGGCCGAAAGGGCACCCGTATCACCATCGATGTGGACGCTGATCTTGTCCCTCGTGTTGAGGAGGCAGTCCGGAAGCTGGTCACGGAGCTTCTTGACCGCGGTCAAGACGGGCCAGAGTGACGACCCCCATGTCTTGACCGCGGTCAAGACATCAAAAGCAACGAACAGAAAACGAAAGGAGGACCGGCTAGAAAAAGAAAGACCCCCCGAAAGCGATGCTTCCGAAGGGCCTCAATCAGTCTCGACACCTGATTGATACCCCCAAAACGAATCGATTTCAACACCGCTCGCGGTGAACGGGGACGCTTTTTCTTCCGAAACACCATGAGACATGCAAATGAAACAACAACCGCCCTGGCGGAACGGATATCTCTGCCCTGCCCTAACCCCTATGAGCTTCTGGGCCCAGTTCGCGTACTGAGGAAGGAGCTCGGTCTCACAACCAATGACCTCGCCGTTCTGACCGCGCTCATTAGCTTCCTACCCCGCAAAGAACGTGAGATTCAGGACAGCCAGCGACTTACGCTCACTGTCGTGTTCCCATCGAACGCTTCTCTGTCAGAGCGCGCCAATGGACTCGATGAGAGAACAATTCGACGCAGCCTGGGACGCCTCTCAGCTGCTGAACTGATCGAACGCAAGAATTCAGCAAATGGCAAACGCTTTCCGCTGCGGTATGGAGGCGTTATCAGAGATGCCTTCGGTATCGACCTGAAGCCCTTGATCCAGAGGTACGGCTCGCTCGCGACACAAGCCTTGCAGCTCACCGAAGAACGCGAGCGCTTGCGCTCACTGAAGGCCGAGGCGTTGGCCCTACGTGCTTCGCTACTCCAACAGACACGCTTCGATGAAGCAAAGCTCTCTACCCTCAACATGATCAGAAATGTCCTGCGTCGAGCAACATTAACCGTTGATGCAGTCCTGAGCGTTATGTCAGAACTTAGAGCCCTCGGAGCCGATACCGACGCAAGCTACGGTGAACACCATGCCGCAACAAAAGCTGGTACCGCAGATAATTTACAAACTATCGAACACCGACCGCATACACCGGATTCCAACGATCTGCCCGCCACAAACGGTCAAAATGTCCGGCACATAGAGTCTATAAAAAAAGATATTAAAAAGATTGTTCCAACTACGGTCAATCGCGGTGAACAAACCGCACAAACCAAGCCCACGATGAACCGAGACCCAGCAAGCATGGCATGGGAAGACTTCACCCACGTTGCAGGATTTTTCCCAGAACCGCCGCGTACAGGAGAAGCCCTCACCCGCATTCTATACGACCTCGGTCGATTGCTTAGAATAAGCCAAGACGAACTGCGGCATGGCATCCAGAAAGCTGGCGCGGGAAAACTGCTTCTCGTCTTCGACTACCTGATAGCAAGAGCAGACACGATCAAACATCCTGACGCATATTTCGAAAGGATCCTACGCACACAACTTGCTCCCACATGAGCTTCTTGACCGCGGTCAAGAAGCACCGTGAGAGGGAAAGGAGTGTTGGTTTGAGGGTGACGGGAAGTGAGATCGGGAGAGTGGCTTCCGACGCCCGTCGTGGAGAATATCTGATGACGAAAGCTGTCCAGAAAATCACCCTGTCCCCCTCGCGGGATGTCCCTTTTGACAAGCTGGTGCTGAGCCAGTCCAACGGGCGGCGCATCAAGGCTGGCGTGTCCGTCGAGGAACTGGCCGACGACATCGCCCGCCGCGGTTTGTTGCAGAGCCTGAGCGTGCGGCCCGTGTTGGGTGATGATGGCACCGAGACCGGCAAGTTCGAGATCCCGGCTGGAGGTCGTCGCTTCCAAGCACTGTCCTTGCTGGTGAAGCACAAGCGTTTGGCGAAAACGACGCCCATTCCCTGCATCGTGCGGGATGGGGGGTCCGCGATCCTCGCCGAGGACGATTCCCTTGCAGAAAACATGCAGCGCGTTGCCCTGCATCCGCTCGACCAGTTCCGCGCGTTTGTGGCGCTGCGCGACAAGGGCCAGAGCGACGCAGAGATTGCTGCGGCCTTCTTCGTGACACAGCAGGTCGTGAAGCAACGCCTGAAACTCGCTTCCGTCGCCCCTTCCCTGCTTGAGGTCTATGCCGAGGATGGCATGACGCTGGAGCAGCTCATGGCTTTCACCGTGAATCCAGATCATGCGCGTCAGGTTCAGGTCTGGGATGTGATCAATTCATCCTGGAACAAGGAGCCATTCCAGATCCGCAGGATGCTGACCGAAACCTCGATCAGGGTTTCCGACCTGCGCGCGGTCTTTGTGGGTGTTGAGGCCTATGAAACGGCGGGCGGCACGATGCTGCATGACCTCTTTCAGGGCGATGACGGTGGCTGGCTCGAGGACCCTGCTCTGCTCGATCGGCTGGTGACGGAAAAACTCCAGGCCGAGGCTGAGACGGTTGCGGTTGAGGGCTGGAAGTGGATCGAGGTCGCACTTGACCTGCCCTACGGCTACAGCCACGGCCTGCGGTCGCTGTCTGGCGATCCGGCACCGATGACGGATGACGAAGGTGCGGGTCACGCCAAGCTGCTCGCCGAGTACCGGGCGCTCGAGGAGGAAAACGCGGGTCAGGATGAAATCCCCGATGAAATCGACACGCGGCTTGGCGTGATGGAAACGGAGATGAAAAAGATCGAGACCCGGCCGTTGATCTATCATCCCGTGGAAATCGGGCGGGCAGGGGCGTTCGTCACGCTCGACCGCTACGGCGCGCTGGCAGTCTATCGCGGGTATGTGCGTGCAGAGGATGAGCCCGTTGAGGAGACCGCGGTCCAGGATGGTACTGATCCTGCGGTGGCGGGGCAGGGGGCTGATCGTGATCTCACCGATGGCCATGGCAGTGCCGCTCATGGCGGAACCGTCATCATGTCGGGTGGCCAGCCGATCGGAGCTGACTTGCCGGAGGATGAGGATGTCCGAGCGTTGAAGCCGCTGCCCGAGCGGCTGGTCATGGAGTTGACGGCCCACCGGACGCTGGCGCTGCATGAAGCGCGTCGATGCTGGCCGCCAAGTAGCGAAATCCAGTAGGGGGCGGACATTTCGCCCCCAAATTGCAAGATAATGTAACAATATCAAAAAGATAAGTGCGATTACTCGCATTCGGAATGAGGAATTATGTCTGCAACAACCATCATCGACACTGCCCCCTCAGGGCGCACCTTCGCTACACCGACGGCAGTCCCAAGCCACCGGGGCGCTTTACCAAAAAGCTGGCGGCCTGGGAGCGTTAGAACGGCGTCTGCCGCCTTGTGAAGAAGAAACTGTCCCGGTCACTCGTGCATCGCGCAGCAATTTCAGTCTAGCAATCTCACAGATTCGGAAGAGTGAGCATTCGCTAGCACTTGCAATCAAGCGGCAGTGTAACGACTGAACACCTCGACCGATCCGTCGCGCTGGATCAGGAACACGTCATAGGCCTCGCGCTCACTTTCCGGCCCCATTCCGGGCGAGCCGTAGGGCATGCCGGGAACTGCGAGGCCGACCGCGTCGGGGCGTTCCACCAGCAAACGGCGAATGTCGGCAGCAGGGACGTGGCCCTCGATCATATAGCCGTCCACGCGACCCGTATGGCAGGAGACCATCTCCTGCGGGATGCCGTTGTCCAGCTTGTAGCGCATCAGAAGCGTTCCGGCGCTCGCCTCCGTCGTGACGACGAAGCCGTCGTTTTCGAGGATATCGATCCAGGCTGAACAGCAGCCACAGTTCGGGTCCTTCATCACGTGAATCGCCGGTCCGGCGCCTTGCGCCAACGCCCTCAGGGGCGATGTGGCCACGAGTGCCGTCACTCCGACCAGGATCGTGCGGCGAGAAATCGTTTCATGGGTCATCTGGTTTTCCTTTATGATTGGTGTGGTGTGCGGGCAGGTTAGAGATCGACCCGCCTCAGCCGCAGCGCATTGGTGATCACCGAGACCGAGGACAAGCTCATGGCCGCCGCCGCGATCATTGGCGACAGCAGCATACCAGTGACCGGGTAGAGCAGTCCTGCCGCGATGGGCACGCCAAGGGCATTGTAGGCGAAGGCGAAGAACAGGTTCTGCTTGATGTTGCGCAAGGTCGCACGCGCCAGCTTGCGCGCCCGGACGATGCCCATCAGGTCGCCGCCCAGCAGGGTAATCCCTGCGCTTTCCATCGCCACATCCGCGCCGGTGCCCATGGCGATGCCGACATCGGCTGCGGCGAGCGCCGGGGCGTCGTTCACTCCGTCACCGGCCATCGCGATCTTGTGGCCATCGCGGCGCAACTGGTCGATCAGGTCCTTCTTGGCCTCGGGCAGGACGCCCGCGCGGACTTCGTCAATGCCAAGCTTACCTGCCACCGCCTGTGCCGTGCGTTCGTTGTCGCCCGTGGCCATGATCACGCGCAGGCCCTGGGCGTGCAGTTCCTTGATCGCTTGCGCGGTGCTGTCCTTGATCGGGTCGGCGACCGCCACGATGCCGACGAGCGCGCCATCAAGAGCGACGAACATCGCCGTCTTGCCCTCGGTGCGCAGGGTGTCGGCGTTTGCCTCGGCCTGCGCGGTGTCGAGCCCCATCTCCCGCATCATCGCCGCGTTGCCGAGCGCCACGGCGCGTCCGCCAACTCTGCCGCGCACCCCCTTGCCGGTGACAGCCTCGAAGTCGGTGGCCTCCTGACGCGGGGAGCCCTGTGCCTCGGCGCCCTCGACGATGGCTTCGGCCAGCGGATGTTCCGAGCCGCGCTCGAGCGCAGCAGCCAGCGACAGCAGCTCCATCTCGGTCAAATTCCCAAGCGCGACCGTATCCGTGAGCTTGGGCTTGCCCATGGTCAGGGTGCCGGTCTTGTCGACGATGAGCGTATCGACACCCGCCATGCGCTCCAGCGCCTCGGCGTCCTTGATCAGCACGCCCGCCTGCGCGCCGCGCCCCGCCGCCGTGGTAATCGAGATTGGGGTCGCCAGCCCGAGCGCGCAGGGGCAGGCGATGATCAACACTGACACGGCAGATGCGATGGCGAAGACCAGCGCGGGCTCTGGGCCGAAGATCAGCCAGACCACGAAGGCAAAGACGGCGATGCCGACCACCGTGGGCACAAAGACTGCCGACACCCGGTCCGCCAACCCCTGAATGGGAGCGCGGGACCGTCGCGCGTTCGACACCATGGCCACGATCTGTGCGAGCACCGTATCCGCGCCAACCTTGCCCGCCTCGATTACCAGGCTGCCGTTTTTGTTGATCGTGGCCCCGGTCACATCATCGCCCGGACCTTTTTCCACTGGCATAGACTCACCAGTCAGCATGCTCTCGTCCAGCGAAGACCGGCCCTCGATCACCGTCCCGTCGACCGGGACCGCGTCGCCGGGGCGCACGCGCAGCCGGTCGCCCTCCATGATGTTCTCGAGCGGCGCATCATATTCGGTGCCATCGGGCAGGATGCGCCGTGCCGTCTTGGGTGCGAGGTCCAGCAGCGCGCGGATCGCGTCGCCTGTGCGCTCTCGTGCGCGCAGTTCCAGTACCTGGCCCACGAAGACCAAAGTGACGATGACCACGGCCGCCTCGAAATAGGTGCCGACGCCGTGTCCCATCCGGTACTGTTCGGGGAAAATCCCGGGTAGGAAGGTGGCAACGATCGAATACAGGTAAGCCGCCGCCACGCCGAGGCTGATCAGCGTCCACATGTTGGGGCTGCGGTTCACGATCGAGTCCCAGCCGCGGCGGAAGAACGGCAAGGCGGCCCAGAGGATGATCGGTGTCGCGAGCAGGAACTCCAGATAGCTCGCTGTCTGATGCCCGATCCAGTCGCGCACCGGCAGCGCCACCAACTCGCCCATTGTCAGGATGACGAGTGGCACTGCGGCGGCAGCCGAGATCCACATCCTCCGTGTAAAGTCAGTCAATTCCTCGCTGGGCTCGTCGGACGGCACCATTGGCTCCAGCGCCATGCCGCAGATCGGACAGGCCCCCGGCGCATCGCGGACGATCTCCGGATGCATCGGACAGGTGTACTGGACATTGGCCGGTGCCGCCTTCTTCTGCCCGGCAGCCCGGCCCGAGGCGTAGAACCACGGATCCGCCTTGAACTTCGTCTGGCACTTCTCCGAGCAGAAATGGAAGGTCTCGCCCTCGAACTCGGCGTGACGCCCGTCCGTATTGACCGCGACCGTCATCCCGCAGACCGGGTCCTTTGCCGTCTCGGTCCCCGTCGGGATGTCGTGCGTTGCGTGATGATGATCATGCTCCATGGTCTGCCAGCCTCTCATTGCCTTGTTTCAGCTTGCGCCTTCCAAAGACTGGAAGCTCAAGCTCTTTTTTCAGTGATGGTCGTGCGCGCCTTCCCGGACCGGATTGCGCGCCAGGAACACCCGGACGAACAGAAACACCAGCGCCATACCGACGACGCCTACCACGACGATGAGCGGGTCGGACTGCCACTTCATCGCAGCGAAGGCGGCCAGCACCACGGCGTCGAGGGCGATGGCCGTCAGCAACACCCATCCCTTCGCAGCGATCTCATCGCGCAGGTGCCGAAACACGCCGAAATGGATGATCATGTCCATCACCAGGTAGAAAAACCCCCCAAGCGAGGCGATGCGGCTGAGATCGAAGAAGACCGTCAGGAAGCCCGCGATCACGACGGTATAGACGAGCGTGTGATCCTTGATCGTGCCCGGCATCCCGAAATGGCTGTGCGGGATCATTTTCATGTCGGTCAGCATCGCCAGCATCCGCGAGACCGCGAACACGCTGGCGATCAGACCCGACGCGGTGGCCACCAGCGCCAGCGCCACCGTCAGGTAGAAGCCAGTCTTGCCGAGCGCGGGCTCGGCGGCCTCGGCCAGCGCGTAGTCCTTCGCCGCCACGATACGGTCTAGCGGCAGGCTGGAGCCGACCGCGAAGGCCACCAACAGATAGACGACGACGCAGAGCGCGATGGACCAAATGATGGCCCGGCCCACGTTGCGGTGCGGGTCGGTGACCTCTGCGCCGCTGTTGGTGATGGTCGTGAAGCCCTTGAAGGCCAGGATCGACAGCGCAACCGACGCCACGAAACCTGTGGCTGCAAAATCATCACCCGTTGCCTCGAACGAGATGCCGCTTGCCCAAAGACCCGCTGCGCCGAACAGCGCGATTCCGCCCACCTTGAGCACGGCCATGATGATGGAGAACAGCCCAACCGACCGGGTGCCCGATGCGTTCACGAGATATGCGAAGACGATCAGCCCGACACCGAGAATAGGCACGAGAATGCTGTCCGGATCGCCGCCGAACGCCCGCAGCGTGTAGGTGCCGAAGGTGCGCGCGACGAGGCTTTCGTTGATCACCATCGACAGCGCCATCAGCAGGGCGGCGCCCGCCGCGATCGTCGTCGGGCCGTAGGCATTCTTCAGGATCATCCCGATGCCGCCCGCTGACGGATACGCGTTCGACATCTTGATGTAAGTGTGGGCGCTGAACGCGGTCACGATGGCGCCCACGACGAACGAGAGCGGGAAGAGCGGCCCGGCAAGCTCGGCGATCTGGCCGGTCAGCGCGAAGATGCCCGCGCCGATCATCACGCCGGTTCCCATGGCCACAGCACCCGGGAGGGTAATGCTGTTCTTCTCGTAATCGCTTTTCGTCATGGATTTTCCTTTTCAGGCTTTTGTCGCAGCGCCACCCAGAGCAGCGGCAACCCCGTCACAAGCCCGAGTCCGAGCACCGCCCATGTCGCGCGCCCGAGGTCACCGCTCACCGCCTCACCGCCGAAATGGGCCAGCAGGAAGCTTGCCGGTATGATCCCCGCCAGTGTTGCGACGGCGAACCGCCAGGCGTGCAGGCGGCTCAGCCCTGCCGCATAGCTAATCATGTCGAAAGACACGAAGGGCATCAGGCGGCTGGCAAAGATCATCGCCGTCAACGCGTTCTGCGAGCCGAGCAGCCCGGCATCGACGCGGTCACCGAACACCCGTCGCAGGGCATCATGCCCCAGAACCCGCGCGAGACCGAAGGCGATCAGAGCCCCGAGTTCGGCGCCGATTACGACCTGCACGGTCCCCCAGACATGCCCATAGGCTGCTCCCGCCGCCAGCGCGATTGGCGCACTCGGGATCGGGCTGGCCACAACCGCGATGGTCATGAGCGTGACGATCACGATTGGCCCCCAGAGACCCGCGCGCGCCACCAGCATTTCCAGACGCTCGACGTCCAGAAGGCTGCGCGCCTCGGCGAACACCGTAGGCGCGAACTGCCAGACAGCGAGCAGTCCGGTCCCGAGGATCGCAAGGCCCGCGAGAATGGTGGCGCGCAGGCTCATCTCAAACCGCCGCGACGGCCTTGGCCAGAAGGTCACGCACCTCGCCCGCGACGGCCGTCAGCTCGGTGTTCTCGATCGCCTGCATCGACGCCACAGGATCGATGGCGCTGACCTCCACGCCACCTTCGACCTCGCGGAGAATGACGTTGCAGGGCAGCATCGCGCCCACCCGCGGTTCGATCCCGATGGCCTCATACGCCATCTTCGGATTGCAGGCCCCGAGGATGCGGTACGCGGGCATCTCGACATCGAGCTTCTTCTTCATGGTCGCCTTGACGTCGATCTCTGTCAGGACGCCGAAGCCATGGTCGGCGAGGGCCTTTCGCGCGCGGGCGTCCACGTCATCGATACCCGCATCGGAGATCATGCGATTGATTGTGTAGGTCATTGTGAAGATCCTTCCTTCATTTCCGAAGATATTTGAGCAGTGCTGCTATGGCCAAAACCACCAGCGCAAGGAGATCAGCAGGCCGAAGAGCCAGCCAAACCCCATTCCGAAACCCATTCCGGAGCCCATATCGTTCCAATTCATCATCTCATCCTCCTAATTTTCACCCGCAGGGTGCGCCTATTGACCGGCTCTCGCGACAACATGGAGCAGGACGGCACAGGATCGGTGCCGGGACGTGGGGGCGCCCTGTTCAGACGCCCCGCCCGGATCACACCGACGCCGTGACCGCGAACTCGGTCATCATGCCGGTCGCAAGATGCGGCATGTGGTGGCAATGCAGCATCCAGCGCGCGGCTTCGCCGGCGTCCAGCGCGACATCGACCATCGACATCGGTGGTACGTGAACCGTGTCGCGCAGTGCACCGGCAACACGCCGCCCGTTCAGGCCGACGACCTGGAACACATGCCCGTGCAGATGCATCGGGTGGGCCATCATCGACATGTTGTGGAACGACAGCACGACCCGTTCGCCGCTGCGCGCGGTGATCGGCTGGTGCTGGCCCCAGACGGCCCCGTTGATCGTCCAGACATAGGGCTGCATCGAGCCGCCCAGCATCAGCATATGGCTGCGGTCGACCGGCCGGTCCGGCAGGGCATCCAGCGCAATGAGGCGCGACTCCTGTGCAAGATCCCTGTCAAAGGCAGGCGCTTCGGACTCCGCCATGCCATCGAGGCGCCGCACCTCTGCACCCGGCGTGGCAAGGATCAGGCCGGTGCGCTCCCGCGCGCCTTCGCGCAGGGCGAGGATCGGCCAGGCGCCACCTTGGTTCGGCAGGTCGATCTCGATGTCCAGCCGCTGACCCATGGCCAGCCCGAACCGGTTGCCCGCAACAGGCTGGACGGCGTGCCCGTCCGCCGCGACCAGCTGCGCCTCGGCACTGCCGGTGTCGATCCAGAACACCGTCGCCGCGGCGGCGTTGATGACCCGCAGCCGGATGCGCCCGCCACGCTCGACCTGTACCACTTCGGGGTCCGACAGGGTCCGGTCGTTGGTAAGATAGGCGTCCCAGTCGTAATCGTTCAGGTCCATGGCCATGCCGCCCATCTGGCTGCCCATGCCCATCATCCCACCCATGTTGCCCATGCCGCCATGGCCCATCGCGCCATGATCCATGCCCTGCATCGCGCCCATGCCTCCCATGGGCGCGCCTTGATCGGGCACAGCAGTGGCACCATGGCCTGCTCCGTGTCCGCCGCCATGGCCCGCGCCGATCTCCGCCAGAACCTCTTCGGGGGCCTTGAAGGAGAAATCATGCAGGAACATCACGGCTTCCTGCCGGTCGGCCGTGAGATCCTCCTGCGAGCGCACGATCAGTGGTGCTGCGAGCAGCTGCATCTCCTGCGTCGGCACATGGCTGTGCATCCAGTGGGTGCCCGGCCGCGCCTCGAAGTCGTACGATCGGGTCTCCCCCGGTGCGAGAAGGGGCATCGGCATGTCCGGCACGCCGTCCTGCGCATTTGGCGGGATCTGGCCGTGCCAGTGGATGATGGTGCCGACATCGAGATTGTTGGTCAGATCGACCCGGAACCTCTGGCCGGGATCGAAGGTCAGCCCCTGACCGCCGGGGCCGGCAAGGCCAAAGACCGTTGCCGCGCGCCCGTCGATATCGAGGGTCCGGGTCGCGGCGGCGAGGCTGATCGGCGCCGCCCCTTGCGCGAAGGCGATGCGGGGCATCTGTGCCGCGCCAATGGCGGCGGCGCTTGCGGCAAGAAAGCCGCGTCGTGAAAGCGTGTTCATGGTCGTCTCCTCGGGACATCCCGTCCCGTTCATAAAGGCCGATGGGACGCCGCGGGCGTCCGCCCGGGCGCGATCAGAGGAGACGGAGCTTCGGAGGGGGTTCGTTCAGTCCCGGCGCACGGCTGACGTGGATTGCCTCGGACGGAACGTCGTGACTGGCGGTGCCGTGGGCGTCCCCGGCGTCCCCTCGTGCGGATGTCAGGAAGGGCGAGAGGCCTGCGCAGACGAACTCGCACATTTCGGCATCGGCTGATCCACAGTGCTCACCAGCGTCACAGTCGGGGCCCGCAATGACCTGAGGGTGCATCATGTCGACGACATGCATCGCGTGATCCGCACCGGAATTCATGCTCATGCGAGTTGCATGCGCGGAGGTCGCCGTTGACACCACGGTGATCGCGAGTATGGCAAGCATGGTGATGACACGTACGAACATGCTGCAAAGATAGGCATTGCTCACGAGAATGTCCATTGTCGCAGGCGCCTAACCGCTGGCACAACGTCGGTGCGGCCAAACGCGAATGATCTTCTGCAGCGATCGGGGACAGACGTCTTGGAAAAAACTCTTCGGAATACTGTCGGGATTGGTCTGGTCGTCGGAGGTGTAATCCTCGCGGTCTTTGCTGGCTGGCGCTATGCCGGTACCGCATCCACCGCCGTAGCGTCGGCGGATATCATCGCGCAAGGACGCCAGATCTATGTAGATCAGTGCGCCGCCTGCCACGGCGCGAACCTGGCGGGCCAGCCCGACTGGCGCACGCCGCTTGCATCCGGCCGGTTGCCCGCACCGCCGCACGACGAGAGCGGCCACACATGGCACCATCCCGACGAGGTCCTGTTCCGGATCGTCAAGGAAGGCACCGCCGCCGTCGTCGGCGGCGGCTACGAGAGCGACATGCCCGGCTTCGCAGACGTGCTGAGCGATGCGGAGATCCGTGCCGTTCTCGACTATATCAAGAGCACATGGCCGGAGCGCGAACGCAGCTATCAGTCCGAACTCTCGCATTCCAATTGAACCGCAGCCCCTGGATGCTCACTGATTGGCGCTCTCCTCGTCGACTGTAACTGCCGGGAGGTTGTAGGTACACTAACGACCTGAGTGATGCGCGACGATGCGCGGGCTTGTCTAAGAACAGGGCTACTCAGCCTGCGTTGATGAGCACGGGCCTTCCATCTTCGCGCCATTCTGGCAAACCGCCCTCCAGCCGCCGCGCGTTAAGCCCGTGACGGCGCAGCGTCGCCACGGCCTGATGGGCATAGACGCAATAGGGCCCGCGGCAATAGGCGACGATCTCGGCGTCCCGCGCGAGGGTGGGGAGGAATCGCTCTAGTTGCGCTAGGGTGGCGTTCAGAGCGCCAGGAATGTGGCCTGCAGCGTATTCGTCGGCGGGCCGGACATCAAGCACGGTGACGGAGCCTTCCGCGAGCCGTGCGGCGAGGTCCGCGCGGCTGACGGGTTCGGGGGCGTCCTCGCCGCCCGAGAGGCCTCGCAAAATGCGCTCGACCTGCGCGAGATTCCGCTCCGCAACGCTGCGCATAAGGTCCATCAGCGTGAGCGTCCTCGCGTCGGTCAACCGGTAGATCACCGCTTTGCCGTCGCGACGGCTGGTGACGAGTGCGGCCCGGCGCAGCTGTTGCAGGTGTTGCGAGCAGTTGGCGACGGTGAGGCCTGTCTTTTCCGCCAGTGCCTCAACGCCGCGCTCTCCTTGCGCCAATTGTTCCAGCAGCATCAGACGCGCCGGTGCCGACAAGGCGCGTGCGACGAGCGCGTATTCTTCGAGCAGAGCCAGTTTCGCGCTAATTGACACTGGACGTCTCCAGACGGTAGATCATTCAAGCGATGTTTTGAATGATAGCGATTCCAACGCGCCCCACAAGCCCGAAGTCCAGATCCCATGTCCGAGACCATCCTCGCCGCCGAACCGACGATCCGCCTTGCCGCCTTTCTCAGCGTGCTGGTGGCTATGGCGCTGTGGGAGGTGGCGGCGCCGCGCCGCAGGCGAGAGATCCCGCGCGTCATCCGCTGGACGAACAACCTCGCGCTGCTGGTGCTCGACACCGCGATCCTGCGGCTGACCTTCCCGATCATCGCGGTCGGGCTCGCGGTCATGGCCGAGGACCGCGGCTGGGGACTGTTCAACAACATCGACGTGCCGTTCTGGCTTGCCATCGTCGTCTCGATGCTGCTGCTGGATCTGGCGATCTATCTGCAGCACGTGATGTTCCACGCGATCCCCGGCCTTTGGCGGCTGCACCGGATGCACCATGCCGACCTTGATTTTGACGCGACGACGGGCCTGCGCTTTCACCCGGTAGAAATCCTGATCTCGATGGGCATTAAGCTGGCGGTGGTGGCCGCGCTTGGCCCGCCGGCCGTGGCGGTGCTGCTGTTTGAGGTGATCCTGAACGCCACCGCACTGTTCAACCACGCCAACATCGACCTGCCTCGCCCGGTGGACCGGGTGCTGCGACTGATCGTCGTCACCCCCGACATGCACCGCGTCCACCAATTCCGTCGACCCGCGCGAGACCAACTCGAACTACGGCTTCAACCTGCCGTGGTGGGATCGGCTCTTGGGCACCTACATCGCCCAGCCCGCCAAGGGACATGAGGGGATGGAGATCGGTATCGAACAGTTCCGCACGCCCCGCGACCTGTGGCTTGACCGGATGTTGATCCAGCCAGTCCGCGGCCCGGCCTCGGGCCATGCTCTCGATCCCCGTAACACGCAAAGGGAGCCCGCCGAATGACCACGGGTTGCTTCACCCGCGGCATCCGGGAAAACCGGGTTCAGCTGGCGGATCACCTGATTCAGGTGATGCTCGTGGGCTTTGCCATCGGCATGACACGCACGGTCGTGCCTGCGCTGGCCGAGAGCGAATTCGAGCGGGAGCGCGGGTATTTCATGTTGCTCGCCTCCTTCGTCGTGGCCTTCGGGGCGGTGAAGGCGGTGATGATCTGGTATGCGCCGGACTAGACTGAATCGTCGCGGCGACCGTGCTGCTCGGCGTCAATCAGGGCCTTTGCTGGTCGATAACGCAGACCGCTAAGCTCTACATCACGAAGGCCTAGGAACGTGGCCTCACCATGGGGCTGAACGAGTTCTCGGGCTATGTCTGCGCTGCGATCGCGGGCATCCTGACCGCCTATGCCGCCGAAGCCCTGGGCGCGCGGGCGGGTTTGCTGGTCTTCGGAATGGCCGTAGTGCTGCTGGCACTAGTCCTGACCGTGGTCTGGGTCAAGGACATGCTGCCCTGAGCCAAGGTCGAGACTGCCGCCCACAAGGCGCACCGCCGAAATCACTGCCGCGCTACCCCGCCGACGTGTCCGAGCGTCCCACAACGGGCGAGGTCTTCGCGCTGATGAGCTGGTGCGACCGCCGCCTCTTCGCGATGTCTCAGGCGGGTTTGGTCGAGAAGTTCGTCGATGCGCTGGTATGGGCTCTGTTCCCGGTCTTCCTCGTGACGCAAGGCGCTACCCTGACCGAGGTCGGCTGGATCGTCGGCGTCTACGGCTTTGTGTGGGGCGGCTCGCAGCTCTTCACCGGGCGGCTCTCGGACCATGTCGGCCGCCTCGGACCCAATGTGCTCGGCGTGTGGATCTGCGGCGCAGGCGTGGCGATGGTGGTCGGTGTTGGCGGGTGTCGCGGGGTTCGGCATGGCGCTGCTTTACCCGAACCTCTCGGCAGCCGTGGCGGACATCACGCCATGATTGAAAAGTGCCATGCGTTCGCAGCTGTAGGCTGGCCTGTCGAGAGATTCTCTGCCGATCCGGAGTGTCGTCTAACTACTGTATATATTATAGTAATATCGATTTTGGTGCGAGCATACTGCCAATGCTCGTTGCTGATGTTTCATCCCCAACTGGCTCTGCTGCTCCAGATCAAGGGCTTCGGTAGACATATCGGCAATGAGTCCTGTGGTGAGGGCCCGTTGGTTTTGAGAAGGACAGGGTCTGTGCCCAGGAAAAGTGAAAGTGTCCTTCGGGTTTTGTGACTGACGGATGAGGGCCTTTGGGGTCCCTCAGATGGGTCCGGGCCGGATTCCGGTCTGTCTTTCCTGATGAAGGGCATTCCCATGCAAACAGGTGTCTTGCGCGTGTTGCGCGCGACCGCTGCCTCGTGGTGGCGACACAAGGAACTACGCCGAACCGGCCAGAAGGGGCAGGCACAGCGGCTCGAGTGCGAGGCTGTCTTGCGTGATCTCGGTATCTGAAGCAGGCGGCGTCATTGCCGAACGCGTATGTGATCTGCGGCGAGGGCGGGACATTCATCCATCTTGGTTGGACCACCGTTTCGAGTTTCGCACCGATCGAGCGCTTTCCCTTGGCCACTCTTGCGGTCGCACGAGGGACCCCGTTCATCGATATCCGACCCGTCACCGATGTCATCGCCTTCGCGAACTTGCCGCGGGTGACGCGGGACGGATCGGACGACTCTGAACCCTGGGGGCCCGGCAGGTCCGTGTCGCTGACCGACTACATCGATATGGTCGAAAAGCTCGGTGCCAGGATCATCAACGATCCGCGGCCCCGTCAGTCAATCTGATCACCATTCCCTCTCACCAA
>TARA_R100001369_G_scaffold88590_3_pt1 | contig 21197 bp, 15 predicted proteins | sample TARA_R100001369 | Tara Oceans TARA_R100001369 (sample SAMEA2621528) | marine metagenome | biome: marine biome (ENVO:00000447); feature: surface water layer (ENVO:00002042); material: "saline water (ENVO:00002010), including plankton (ENVO:xxxxxxxx)" | depth 5 m | reverse complement strand
GCGGAGGGAAAAACGCAGAATAGGGCCATATAATTTATCCCGCATCCATACCATAAAACTATCGCCCCATTCATTGATGACCCTTAATTTGGCAAACACCTTGGCCAATCCCTTTTTTGGCTTGTTATCCAATGGCTGTAAGGCTTTGGAATGGGCCAAATGCGCAGGTAAAATAATCAAGGCCTCCACCAAGGACACCACTAAGGTTAGAATTACAATTACCGAAACCTCCCCAAAAAACTCACCGATCCTACTATCCAAAAATAGGAATATGGAAAATGCCAATATGGTAGTAATGATAGCGGAAATAATTGGAGGCAGTACCTCCATAACACCATCTACCGCAGCCTGTATTGGGGGTTTCCCCTTTTCGTAGTTCTGATAAATGTTTTCGGCTATTACAATACCATCATCCACCAAAATACCGATAACGATTATCATTCCAAAAAGGGACAAAACATTTATGGTTACATCAAAGAAGCCGGCAAACACAAACATTCCCAAAAATGCAACAGGAAGGCCAAAGGCCACCCAAAACGCCAATCTGGTATTTAGGAACAGCGAAAGAAAAATGAGCACCAAAATCATACCCATTATGGCATTTTCGGTCAACAATTGCGTACGCTGTGTGAGTGTTACGGACTGATCACTTATGACACTCAACTTTACATTGTTATGCTTTTGATTATACTCTTCAATATATTCCTTTACCTTGTCTGATGATGTTATTAAATCTTCCGTATTGGTACTCGTAATAGCAATATTTACCGCTAGATTTCCATTAAAATAGGTAGCATTGGGCGTTTCCGAAAACCGATCCCTAATCACTGCCACATCCTTTAGGCGCACTGTTTGCCCCGAAGCATTGGCCCTCACGATTACATTGGATAATTCATTTCCGTAATAGGACCTATTGTTGGCCCTGATCAGAAATTCCTCTGCACTGGTCTTAATATTACCCCCGGTAACCAAAATATTGGCGTTGGAGACCGCTTGGGCCACCTCATCAAATGACACATTATAAGCCAAAAGGCTATTTTCATTTACGGCAATCTCTATTTCCTCTTCAGGATAACCGGTAATCGTTATTTGTGATATGCCCTCCATGGCCCTGATGTCGTTCTCCACTTGCCTGCCTATCTGCTTTAAAGCTGTCAAGCTTATATTTTCACCACTAATGGCAAAACTAATGGTTTCCCTCACTGTTTCCAGTTTGGAGACCACCAAAGGCTCCATACCTGTTGGAAATGAAGGCACCCTGTCTACGGCATTTTTAACTTCCAACAACATAAAATCGATATCCCTGCCCTTCTCTATCTCTACATTTATTGTACCGCTGTTTTCCCTTGAAGTGGAAGTAACCCTATCCACACCCTCCAAACCTTTAAGATTATCTTCTATCTTAAGGACTATACCCTCCTCCACTTCTTGTGGGGAAGCGCCCGGGTAGGTTACCTTTATACTAATGTTTTTGGAATCTGTAAGTGGAAAATATGAGGATTTCAATGATAATGCCCCAACAATACCAAAAATAAGGAATGCCACAATGATGACATTTACCGCCACATGGTACTTTATAAAATAGGCTATAATATTCCTCATTATTCCTTAGTGTTGGTTACTTGGTCGTTAAATACTTTTACCAACATTCCAGCATAGGCTCCCATAACCGGTTTGGATAGTATGGTAATCCCATCTGGCACATCTTTTAATACCACGCTGTTATCCGAAAAATAAACAGGTTTCACAGGAATCAAATCCAAAACGGAATCCCTGACGACAAATATTTGTTCGGTTTCCAACAGTAAACTTCTGTTTATTTCAATGGCATTCGGCTCTTCCTTCGCTTTAAGATGAGCCTCTAGGTACATTCCTTCCCTTAGGTCCGGATCCTTTACCTCTATAAAAGCCGTAATGGTCTGGGAAGCCAAATCCACACGTCCATTTATCCTAGTTACTTTTCCTTGGTAAGTTTTGTTCCTATCAATACTTTTTAACTCCACCACTTCACCAACATTCAGTAGATCACTGTAGGTCTTGCTAATGGCAACCTCCAGCTCATAATCATTGGTATTGATAAATTCGCCCAATTTTTGACCAGACCTGACCAAGGTTCCCTCCGTGACCAATGCTTCGGTCAACACCCCATTAAAAGGGGCCGCAATTGTATATTTGGCCAATCGCTGCTCCAAATTTTTGATGGTATAGTAATTGGTCAAAATTCCTCGCCCGGAAATAAAATATTTTTCCTTGTCCGATGTCATTTCGGGAAGGGGAGGAATACTTTTATTGATATCAAAATTAGCCAAAAAAGTTTGCCATTTATTAAATACCTCCGGATAGTCCAATCGAAGATCCGGCATAATGGAAGTTATTAAATTGTATAAATTGCTTTTGGAAGATTGAACATTGGCATAATATTCGGCAGCGTCTATTCTTATGAGTATTTCTCCTGCCTTGTATTCCTGTCCAGGTTTAAATAATTTGTTTCCGGATTTAAATACACCTTGAACTTCGGAAAAGAGCTCCACCCTTCTTTTGGCAACGAGATTTCCGTTTGCCGGAACAATTATTGGAACATTACCATTCTTGACCGTCTCTACAACTACCGTTTTTACCACTTTTTCTGGTCGTGGTTTTGGAGTGGTCTTACTATTGATAATATATTTTGCACCAAAAAAGGAGCCTATTATTAGGAGCCCCCCAATAATGGATAATGCAATTTTTCTCGAGTTCATAAAGGGTCTATAAGTTGGTTTGACTGCAAAACTATCTATTAGTTTAAGGGATTCTTGTTAAATGTATCTTAAAGTTCCGAAATAAGGTAATAATCAAAAAAAAAGGAATACATATTGTATTCCTTCTAACCAAACCAACTTATTTTTAAGTAATTACTACTCCTCCATTTCATCCTCAAACTTCGTATCTGCCATTCTTGTTTTAATGACATCGAAATCCTTATATTTATTTTCTTTCTCTACTTCCTTCTTATCATAATCAAAAACTAGGAATTGACCTGAATTCATGCTTTCCATATTGTCAAAAGAGAAAATATTGTTATTCTGAATTTGAAGCACTTTAAGGCTTGCCAATTGTCCAAACTCTTTAGGAATTTCACCACCAAGTTCATTGTTCGCCAGCACCAACTCCTTCAATTCACCCAACTTCCCCAATTCGCCGGGAATGGAACCGTATAATTTATTTTCAAAAAGTCCCAGACTTTCCAATTTTGAAAGCTCACCCAATGAATTTGGTATGCGCCCAGTAAGATTATTACTGGATAGATTAAGCTCCTTTAAGGTTTGAATATCTCCAAGGCTTTCAGGTATTCTTCCTGAAAGGAAGTTATTAAAGGCAGAAAGCCTTACCAAGGATTTCATACTCCCGATTTCCGAAGGTATTTCACCTTCCAATCTATTCATCTCCAGTTTCAACACCTCCAATTTACTTAATTGGGCTATACTTTTTGGAATTTCCCCACTAATGATATTAAAGGCAAGGTTGAGATTTACCAAGTGTTTTAAATCCCCTATGCTTTCAGGCAGATTACCTTCCAGGTTATTTCTAAAAAGGTTGATTTCCACGACATGCCCGTTCTGGACCGTTACCCCAAACCAAGTATCTACAGGGGCGTTAACATCCCATGTGGTATTCCATTTTTGACCATTAGTACTCTTGTAAAGTTCCAATAGTACGTTTTTTTCACTTTTAGGAACCATGGCATTCACCGCTGTGGTTAACACCAAACAAAATACGATTACCCCCAATAAGCAAACTCTATGTAATTTTTGTTGTATCATGTTCATATGCATTTAGTTAAAACTATCCTCAAATCTGGTATCGGCCGTTCTAACGTCTTTATTACTATTTATTTTTTCTATATCAAAATTTCTGTGATTACTTCCATCATAATCAAAAAGGGCAAAATTCCCTATACCTTCATCGTTGCCAAAATCACTTTTACCAAATCTATTATTTTGAAGTTGTACCAATTTTAGGTTAGGAAGGCTCAAGATATCCTCTGGAAATTCTCCCTTAAATTGGTTTTCCGCCAAAACGAGCATTTTAAGGTTGGTCAGGTTTTCCAGACTGTCCGGGACTACCCCGCCAAAATTATTATCGCCCAACTCCAAACGCTCCAAATATTTTAAGTTCCCAAAAGTCAAAGGAATGGAGCCACTTAATCCGTTATGGGAAAGCAATATGACCCTTAAGTTTTTAATCCCACCTAAGCTTTGGGGCAGTTCCCCTGAAAGGTCGTTATGGAAAAGATCCAATACAAGAAGCTTTTCCAGATCCCCAATATTCTGAGGGATTGTCCCTGTTAACTTATTTTTACCCAACCTTAGCACAACCATTTTTTTTAATTCGGTTATGCTTTCCGGAATATTCCCTCCAATATTATTTAAGGCGAGGTTCAATACTTTTAAATTCTTTAGTTCGCCTATAGTATTTGGTATGCTTCCCCTAAGATTGTTGTTCATTAAACTAATGGAAACCACCTTATTGTTCTCAAGGGTAACACCCTCCCAAGTCGAAACCGGGGTGTTTAAATCCCATTTTTTTATCCAGTTATCGCCCTCAGCACTGTTATAGAGGTCTATAAGTACATTTTTTTCCAGATCAGAAACCTGTCCGGATAAAAATTGTCCCGATAAAACCATGAATAGCATAAATATGCTTTTTCTCATATATTTCACTTTTACCCTGCTTAAGGAATAAGAATTACCCTACAAAATAAGATTATTGTACGATAAACAGCAAAAATATTCGACGAAATAAGCCTTAAAGCCCCATATTTGTTGTGAAAGTGCAAAAAGATGTGGTGAAAGAATTTCAACCTCTTGGATTTTTCTCCTACAAAGAGAATTCTTCAAGTTCCAAAGTGATATTTTCCCAAGTTTTCATTAAGCTTTCGAGGTTCTTTTTTTTCTTTTGATAAGCGTCAAAAAAATTGGCCTTAGCGATTGTGGCATCATAGTTCATAAGTAGATCATGATCAATAGCAGCTATCTCCTTTTCTAAGCGGGCAATATCACTTTCCGTTGAACTGAGCCTATTTTTTAAGGATTTTATCTTTTTTTGATCTTCAAAATCAATGTGCTTCTCTTGGGGCTTTTCCTTTTTTTGGACAACTGTTTGCTTCTTTTCTATTGCACGGAAATCCTCAACCTTCCTCTGTTCCAAATAAAAATCGATATCACCCAGATATTCTTTAATGCTACCATCCTTGAATTCATATACCTTGTTGGTAAGTCCCTGTAAAAAATCCCTATCGTGACTCACCAATATCAAGGTTCCATCAAAATTTTGAAGTGCCTGCTTTAGCACATTCTTGGATTTAATGTCCAAATGGTTGGTAGGCTCATCCATAACCAACACATTAAAAGGCTGTAGCAACATCTTGGCAAGGGCCAATCTGTTACGCTCACCTCCAGATAGCACTTTTACATATTTCTCCACCTCATCGCCCCTAAATAAAAAAGACCCCAATATATCCCTAACCTTACTTCTATTCTTTTCATTGGCCGCATCTATCATGGTATCCAAAATAGTCTTTTCACCGTCCAAATATTCTGCCTGATTTTGTGCGAAATAACCAATCTGAACATTATGCCCCAATTTTAGATGCCCCTTATGATCCAATTCCCCTACCAAAATTTTTGCCAGCGTGGATTTACCTTGCCCATTTTGCCCTACAAAGGCCGTCTTGGAGTCCCGTTCTATTAAAAGGTCTATATTCTTCAGTACATGGTTATCCCCATAACTTTTGGATAAACCTTCTATTTCCGTTACAACTTTACCAGGGGTTACGGAAATTTGAAATCTTAGGTTCATCACGCTATTGTCATCCTCATCAACCTCTATCCGCTCCATTTTATCGAGCTTCTTGATCAGGGACTGTGCCATGGAAGCCTTAGTGGATTTGGCCCTGAACTTTTCAATCAATCTTTCGGCCTGCTGTATTTCCTTCTCTTGGTTTTTCTGTGCATTTAACTGCTGTTGCTTTATTTCGTTTCGCAATACCAAGTATTTGGAATAGGGCTTGTTGTAGTCATATATCCTGCCCAAGGAAATTTCAATGGTCCTATTGGTAACATTATCCAAGAACATTTTATCGTGGGAGACTATCATTACTCCCCCTGCATAATTCTTCAGGAAATTCTCCAACCAAATTATTGATTCGATATCCAAGTGGTTTGTTGGCTCATCCAATAAGAGCACGTCATTGCTTTGCAACAAGAGCTTTGCCAATTCTATACGCATACGCCACCCACCGGAAAAGGTTTCCGTTTTACGATCAAAATCGTCGCGTTTAAAACCTAGACCCAACAATACCTTCTCAGTTTCGCCCTGATAATTATAACCTCCCAATATTTCATAATGATGGGTTACATCGTTCAAGTCTATAATCAACTGATTATAGGACTCACTTTCATAATCGGTACGTTCCGCGAGCTGGTGGTTAATTTCGTCCAACCTTAGTTCCAAAGCCTTTATTTCCTCGAAGGCCTGATGTGCCTCTTCCTGAACCGTCCTTCCCAGATCAAAATCGATATCCTGCCGTAAGAATCCCATTTTAATATCTTTATCAGAGGCTATAGTTCCCGAATCTATGGGCATATCCTTGGATAAAATTTTCAAAAGCGTAGATTTACCCGCTCCGTTCTTTCCAATAAGACCAACTCGATCCCCGGAATTTAAACGGAAAGATATTTCTTCAAATAGATATTCTCCTCCAAAAGAAACGGAGAGATTGTGGATATTAAGCATATTTGGTGACTAATGTTACACTAATTAATGCTACAAAAATGTAATTTTGTAGAAACTTTTTGCAAATGTTAAAAAAAGGAAACAAACTCTACAGCATTTTAACAGGAACTTGTCCTAAATGTCACGAAGAGAGTATGTATCAAGACCAAAACCCATATCATCTGGGCAATATCTTCAAAATGAACGAGCGTTGCTCGCATTGCGGAACCAAATATAAAATAGAACCCTCTTTTTTCTACGGGGCTATGTATGTAAGTTATGGTGTAGGCGTGGCCTTTGCCGTGGCCGCATTTGTGATCGCCTTTTTATTTTTCAGCGCCACCTTGATAAATACCTTTATTGCCATCATAGTTACATTGATCTTATTTATGCCTTTTATTATTAGGGTCTCACGTAACATATGGATCAATTTCTTTATAAAATACGACCCAAAGGCTACCACTAAGATCAGTTCCTAAAATGCTTTTTCGTAAACCGGGATAGGTCCATTTCGGGTGCCACGGCCTCTTTATTTTCTATTAAGGCATAAAGTTGCATGGACGCCATAGGTGCTATCATAACCCCTCTGGAACCCAAACCATTGAGCAAATACATGTTTTCATGTTCGGGGTGTCTGCCTACAAGTGGCTTCCTGTCACTCACTGTTGGTCTAATCCCTGCCACATGGTCTACAACTTCATAGGGACATTTTAAAAAGGTGTTCAACTTTTGCAAAAGCTCCTGTTTGCATTCTTCCGTAGGAGTATTACTTTTGTCTTTCCATTTATAGGTAGCTCCCACCCTATACATATCCTTGCCCAAGGGAATTATAAAAACAGACGATTTTATAACCCTCTCCTCTTTTAAAGCTGGTGCCTTTATGGTCAACAATTCTCCTTTGGTACCGTTGAGCGGCAGATAATTGAAATAGGGGTTGTTTTTAATCCCAAATCCAGTAGCAAACACTATGTTTTTGGCCTTTATGCCACCGTATTCCACAAATCCACCCCGTAGCTTTAGGGCTTCAAAATCAAAAGTTTCCCGAAGCAATAAATCTTTATCAGCCAAATACTTCCCATAGTGCAATAATAAAACAGCAGTATCTATCCTTCCTGTATGCAATACTTCCCCATAGCCAAAGGGCGCTTCAATGTTAGGATTATGATTGGAATGTATTTTTGGTGCCACAAAATGGCCCAGATTTGGTTTGTCAGAAGCCTCAAACCAAAGATTCTGTTCATTTATACTGGCAAAACGCCTTAGGATAGGAATCTTATAATCCAATTGGATATCCAATTTCCTTTCCAATTCGGAATAAAAGGGAATGGCCAGGTCTAGCTGTTCTTTGGCATTCCAGGCCAATGTAAAACGTTTAAGGGTAACCGGATTGTACAGTCCGCCCGCTACTACGGAAGAGGTTTGGGAATCATCACTGATTACTTTAAACGATTTCTTATTTCTCTCCAATACCTCACAAAAAGAAATACCGGCCAAGCCCAGACCTACAATTAGATAATCTACCATAGAGCAAAAGTAGAGAAGGAAATGCAAATCTTCATCAAATTAAAATATTAATAAGCTTGCTTTTAAGAAAAGTACCGTACTTCCCTATTCAAGCTTACATAGGCAAATACAATTAGGTTAAAAAAGTAGCGCCACATCTAAAGATGTGGCGCTTAGCTTTATATATGAATTGGAATATTATTAAGGCTAGTAGGCCCACATATCTTGTTCCCTATCTCGGATAACCTCCTTAATTCGTTTGGATTCCAATAATTGGAACAAGGCATTATCAGCTATATAGTCCTTAACCTCACGGTCTCCATGCACGTTATCTTCTTTATAGATCGTTGCATTGAACCTTCTTGCGTTCAACAGCATATCAAAAGAAATAGGTTGTGCCGAATTACGTTGGTTAAACACTTTTGCCTCATGTAATATTTGTCGTGCACTAGGATACCATACCCAGAACAATGGAACTTTTGCTTCTGCCAAATCCATAGACTCATCATCTATAAAGTTAACATCCGGGGCTACAGGTGCAATACCCAATAATCGGTATTTTAATTCACCCAATCTTTTATCGAAATACCAGATTCCTTTAATAAGATATTCCTCCAAATCGGCAGCTGTAAGGTTCCTACGATTAATATATTCTGGAGAAATAGGCTCTCCTGCATTATATTGCTCGTATCCGTAGTCCGTAGTATCTACTTTCTGCAAAGTGGCAGACAAATCGCTGAACTTTCTTTTTTCGGTAAAATAAGAGTCTACATAAACATCTGTCAATTTACCATTCTTAATGTTTTTGATCAACACATCATACAATGACCTTCTGTCCGGACCTATATCAATAGTGTCCAAAGGATAATACAGTGGAAAGTTTACACGCTCGTCCAAGTCAATAACCTCCCATACGGTTTTGGACCAGAGAATATCCCTGTCGTCCACATAAGCGTAAGGTAAAGGAGCGTCATTATCTTTCGCAATTTGCGCTTCTGTTTTTTTCCCTATCTCTTCCGGTAATTTGGCATTTAGAATATTTGCCTGGGCGGAAATAGATAACGGCAACAGGACCACTACTCCAATTAATAAAACATTTTTCCAATTCATCTGTTTAAATTTATTGTTTTTAATCTTCAGTCCCACTAAGGTTGGACTGGTGAATTGGCCATGGCAAACATTCTTATTTACCATGGCCTTCTCACAACATTTTTACTAGTTTGTTATCTCCACAACAACAGGAGATACCTTTTTAAGCTTATAGCTTTTGTTATTTGTAATATATGCTTCGATATCAAATATCTGAACTGCATCTCCACGGCTTGCTCTTTTAAGGGCAGACTTGGCTCTAGCATCCAATTTGTTACCATTTACATCTACAGTTGGTTGTCCTGGAACCTTAAATTTAAATCCACTAACCGCAAGGTTAAGATCAAAATCAAAGTCTTCCAATAGAGCTCCAATAGTAGAGATCTCTAGGTTGTTTTTACCCATTTTAGCGCTTCCGGATTCTCCTCTTACAGATCCTGAAGGTCTTGGAATATCCTTAATCCTAAACTCTGAAGAAGTTTTGATCATTTGTCCATCAGGTAATTTACCTGAGGCAGTGATGGAAACTGTTCTTCCTGTTCCTGGATTCATAGCGTATTTACTTCCACTCTGCTTACTAAGTCCTGGAGCGGATGCAGTTACATTGTTATCTGGAATACCAGGAATGGATATGGTTATTGGGTTGGAAACACCACGATAAACCACATTCATTTTATCAGCAGAAATTACGGCTGCATTTGGCTTGGTAATAGTGGCAAATGTAGAGGATACTGGCACTTCTGTACGCTCTCCATCCTGCATAAACACCAAGTTACCTTCAATCTTATGATCACCAGCACTTCCAGCACTTACGGTTAACCTTACCTTACCATCCTCGATAACATAATCGGTACCTTCGCTCAACTTTCTACCATCTAGGGTCAAGTTAACTTCATTAGGTTTTGTGGTGGCATCTTTACGACCCAAGACAATATTTCCTGCAAATTTTTCACCTGCATAAAAGGCAGATTTTTCTTGCTCCAACAAAGTGGTATAATTGGTCATGGAAACCTCACTGCTCAACTGTCCTTGAAGCATGGCTTTAAGGGCATCTTCCTCTGTAGCTTTAATATCGGCCTGAAGAGAAGTAATCTTGGTCAATGATGCAACCAAAGGATAGCCTTCAAAGTTATAGTTCAACCAATCTTGCTTGGAACCATCCCTTTTTGTAACCTTACCATTCTCATCACCGGTTTCGAACCTAGATTGTACGGAAGATTTTACAGACTCCAATTCCTTAGGCATTACCGCAGCAATCTGCGTACGATAGTTTACCAAACGGTCCAAGAACTCTTTACCATCTGCTCCAAGTTGGTCTCCCTGGAAAAAACGCTGATCCAAATAATCGGTCTTGTCCATTACTTGATAATCTTTTGGATCCTCAACATCGGCCATCATCTCCTTTTTCAAGTTTTCCAAGTATTGGTAATACTCTACAGACAATTCCTTTATTTTCTTGGCGTCCTCCAAAAGAGGGCCAAATTTCTCAGCATTTTCAGATGCTTTAGTTTCAAGACCACTTAGGAAAGCAGTATTGTTTTCCGTGGTTTTTATGTTAGAAGCTTCTAACTTTTCGTTCATAAGACCGAAAGCCGATAGAACTTCTTTTCCCATATTTAGGGCCAACATCGCGATGAAGATCAAGTACATTAGGTTGATCATCTTCTGACGTGGTGTTGCTTTTCCTCCTGCCATTTTTCTAATTAGTTTTAATTATTAATTGATTTGGGTTTGGTTATTGAATTGTAACTAATTAGTTTCTATTCATTGCAGATAACATACCACCGTATACTCCATTCAAAGAAGAAAGGTTAGTAGCCAAAGATTCCATTTGCTCTTTAAGGGCACTTGAATTCTGTACCACTTCCTCGTTGATAGATGCTTGTCTACTAGCACTTTCCAATTGAACCTTGTAAAGACTATTCAAAGATTCCATTTGGGCTGCAGCCTGAACCATCTCATCAGAATACTTTTTGGTAGATTCCATAGCATCGACTGTAGGAGCGATACCTTTGGCAGCACCTTCAAAGTTTCTAATGCTAGATCCAAGACTTTCCATAAGATTGGCATCTACACCTGCTTCTTTTAACAATTCATCCAATTTTTTGGACAATGAAGCTTCAGCTTCTTTAATTTCTGCTTTAGAATTTGATTTTCCAGCTGAAGCACCTCCGTTTAATTCAGGATATACCAATGACCAATCGTATTCGTCATCTACTGGTTCAAATGCACTGATAGCAAAAATTAATGCTTCGGTAATAAGTCCGATTGCCAACAACAATCCTCCCGTAAGTGGGCCAAATTGCCAGTGAAGGATCTTAAACAATGCCCCTATAATTACTACAGATGCACCAAGGCCGTAGGCCATGTTAAATAATTTCTTAGTTGATTTTGACTGTGCCATAATTTTAAATTTAATTTAAGTAATGTTAATAATAAGTATTTGGTTTAACGTTTGATTCAATATAAAGGTCTTCTTTATTTATATTTTAATTGGTTGAGTCTTCCTCTCCCATGTAATCCTGTACGGTTCTAAAACCGATATAACTACGTGCCGAATCCTGGTATTCGTAATCCCTGGTGCTTACCTGTAGGAAATAAGCAACATCTTTCCAAGATCCACCTCGTATAACTTTTCTAGCGTTTTGGGTAGATTCCGCATTAGGATTCATAGTGGACACATATTCATATGAATTTGGGTCATAGCTACTATTGGTCCATTCGGAAACGTTACCTGCCATGTTGTACAAGTTATAATCGTTGGGTTCATAGGACTTTGCCTCTACCGTATACAAGGCCTGATCTGCCGCATAATCTCCACGCTGTGGTTTAAAGTTGGCCATAAAACACCCAGTATCACTAATTACATAAGGTCCACCCCATGGGTATGTTCCTCCTTCTATACCTCCTCTAGCAGCATATTCCCATTCCGCCTCGGTAGGTAGTCTAAAGCGGTTGACAAATTGCTTGCCCCTACTTTTTTGGTCGTCGTTCTTAAATTTGGTCCTCCAGTTACAAAAGGCCTGAGCCTGTTGCCAAGTAACACCAACCACAGGATAATCACTATAGGCGTCGTGCCAGAAGTAATCATTGTGCATTGGCTCATTGTAGGAGTATGCGAAATCCTTGATCCATACCGTAGTATCCGGATATATTTCAAGTTCTTCCTGTTTTATAAAATCCTTTCTACTTCCCTTTTTGGCACGTGCCGCAGCCTCAATATCCATCCAGGTGTATTTGTATTTTAATCTGGTAACATCTATATGACGTTGTCCATTATAGGATTCTTCTTCAGGAATGTACAAGGAGTCCATTACCTCGGCATAATACTCGTCCGGATATTTGGAGGTATCCCAGATTAAATTCTGTTTTCTGTCCAATGCCCTGCCTTCGTAGCCTGTTTCTCCCATACCAGCATAATTGTTCAGCATGTACTTATCGTAGGCAGACAATCTTGTAGTATCGGCATCCTTAAAGGCATAATCACCTATGCCTCCATCTTCAGGTCCCAATCCCAACTCATCGGCCAAAATAGCCAAACGGGTTCTTGCAATGGAATCCTTTACCCATTCTACAAATTGACGATATTCACTATTCGTAATTTCGGTATCATCCATATAGAAAGATCGAACAGTTACAGTCTTTGTCGGGGCATTTAGTACCTTAGCCTGATCTTCCTCACTCTTACCCATGATGAATGCTCCTCTAGGAATCAATTCCATACCATAGGGTTTTTCGGGATACCACTTTTTTCCTTGAGCTCCGACCAGCTCTCCTTTTGTTTTGGACCCACAACTTGAGAGTAAAAAAACAAATGCTATAGATGACAACAATAGCTTCTTCATACGTTAGGTTAAATTTCGATTATGATTATAAATGCAAACACAAGTATTATTCTCTAAAACTTATTTTTAAATAATTTATTGTATAAAATTTGTTTTTATACCCTAAATTTATTATTTCAATTAAACCCTTTTTTGTAGGCTTTAAACCACCGCTCAGGAATATTTTGATTACATGCATCCAGATAATCCAATTCAGTGCATGGTAATAACGCGGGTGAATTTGTTTTAGTATGTGAAGTTAAAATTGAAGGTACCTCTACCCACCATCTTTCGCTAAGATGGCTTTTGTAAAAGACGAGGGACTCATCCTCTGTAGGTACGGTATACTTGGTGAAGTCGTTACTATTACTATTGGGAGACTCTTGAATCCTGAAGTTTAGGCCCTCTATAAAATACCATATTATTTGGGCTACAAGTTGAAAGGCCTGATTGCTGTTTTCGCATTCATATATCCCAAAAACGGATACATTATCACTAATTCCGGCATATCTTGAAATGGCACAAATTTCCCGTCCGTTAAATCCATTAGGAGAAAAGTTTCTGGAATACCCCATATCTGCCGCACGTATGGCACGTGCATCCAAACTTACCACATGCGCATTTCTAAGCACCGGTTCTGCAAGGGTTATATTGGAAATTAATTCGCCCAACCTATAGGAATCAAAGAAAAGACGCTCCATAAGATCCAATTCTTCTTGGGAATTAAAATAGCTTTGATAGCCTATATTAGAGAAATTAAAAAGATTGTTGGGTTTCTCGGTAATTATTTTACTCATATAGGAATGGGAAGAAATAAGGTCTTCGTCCATCCCAAAGTCGAACCTACTATCTATAGACACTAGGTTAACCATATTTTTAAGACCGTCAAAAGCCCTGTAAGTAGGATAGGTAATGTCTTGGGTTGCCCCAATGACGATGGGAATAATATTTTCTTCCAGCAGGCCTGCAACAATTTCCTTGACCACAAAATAAGTGTCCTCTACAGTCTCGCCTTCCTCAATATCGCCCAGATCTATGATGGAGGAATTCCAGTTCCCCATCATTAAATTATACAACTGAAGTCTAATTTCGGAAATATCCAGGCGCTCCGGTTTTTTTTCAAAAGCATTTCTAGATTCATTAACCCCCAGTATTGCCACACTTACATTTGCCAGCACCGGAAGACCATGCCGTGCAGTGTGCATGTATATGTGTTTCCCCAATGCTTGGGCCGGAAGTAATTCGCAGTGGGCCAATACCCTGTCACTTACGGGTACTAAAAAATCGAATGCCATATTATTTTTTAGCCTTAGGTTTTGCTTTTGTTTTTTTCTTTGGTGTCTTTTTCTCAATTAATTCCTGGGCCTCCTTAAGGGAAATCTTGGTGGCATCCACATCCTTGGAGACCTCCACCTTAACCTTGCCCTTAATTATAGTATGCCTTCCCCATCTTGCTTTCTCTATACGAATACCTTCTTCTGGCCATTCTTGGACTAATTTATCTATCTCCTTTTGTTTTTTGGCCTCTATAATCTCTTCTATATCCTGTTTGGAAAGGCTATCAAAGTCATATTTCTTACTCACATTAATAAACATTCCGTCCCATTTAATAAATGGACCAAACCTTCCGACCCCTTTGGTTACCTCCTTATTCTCGTACATGGCAATAGGGGCATCGGCCTTTTGTTTTTCCTTAATAAGTTCTACGGCCCTGTCCATATCTATTTCCATGGCATTTTCATCCTTGCCCAAGGAAACAAACTTTTTACCAAACCTTATATAAGGACCAAAGCGACCTACATTGGCCTCAACATCTTCCCCTTCATAAACCCCAAGTTTTCTTGGTAGTTTAAACAGGTCCATGGCTTCTTCGTAGCTTATGGTATTTAAAGACTGGTCTGGCAGCAGACTGGCAAACAATGGTTTTTCCTCGTCATCTACCGTACCAACCTGTACCATGGGTCCAAAACGGCCCAATCTAACCGAAACCTGTCTTCCCGTCTTTGGATCGGTACCCAAAATGCGCTCGCCACTGGCCCTATCCGCGTTTTCCTCCACATCCAAGACTTTCGGGTGAAAATCCCCATAAAAATCCTTCAATACTTTTTGCCAATCCTCGTCACCAGAAGCAATCTCATCAAAATCCTCTTCCACTTTGGCAGTGAAATGATAATCCAAAATTGTTTCGAAATGCCCTACCAAAAAGTCGGTCACTATTATTCCAATATCCGTTGGCACCAATTTTCCTTTATCGGAGCCCACATTTTCTTTTAAATCTTTAGTTGTCAGCTTATCCGATTTAAGCAGAAGCTGTACATAATTTCTTTCCGTGCCCTCAATGGTTCCCTTTTCTACATAGCCTCTATTCTGAATAGTGGAAATAGTGGGCGCATAGGTAGATGGTCTTCCTATACCAAGCTCTTCCAGTTTTTTAACCAAAGAAGCTTCTGTAAATCTATAGGGTGCCCTTGAAAAACGCTCCGTCGCCGTGATATAATTATTAAGGAGTTTTTCACCCTCTTTCATGGACGGAAGCATTCCCTCCTGCTCTTCACTTACATCCTCCTCATCAGTACCTTCCAGATACACCTTCAGGAATCCGTCAAATTTAATCACCTCCCCATTGGCAGTAAATTCCTCCTTATGGGTATTGGCCTTTATTTTAACATTGGTACGTTCCAATTCGGCATCACTCATTTGCGAGGCCAGGGTACGTTTCCATATTAACTCGTACAATTTGGATTGATCCCTTTCCAGGGATGGCGACTGATTGGTCATCTCCGTGGGGCGGATGGCCTCATGGGCCTCCTGCGCTCCCTTGGATTTCCCTGTAAAATTCCTAACCTTACTGTATTCCTTGCCGTAATTACTAATAATGGCATCCTTAGCTGCATCAATAGCATCCTGTGAAAGGTTTACGCTATCCGTTCTCATATAGGTTATTAACCCAGCCTCATATAAGCGTTGTGCCACTTGCATGGTCCTTGAAACTGAAAAATACAATTTCCTGGAAGCTTCCTGCTGCAATGTTGAAGTTGTAAATGGTGCTGCAGGCGATTTTTTGGCAGGTTTCTTATCTAGGCTGGCAACCGAAAAATTCGCTCCAATATTTTCCTTTAAAAAAGCTTCAGCCTCTTTCTGGCTGGCATAGGTCTTGTTTAACTTGGCAGTAAAAATACTACCCTCATTGGTTTTAAACTCGGCCGATATCCTAAAAGCCGCTTCCGGATTAAAAGCTTCAATTTCCCGTTCCCTTTCTACTATTAATCTCACCGCAACGGATTGAACCCTACCCGCGGATAAACCAGGTTTAATTTTTTTCCACAAGACTGGGGAAAGTTCGTATCCCACCAATCTATCCAAAATCCGCCTTGCCTGTTGGGCGTTCACCAAATCATAATTAATTTCCCTAGGATTTTCAATGGCCTTTTGAATGGCAGATTTGGTAATTGAGTTAAAAACTATCCGTTTTGTTTTATTCTTGTCCAATTTCAACTCTTCTGCCAAGTGCCAGGAAATGGCCTCCCCTTCACGGTCTTCATCACTTGCAAGCCATATAGTATCCGCTTTGTCCGCTAAATCCTTAAGCTTTTTAACAAGGGCCTTTTTATCCTTGTCAACAATATATTTAGGGGCAAATTTATTGTCCACATCCACTCCCAATTCTTTGGAAGGCAAATCGGCAATATGTCCAAAACTGGACTCTACCTTATATTCCTTTCCTAAAAATTTTTCAATTGTTTTTGCTTTAGCCGGGGACTCTACGATTACTAAATTCTTTGCCATTAACTAGTTTTTGGTGACACAAAAGTATATCAATTTTTTTATTTAATGGATTTTCATTTGTGTCACCATAAAAAAACACCCCTATTTTAAGGGGTGTTTTAATCTAATTCATGGAAATTAATCAAGCTTAAATGTGCTGATCAGCCTTATTTTGTTCTCCAGATATTCATATTGATATAGGACTTCTTCCCCTATCATCAATAAATTATCCTCCAAGGGAATAACATCAAAAGTATCTATATCCTTAAAGTGGTTAAGTTGCACCAAATTCTGAACGTTGGTCTTATCATAGACCTTAAGTCCTGAAGACCCATCGCACACAAATAGTTTTTCATCCTTTACCCCCAGACCATAAGGACCGTCCATGGGATAGGTCTTTACCAATTCTGGGTTGCTAATATCCGAAATGTCCACTATAAAAAGTCCGCTCTCCGTGGCACCGCACATATTGCCGCCCCTTAAGGTAACATAGGCATAATCCCCATCAACCACAACAGGGTCACAGGCAGTACCGTGTTCAAATTCGGAAATCAAGCTAGGAGTGGCCGGGGAAGAGATATCATAGATATACATCCCTCTCATACTACCTAAAAACAATTGATCTCCCCTGTTAAAAATGGTTTCAATGTCAAAACCGGCATAAACGTCATCCAGATCTTTGGGGTTTTCCAGATCTTCAATATTAAATACATTTATATTGTGACTGTCCACAGCATATAAATAATCATTTACGATCTTAAAGCGTGCCAAGGACCCTCCCTGTCCTGTTGGAGTGGAATTCTGGGCGGCATTGGTCAGCATTACATCAAACTCACGTGAAAAATCTACCTGAACTTCTTCTATCAACCTTCTCTCCTTTACGGTTTCCCATCCAATCACAATATCATTTTCATAATCTATATCCTGCCACTCATAAATATCTACTTCAAAAGGAAAGATCACGTTGTCCCTAAGAACATTTTCCAAGCGATTTACCGTTTTAATATTATTGATGTCCGATATATCCAGTACGATCAAATCCGTTATACTATCGGCATATAGGTAATTGCCTTTAACAGAAACATCCACGTTGCCCGGAATTTTTATAAAGGCTATTTTTTTGGGTGCTTTGGGGTCGGAATTATCTAGGACATGAACACCTTTATATTTTTCATTGACAAATATATAATCGCCATAAACATAAATTTTACCGGATTCATCCATGGGAATAGGAGCTATGACATCTATAGCCGCTTTAAAATCGGCCTTGCTCATCTTTAAGGGTTTGGCCACCAGGTACTCCGCATATTTACCGTCGTCCTCCTCATTACAGGATACAAAGCCAAGGGCAGTAAGCATAAACATTAGTAGTATTGTCCTTCTCATACCAATATATTTTTACAGGGTCACCTATAAAGAGATGCCCCTTAGCCTAAAGAGTTGCGTTCAATTTTGATAAATATTTAACTGTCAATATGTCATATTTAGCTATATAATACTATCTTTGCAAACTCTTAAAGATGAGGTTGAATACATAATAAAATGGAGAAGATTATAGATGAATCCGTACAAGGAACCACCATAACCCTTGCGGAAAAAGAAAACAGCACTAGAAAACTATACATAGAAAGCTATGGCTGTGCCATGAATTTTTCGGATAGTGAAATTGTTGCCTCCATACTATCCAATGAAGGCTTTAGTACCACACAGAAATTGGAAGATGCCGACCTGGTATTAGTCAACACCTGTTCCATTCGGGAAAAGGCAGAGCTCACCATCCGCAAGAGATTGGAAAAATTCAATGCCGTAAAAAGGCACAGGCCACATATGAAGGTGGGGGTACTCGGATGTATGGCCGAAAGGCTAAAAACCAAATTGCTGGAAGAAGAGAAAATTGTGGATATGGTAGTAGGCCCGGACGCCTACAAGGATTTGCCCAATCTTATCCAAGAGGTGGACGATGGTAGAAATGCAGTAAACGTAATCCTGTCCAAAGAAGAAACCTATGGGGATATATCACCGGTACGCCTTAACACCAATGGCGTAACCGCCTTTGTATCCATTACCCGAGGATGCGACAATATGTGTACCTTTTGCGTAGTGCCCTTTACACGTGGGCGGGAACGCAGTAGGGATCCACAATCCATACTACAGGAAGTTAACGACCTTGCCGATAAAGGATATAAGGAGATTACCCTCTTGGGGCAAAATGTGGACAGCTACCTTTGGTATGGTGGCGGATTAAAAAAAGGGTTCGAAAAAGCATCGGAAATGCAAAAAGCTACAGCTGTTAATTTTTCCAACCTTTTGGAAAAGGTGGCGTTGGCCCAACCAAAAGTACGTATCCGATTTTCTACCTCCAATCCGCAGGACATGACCTTGGACGTAATCCGAATAGTGGCAAAATATCCCAACATCTGTAATTATATCCATTTACCGGTACAAAGCGGAAGCAATAGAATCTTAAAGGAAATGAACAGACTGCATACCAGGGAAGAATATCTTGAACTGGTTAAAAATATCAAGGAAATTATTCCAGATTGCAGTATTTCCCAGGATATGATCACCGGCTTCCCCTCCGAAACCGAAGAGGATCATCAGGACACCCTCGCCCTTATGAAGGAAATACAATATGACTACGGCTATATGTATGCCTATTCCGAAAGGCCAGGGACAGCTGCGGCTAGGAATATGGAAGATGACGTACCTCAAGAGGTCAAAAATAGGAGATTGACCGAAATTATTGCCCTTCAAAGGGAACACAGTCATATCAGGAGCAAGCAACAACTTGGAAAAACTGTAGAAGTTTTGATAGAGGGAACTTCCAAAAAATCGGACAAGGATTGGATGGGAAGAAACTCCCAAAGCTTTGTAGTGGTATTTCCAAAGGAAAACTATAAAATTGGTGATTTCGTGAATGTCGAAATTACCGATTGCACCTCCGGCACCTTAATAGGAAGGCCGTTGGGACTATCCAATAACAATTAAACAATGGAATCTATTCAATCAATAAAACAGCGCTTTGAAATCATTGGCAATGATGTAAAACTTAATCGTGCCATTGAAAAGGCCATTCAAGTGGCACCTACGGATATCTCCGTATTGGTTACGGGTGAAAGCGGTGTTGGTAAGGAGGCCATTCCAAAAATAATACACTCCCTTTCGCATAGAAAACATGCCAAATACATTGCGGTCAATTGTGGGGCCATCCCTGAAGGCACCATAGATAGTGAACTATTTGGTCACGAAAAAGGAGCTTTTACCGGAGCTACGGCTACCAGAAGTGGATATTTTGAGGTAGCCGATGGCGGTACCATTTTTTTGGATGAGGTTGGGGAACTACCTCTTACAACCCAAGTCCGTCTCTTGAGGGTTTTGGAAAATGGGGAATTTTTAAAAGTAGGTTCTTCCCAAGTCCAAAAAACAGATGTTAGAATAGTGGCCGCTACCAATGTCAATATGTTCGAGGCCATAAAAAAGGAGAAATTTAGGGAAGACCTTTATTACCGATTAAGCACGGTAGAAATCAACATCCCGCCCTTGCGGGAACGCAAAGAGGACATACACCTATTGTTCCGCAAATTTGCATCGGATTTTGGCCAGAAATATAAAATGCCTACGATTCGCTTGGATGACGATGCCGTGCAGCTACTTTTAAAGTACAGATGGCCAGGAAACATTAGGCAGTTAAGAAATATCGCGGAACAAATTTCAGTATTGGAGGAAAGTAGGCTTATTAGCTTGGCCACCCTTAACAGTTACCTGCCCAATTCAAGTACCAGTAACTTGCCCGCTATCGTTGGAAAGGAAAAAAAAGAAGGCGACTTTAGTACGGAAAGGGAGATATTGTACAAGGTGCTTTTTGATATGAAGGGCGACTTGAACGACCTTAAGAAATTAACATTGGAGCTGCTTAAACACAACGACAGCGAAAAAGTACAGGAAGAGAATGAAAATCTTATCAGAAAAATCTATGGGGATAACGAGGAGGAATATGCGGAACAAGAAGATAGTCCCAGTGAAATTTTGCAACTTCCCGAACCTTATATAGAAAAACCAATTGTTAAATCTCCCCAACAAGAGGACAAGTATCATTTTGCGGAGGAAATACAAGAGGAAGAAACCCTATCTTTACAGGACAAGGAAATAGAGCTCATTAAAAAATCCTTGGAACGAAACAAAGGAAAAAGAAAGGCTGCTTCTGCGGAGTTGGGCATCTCGGAACGGACCCTGTATAGAAAAATAAAACAGTACGACCTTTAA
>TARA_R100001369_G_scaffold91758_2_pt1 | contig 21391 bp, 15 predicted proteins | sample TARA_R100001369 | Tara Oceans TARA_R100001369 (sample SAMEA2621528) | marine metagenome | biome: marine biome (ENVO:00000447); feature: surface water layer (ENVO:00002042); material: "saline water (ENVO:00002010), including plankton (ENVO:xxxxxxxx)" | depth 5 m | reverse complement strand
CCCCGCCGGAAGAGCCACCGGGGGTTAAGCGCGTATCCCAGGGGTTCGCCGTGGCGCCAAAGATACGGTTATCGGTCACTGCTTTCCAGCCAAATTCGGGGGTGTTGGTTTTACCTAAAATCACGGCGCCTGCTTCTCGCAGCATGCGCGCGGGTGGCGCGTCGGTGTCACATAGCGCTTCTGAAGTGGTTAGAGAACCTTCCCGGCAGGGCATGCCTGCCACTTGGGTCAGGTCTTTAAGCGATACCGGCACCCCGTCGATGGGGCTTAGTGGCTTGCCTTGCCCCCAGCGCCGTGCCGAGGCTTTGGCCGCCGATTTTGCGCCTTCAGCATCTACATACACATAGGCGTTAACGTCTGGGTTGAAACGCTCGATCCGCTCAAGGGCGGCACGAGTCGCTTCTAGCGGGGAGGCCTCTTGGCTTGCAAACAAGTGAGCTAGGGTCTGGGCATCCAAACTGCCGAGATCGGTATCGCTCATTCCACACTCCTTACGTAGGCTGGGGCTAGGGTAAAGGAGTTTAAGCGTAGGCAAGCATTACCGGGCGTGCAAAAACCGCGGTATCGTAGGCTGACTCTTTGTATTCACTGTTCAGGAGGCTTGAGCGCGTAGCCAAGCTATTTCATCGGCCCATATCGCGGGTTCGATGGTCTCCAGTATCATCGGAATGCCGTTAATCCGTGGTTCCTGCATGATGGTGGTAAAGGCGGACAGGCCAATATTGCCTTTGCCCAGGCTATGGTGGCGATCCACGCGGCTGGCAAGGTCGCTTTTGGCATCGTTTAAATGCATACCGCGCAGATACTCAAAGCCGACCACGCTGCCTAGCTCATCAAGCGTTGCTTGGGTGGCCTCTGCCGTGCGTAGATCATAGCCCGCCGCAAAGGCGTGGCAAGTATCAATACACACCCCCACGCGAGTTTTATCGTCCACGTGGGCAATGATTTCGGCCAAATGCTCGAAGCGCCAACCCAGGTTAGTGCCTTGGCCAGCGGTATTTTCAATGACTGCGGTAACCCCTTGGGTATGCGTTAGCGCTTCGTTAACGGATTCAGCGATACGCTTTAAGCAGTCGCTTTCGCTGATTTTGTTCAAATGGCTACCAGGGTGGAAATTAAGCAGCGCCAGCCCCAACTGCTCGCAGCGCTGCATTTCATCCAGAAACGCATCGCGGGATTTGCGTAGGCCTTCCTGCTCGGGGTGACCCAGATTAATCAGATAGCTGTCGTGGGGCAAAATCTGCTCTGAAGAAAAGTTGTGCTCGGCACAGGCGTCGTGAAAGGCTTGAATCGCCTCATCGGTGAGCGGTTTACCTTTCCATTGACGCTGATTTTTGGTGAATAGCGCAAACGCATCCGCGCCGATTTCCACTGCTCGGTGCACGGCTTGGTCTGCGCCGCCAGCGGCGCTCACATGGGCTCCTAGGTACTTCACGGTGGACTCCTTGTCAGTATGTGGACTTATAAGTTATTAGAGTTTATCAATGGCTGTCTAAAAAGCGCTTGAACGCGGCGGGTTCATCGGTGATGACACTGCCGATGCCCCACTCCCAGCGGCTATGAAAGGCACTGGGGTCATTGGCGGTATAGCACAATATTTGATAGCCATCGCGCTGCATAGCGTCGGCTTGGGCGCGCTTCAAACGCGGCCAGTGGGTGTGCACGCTAAAAGCCTCAATGGCCTCGCACTGCTCGCGCCAACTTTTGGGCACGTTACCGAACAGCACACCCAGAGCCAGCCGTTCTTTGCTGGCAAATTGACGGCAGTGGCCAAGAGCAGCGGCATTGAAGGAGGAGATAATCAAGCGCTCGGGGGGGAGTGTGTCGAGCATCTCCGGCAGCGCGCGTTCCACCAGCGCAATGGGATCGCGGCCTTTGTTGACCTTGATTTCCATATTGACGCCCATCTCCAGCTCGTTAAGCAGTGCCAACATCTCGCTGAGGCTAGGCATCTTCTCACCCGCAAAACGATCGTCAAACCAACCCCCGGCATCCAGGGTTTGCGCCTTGGCCCAGCTCATGGAGGCGAGTCCGCCCCGTCCGTTTGAGCAGCGTGCGACATCGCTGTCGTGCCAAATCACCGGGGTGCCATCACCCAGTAGCTGCACATCCAGTTCTACCCATGTGGATCCCGCTTCATAAGCGGCGCGCACCGCGGCGAGGGTGTTTTCAGGGGCAGCGGCGGAGTAGCCGCGGTGGGCAATCAGCGCGGGGAGTTGAATAACGGGATGCGTCATGACAAATCTCTAAGCCTTAGACGATAAAGAAGCACTAATACTAGCATGGGCGCATGACAGCGGGATTGCATCGCCTCGCTTTCTAATGGGTAAAAATACGCTAGCGTGCTAGCTTGATTTAAACGCCGTGACGCGCTTGTATAGCAGCACCCGTTGCCATGCTTAGCATTATTCAGAGATGGCGTATCAACTCGAATAATAGCCGAATTACACAATAAGGAGTCCTCATGTCTCAGCGTATTCAATTTGCCCACACCGGCGGTTCTGAGGTACTTGAGCTGGTCGACGTTACGCCTGCTGAACCTGGTCAGGGTGAAGTACGTATTGCTAATAAAGCCGTTGGCCTTAATTTTATCGACATTTATTTTCGTACCGGGCTCTATCCAGCCCCTTCCATGCCTTCTGGCCTAGGCACCGAAGGTGCAGGCGTGGTCGACGCGGTTGGCGAAGAGGTCACACATCTTAAGGTTGGCGATCGCGTGGCCTATGCCCAAGGCCCGCTGGGCGCCTATGCTGAACTGCATACGCTGCCAGCGGCTAAAGTGGTCAAGCTACCCGACTTCGTTGATTTCGAAACAGCAGCGGCAAGTATGCTCAAGGGCCTTACCGTGCAGTATCTGCTGCGCCAAACCTATGAACTGAAAGGTGGCGAAACCATTCTATTTCACGCGGCAGCCGGTGGTGTAGGGTCGATTGCCTGCCAGTGGGCAAAGTCGTTGGGCGTTAAGTTGATCGGCACAGTCAGTTCACAGGAAAAAGCGGATCTAGCCATGGCCAATGGCGCCTGGGCGACCATCAATTACAGCGAAGAGAATGTGGTAGAGCGCGTACGCGAGCTTACTAACGGCGATATGTGCGATGTGGTGTATGACTCGGTGGGTAAAGACACCTGGGAAATGTCACTGGACTGCCTGAAGCCCCGTGGGCTGATGGTCAGCTTTGGCAACGCGTCTGGCCCGGTGGAAGGCGTTAATATTGGCATTCTTAATCATAAGGGCGCACTTTACGTAACCCGCCCCAGCCTGAATGGCTACGCCGACACCCGCGAGCGTTTGGAGATGATGTGCGAAGAGTTTTTCGCCATGATTGAAAGCGGTAAGGTTAATATCGATATCGCCAACCGCTACCCACTGGCAGAAGCCGGCAAAGCCCAAGACGCCCTGCAAAGCCGCAAGACCACGGGCTCTACTGTTCTTTTGCCGTAGCGAGTTCGTTTTATCTGACGATGGAGCTTTGAGAGGAGCAGCAGGGTCAGCCTGAAGCGGTTGGCCAGGGCCCCGTGAAGTTTCCTATATATCAAAGGCTAGCGCATCGCTATAAGATTGTTGATGCTCGCATTGTTGTTGAGCGCCAAAAGTAAGCGCTTTTATTAGCCCGTTTTACCCTTCATTACACTACCGATATGAAGCTCGGCTTTGCCGAGCTTTTTTCCTTTTTGGCTATATGTTTATAGGCTTTGCGTATGCAGGGTCTATACCTCTGTATAGTAAACGTCTAATGTGCAGAAGAAATAGTCATGTTAAAGCGTGTTTTGCATCAATCGCATGGTGAACTTTCAAACGCCAGCAAGGGAGTGGGAAAAGGATGTCGGCTGAGGACATACGTGTTGAGGGCTCAAGCGCTGAGGGCTCCGGTATTGAAAACGTAAGTATTGAAGCATTGGATCTTGGCGGGTTAACGCTTACACCTAGCACACTGGTGTTTATCGTACTTGGGCTAACGCTCGCCGCGTTTATATGGGGCCGTTTTCGTTATGACTTAGTGGCACTGGCAGCGTTGCTGGGTTCGGTCATGCTGGGGCTTGTACCAGCCGAAAGCGCTTTCACTGGTTTCGGTCATCCGGCGGTGATTACCGTGGCCGCTGTTCTGGTGCTTAGCCGCGGTTTTGAGCGCTCAGGGGTGGTGGATATTATCGCCAATCAAGTGCTGAAAGTGGGTGAAAACCTGCTGCTTCAACTCTTGGTACTGGTGGGCACCGTCGTACTGCTGTCGGGGGTTATGAACAACGTTGGTGCCCTGGCGTTGTTGTTGCCGGTGGCTATGCGGCTTGCCCGCGAACATAACACTTCACCTTCTCTACTGCTTATGCCGCTGGCGTTTGGCTCTCTGCTCGGCGGCCTGACCACGATGATTGGTACCCCACCCAATATCATTATTTCCAGTTATCGACGCAATGTGACAGATGAAGCATTTAGTATGTTTAGCTTTTCGCCCGTCGGTATTGCGGTGGCGCTGGTGGGGCTGGCCTTTATTGTTCTAGTAGGCTGGCGCTTGACGCCCAAGCGTAGCGGCCAGGCCTCTACGGATGAAATGTTCGACACCGCCAACTACCTGGTGGAGTTGAAAGTGGGTGAAGAGTCGAAGGCCAAGGGTCTAACGCTACAACAGTTGCGCGACGAGCTGGACGAAACCATTCCCGTGTTAGCGGTGGTGCGCGATGACAACCGCCGTGCGGGCTATAACTTCCACGGCGCACTCGAAGAGGGTGATATTCTGCTATTAGAAGCAGGGCCTGATGAGCTTCAAATGCTGGAAGACAAAGTAGGGCTAAGCGCGATTGCAGAGTTGGAGGAAGATCCTGAGGCGGAGGATGCGGAGGGTGATAAGGATCCTGTTAACAAGAAAGAGTCTGCGCAGGATCGACAGCCCGTGGATACCGAGGGTCTACAACTGATCGAGGCCGTGGTTCGTAACGACTCAATGATGATTAACCGCAGCGTACGCCAGCTACGCTTAAACCATCAGTTTGGCCTGCACTTGGTGGCTGTCGCACGGGATGGCGGGCGCTTGAAGCAGCGGTTGCGGGATATTCGTTTTAAAAACGGTGATGTTTTGCTTCTCCAGGGCAGTGAAAACGAGATGTCAGATAGTCTGGCCTCCCTTGGGTGTCTGCCCCTGGCTAGCCGTGAACTGCATCTGGGGCAGCCGCGTAAACTCGCCATGTCGATTGCTATTTTTGCCTTGGCAATCGTCGCCATGCTGTTTGATCTACTTCCCGCGGCGGTGGCCATGAGTAGTGCGGCGCTGATTTCTCTACTGATTGGTGTGTTACCACTCCGGGAAGGATATCAGGCCATTGATGGCCCCGTCATTGTGCTGCTCGCGGCGATGATTCCCGTGGGCGAAGCATTAGAAACCAGTGGTGGTGCAGATTTGATTGCTAACGCGCTGCTCGGTTTTGGCAGCGATTGGCCGGTGGTGGTGACCATGATAGGGCTGTTTTTACTCTCTATGCTGCTCTCCAATGTGGTCAACAATGCGGCGGCTGCGTTACTGATGGCACCGATTGCGGTGAGCTTAGCCAATGGCTTTGACGTCTCACTAGACCCATTCTTGATGGTAGTAGCTGTTAGCGCTTCCTGTGCGTTTTTAACCCCTATCGGGCACCAATCCAATACGCTGGTGCTTGGACCTGGCGGCTACCGCTTTGGCGATTATTGGAAACTGGGCCTGCCGCTATCACTGGTGGTGCTGGTGGTTGCTATCCCAATGATCCTATTGGTGTGGCCGCTTTAATACGCGGGGTCGCCGCTTGGTCTGCCGGTTTGGCATCTGTCGAATGGTATGAGAGTGCTATTAGATTTCGAAAATTTTGCTAGATTATGTTCAGATATCAATAAAAACCGAACAGGCCGGGCTTATGAATCAACAATTTCGTCAGGATGCCATTGTCGAGCTGGTTCGTCAGCACGGCTATATGAGTATCGAGCAGCTCACCGATCATTTTGCCGTGACGCCACAAACCATCCGTCGCGATTTAAATACCCTGGCCGATGAAGGCCGGGTGAGGCGCGTGCATGGCGGGGTAGGAATCGAGTCGAGTACAGTAAATACCGCCTACAGCACGCGCAAGACGCTGCATCTGGAAGAGAAGGAGCGCATTGCCCGCTGTTTAGCTCAGCACATCCCGAATCACTCCTCTCTGTTTATTAATATCGGTACCAGCAATGAAGTGATTGCTCAAGCGCTGTTAGAGCACCAGGGCCTTGAGATCATTACCAATAATCTAAATGTTGCCGCTATCCTGCAACATAAAGAGGATTTCACTGTGATTATCGCCGGTGGTCAGGTGCGCTCCCGGGACGGCGGCATTATCGGTGAAGCAACGATCGACTTTATCAATCAGTTCAAAGTGGACTACGGCATTATCGGCATCAGCGGTATCGATGAGGATGGCTCTCTGCTGGAGTTTGATTACCAGGAAGTGCGCGTTGCTCAGGCGATTATCGCCAATTCCAGGCGCATCTATTTGGCGGCGGACTACTCTAAATTTCACCGTAACCCGGTCGTTCGGCAAGGCAACCTGGAACAGCTGGATGCGCTATTTACTGACCGCAAACCCCCAGAGGCGATTCAGCGCTTGCTGACGCAACACGATGTGGCGCTCTACATTGCTTAATGAGGTATTTTCAGCCTTGAGCATTTTGGGCGGCTGGAGTAGCCTTAGATGATAATAAAGCGAAAGTAAGTATACAAAATCGAAAGACAATACAACAAAGCGAACTCGATATGTCCTCTTTTATACTCGCCATTGATCAAGGTACCACCAGTTCCCGCGCCATTCTGTTTGACCGCCAAGGCCAGGTGTCCGCTGTTGCCCAGCAAGAATTCGCTCAGCACTTTCCCCACGACGGATGGATTGAGCACAACCCCGAAGATATTTGGGAAACCGTGGTGACGACTTGCCGAGATGTAATGCGCAACGCTGACGTTTCCGCCGACCAAATAGCCGGGATCGGCATTACCAACCAGCGGGAAACCACTATTCTGTGGGATCGGAAAACGGGTAAGCCACTCTATAATGCCATCGTTTGGCAGGATCGCCGCACCTCAGATTTGTGCCAGTCGCTGCGCGATCAAGGCTATACCGATACCGTTCAAGCTAAAACGGGCCTATTGATTGATCCCTACTTTTCAGCCACCAAGCTTGGTTGGGTACTGGATAACGTTGAGGGTGCTCGGCAGCGCGCTGAGCAGGGCGAATTAGCGTTCGGAACAGTGGATAGCTTTTTAATCTGGCGGCTGACAGGTGGCCAGCAGCACGTGACGGATGCCACTAATGCTTCACGTACGGCGTTGTTTAATATCCATACCCAGGAGTGGGATAAAGAGCTGCTGTCGCTGTTTAATATTCCCGCCAATTTATTGCCTGAGGTGAAAGACTCCAGCGATGATTTTGGCACCACCGAAGCGCACTGGCTGGGCGCAGCGCTTCCCATTGCTGGGGTAGCGGGGGATCAGCAGGCTGCTTTAGTGGGGCAGGCGTGCTTTCAACCGGGGATGGGTAAAAGCACCTATGGCACTGGCTGTTTTATGATTGTGAATACCGGTGAAACGCCTTCGCTGTCGCGTAACCGCCTGTTGACCACCATTGGCTACCGGCTTAACGGTAAGCCGACCTACGCCATGGAGGGCAGTATTTTCGTGGCTGGGGCGACAGTGCAGTGGCTGCGTGATGGCTTGAACCTGTTTGCCGATGCGTCAGAGACGGAGGCCTTGGCCCAGAAGACCCGCAGTGGCCACAGCGTTTATCTGGTGCCCGCCTTTACCGGCTTGGGCGCTCCACACTGGGATCCCAAAGCGCGTGGCGCTATTTTTGGATTAACTCGCGATACCGGTATCGCTGAAATAGTCGCTGCAGGCCTGCAAGCGGTGTGCTATCAAACCCGCGACCTCCAGCACTGTATGAACGACGACATGGAGGCCGCACCAGGCACTTTGCGCGTCGACGGTGGTATGGTGAAGAACAGCTGGGTGATGCAGTTTCTTGCCGATATGCTGGGTGTCCAGGTGGATCGCCCTACGATTTTGGAAACCACCGCGCTGGGGGCTGCTTACTTAGCCGGGTTGCGTTTAGGTTGGTATCAAACCCTCGAAGAGATTGAGCAGCTGTGGCGCTGCGAGAAGAGCTTTATGCCTGCTATGGAGGAGACCACTCGCGAGCAGCTCTATCAAGGCTGGTTGGATGCAGTTTCGCGCGTGCGCTCCACGCCTTAGGTAATAACGATTTAGCCCCCTACTTAAGCACACTATCTATTAACTCTTTCGATTCTTTATAATCCGGCGGCCAATTAAGCTATTGGCCGCCTTTCTTCGCTTTTAGCGCCCCTCATGAAAGTCTTTAACACACTTAACACTCAATGAGTGTTTATGTAGTCGAGTTACAACCACCCCTGCTGCCAATGATGCATTGTGGGTTTTGTTGCAGTGAACCATAGTGAAGCCATGGATCAGGAGGGTGCTTCGTTATCCCGAGTCACTGACCTGGTCCCTGCTACAGAACCATAGCGCTTCAGTATTACCCGAGCGCTAAAGGCGAAGGTCTTGCAAAGCTTGTGACCGTTTCGCAGTTACCGAACTGGGCACTTACCCGGTCCAGCATGAGTAGCAACGTCACCATACGTCGTTAACTAAGATGGCTGCTTTTTTAACCGATCGTCGGTTAAGCAGCGGATGACCATACCATGAGGTATTACTAATGAACTGCATCGAACTGAGCCAACAAGCCGACAGCATCGCCAGCTCTTTCAGCAAACAAGATCTCGCTAGACTTGTTGTGGCACTGAAGGGCAACCGTGAATCACTGCAGCATGCCGTTGAGGTCATCGACACTGTGGATAGCCGCTCAGGCTGCACACTGGAAGAAGCTTGGGATGAAGTGCTCTCAGGGGACTCTCAATTGCGAATTGAAGACGAAGAGTAGGGCAAGACTCGCTTATTGATTGTTTGAGCCCCCTCACCTAGGTGAGGGGGCTTTTTTATGCTAAACCGCTGTCGATGTAGGCGGAAGTGCAGTATCGCGATTTTGTTCGAAGTACTGGCTAAATCGATTTTCAGCGTCGTCACCAAACAGTACCCGACACGCTTCCTTTAAACCGGTGGAGTGGCGTAACTGCTCATGAGGTACCACCAAAGAAACTTTGGCGCGGCGGCGCAGGAAGTCCTCAAGCTGGGTGATCATCTCGTGGTCGCGGGCATGCTCAATTTCACAACGGATGTACTCAGTGCCTTCAATGAGGATTTCGCCCTGAGCGGGATCCTGACGAATTTTCTCAAGCATCGGTATAGCTTGATCGGCATAGCGCCGCCACAGTCGAGTGGAGAGCAGCTCCGATGATGTAGAGGCGGTCATGGCATCCAGGTTCATGCGCTTGGCTTGATCCATAAACTGTTGTTTCACGGGCTTAGCGGGTTCCCCGTACCACCGAAAGTTGGGGTCTGAAAGTGAAACGCCCAGGCGGATCATCTCTTCGGCAATCTCATCCCCCACGTTCAAACAGTCGGTAAGTTTGCCACCAAAGATGCTGATATGCGCACTCACAGCGTTGGTATCTACCACATGCTTGCGAGAAAGCTGTAAAAAGTCTCGGTCACTGCCCTGATCATCTTTGATAGCTAAAGGCCTTACGCCACAGCGTGTCGAGATAATGTCGTCTTGTGTGAGCGGTTGATCTAGCGTTAGGCGCTTATTGATATTTTCCAGCACAAAGGCGATATCGTCAGCAGTAACGTCCACCTCTGGATGCTCCATATGGGTGTCGGTAGTGCCGATACAGGTGCGATTGCCCATTGGAATAACGAAGAACAGCCTTCCATCGTCGGCAAAAAATGCCAACACCCGCTGTGAATCGGTTAGCTGCGGAACGATGAGGTGAATGCCCTTGGAGTAGAGGTGGTGATGGGTGGTCTTTTGGCCGGTCAGCTCGTTATGCTGATCTACCCAGGGGCCAGCGGCGTTGATTAATACCTTGGCGCGAATATCGAAGGTGCTGCCATCCATCACGTTGCGCGCTTTGGTCACCCATAGGTCGCCGACCCGTTCGGCGCCGAGTGACTCGACGTAGTTGGCGGCAATTGCTCCATAGTTAAGCGCGTGACGCACAAAGTTGAACACAAAGCGTGCGTCATTATCGTGGAGGTAGGCGTCGGAGTACTCAAAGCCGCCAACGGCGTCCTCAATATCGATAATGGGTTCTTGCTGCTTAATCTTGTTAGGCGAGAGCAGGCTTGGCAGTTTAGTGAAGCCATTGCCCATCAGCCAGTAAAGCCAGGTACCCGCCCATAGGTAGCGTGGTGAGTGGCGGAAACCTTTCGAAATAGTGGTCAGGAAACGAATCTCCTGCACGGTAGAGGGATAACTCTTTATCAAGTGATTGCGGCTTTTGCATAGTTTTCGAACCAGTGCAAAATCCTTGCTTTCCATGTACTTAATCCCTCCCCACACTAAGTTGGAGGAGTGCATGCTAGTGCTGCCAGCGAAGTCGCCGCGATCAATCAGTGCGACTTTGGCGCCTTTTCCAGCCAGTGCCGCCGCAGTGGCCGCGCCATTGATACCGCCCCCGATAATCAGGGCATCAAAAGTCTCGGTAGGTAATTTTTCTATATTTCGATTTCGCAGTTTCATAGCGGATCCAATTAACAAATAAATAGCCCTGGTACCCTGGGTGTTTTCTCTTGTGCTATGGCCTGCCGCCAATGAAACCCTTGCAGGGCGGTTGCCCACCCTGCAAGCGTTACGCGTGATTACTCTTGGCGCGTACCGGCTTCCATCCAGGCTTCCATCATTTCGTCATAAGGAACGGTGGTGCCTTGTGGCATTTCATTGTCCAGCTTGGCTTTGGGTGAGCCTTCCTGATCCAGCCAGTATTGCGGATCCTGCTCTTCATTGAGCACGGGTGCATAGCTGTCGAAAACGTTGGCCCGAGCCAGGCGGTTCATCGTGCTGTCCAAATCCGCCGCCAGTTTGTCCAAACCTTCCTGAGGCGTGACTTCACCACTCATGACGGGTGCCAGGTTTTGCCACCACAGTGGGGCCATACGTGGGTAGTCAGGCACGTTGGTACCGGTAGGCGTCCAGTTCGACTCGTTGGGGCTACGGTAGAACTCCACCAGGCCGCCTAATTTGGGGGCCATCTCGGTCATCTGCTCAGAGAAAATGTCAGATTCACGAATCGGCGTTAGACCGTGCATCAGTTTTTCCAAGGACACCGTTTTAGACACGGTGAACTGGCCGAACAGCCACGCCGCGGTGCGACGATCTTCCGGCGTTGAATCGAAGAACGTCCAGGCGCCTACATCTTGGTAGCCGACCTTCATACCCTCTTCCCAGTAAGGGCCAGTGGGGGATGGAGCCATGCGCCATAGCGGATTGCCTTCGTCATCGGTCACTGCGACTGCAGGGTCGGTCATGTCAGCAGTGAAGGCGGTGTACCAGAAAATCTGCTGGGCAATGTGCCCCTGCGCAGGTACCGGGCCTGCCTCACCAAAGGTCATGCCCTGCGCTTCGGGCGGGGCAAAGTCGCGTAGCCAATCGACGGCTTTTTGCATGGCAAATACCGAGGCTGGTGAGTTAGTAGCACCGCCGCGGCTTACGCTTGCGCCAACTGGCTGGCTATCTTCGTTGACGCGGATACCCCAGTCATCCACCGGGTTGCCGGAAGGGACGCCGGGGCTGCCCATGCCCGCCATGGAGAGCCAGGAGTCGTGGAAGCGCCAGCCCAGTGACGGGTCGCGGCGGCCGTAATCCATATGGCCATACACCTTGGTGCCATCTATTTCGCCAACGTGCTCGGTAAAGAACTCGGCGATATCTTGATAGGCCGTCCAGTTAGTGGGAACCCCGAGTGGATAATCGTAAATCTCTTCGAACTGTGCCATCAGGTCTGGGTCGGTAAACCAGTCATGGCGGAACCAGTAGAGGTTCGCGAACTGTTGAGTGGGCAGTTGAAAGAGGCTGCCATCTGGCCCGGTGCCGTACTGCAGGCCAATAAAGTCGTCTAAATCCAGGGTGGGCAACGTATAGTCGGCCCACTCGTTCTCCATCGCTTCAGACAGATTGATGGTGGTGCCATAACGAATATGCGTGCCGATGGAGTCGGTGTCATTGACGAAGCCGTCGTAGATGCTGTTACCCGACTGCATTTGGTTCTGCATAGTGTCCACTACATCACCTTCACCGATGATGTTGTGGGTCAGGTTAATGCCGGTGAGCTCACTAAAGGCTTCCGCAAGCACTTCGCTTTCATAAACGTGAGTCGTGAGGCCTTCAGCCACGGTTTGAATATCCATGCCGCGGAAAGGCTCGGCAGCGTTGGCAAACCACATCAGCTCTTCGATCTGCTCTTCGCGGCTCAGGGTTGAGTTCTGGAAGTGCTCGTCGACCAAGCGTTCAGCGATGGCTCGAGTATCCTGCTCCTGCGCTGACAGCGTACCCGATGCCAGCAGCAAGCTGGCGGCGAGGGTTGTCAGTTTGAATTTAGTCAGTGTGGATTTATTGTAGTGCTTTTGCATGTTGACCTCGTTTTGTTGTGTTCTTCCTTGATGGCTTGGCCGTCCTTGATACCGATTAAACGCTGATGGCATTTCCCAAGGGCTATCCCCAGCGCATTAAAACCAGCAGCCATACGGCTGATACCGCTAATGCAATCCAAATGGAAAGTGACGTAAAGCCGATCACTCCCAAATGGATAAAGGCTGCGGAGAGCAGGCCAATAAACAGCCGATCCCCGCGAGTGGTGGCAATGGGTAAAAAACCTTTGCGTTCAATAGTGGGCGACATGATCTCCCATACCGTCATGCCTGCCAGCATGGCCGCAATGGATGAAAAGAATATGGCGGTGGGCACTGTCCATACCATCCAAGACATAGCGAGATCTCCTCAGGTACGGCCCAGGGCAAAGCCCTTGGCGATATGGTTACGAACGAAATAGACCACCAGAATGCCGGGAATAATGGTGAGTACCCCCGCAGCGGCTAGGGTGCCCCAATCAATCCCAGAAGCAGTCGATGTGCGTGTCATGATCATGCCAATGGGCTGGGCGTCAGTGGCTGTCAACGTGCGGGCCAGCAACAGCTCCACCCAGGAGAACATGAACAGGAAGAACAGCGTGACGCCAATGCCTGAGCGGATCATGGGGATAAAAATCTTGACGAAAAAGCGCGGAAAGCTATAGCCGTCGATATAGGCGGTTTCGTCGATCTCCTTGGGCACGCTGCTCATAAAGCCTTCCAAAATCCAGATAGCGAGGGGGATATTGAACAGGCAGTGAGCCAGCGCGACGGCGATGTGGGTATCGAACAGGCCTACCGAGTAGTAGAGCTGGAAGTAGGGCAGCAGAAAGACCGCAGGGGGGGCCATTAGGTTGGTCAGCAGCCAGAAAAACAGATGCTTGTCGCCAATAAAGGTATAGCGGCTAAAGGCATAAGCAGCCGGTAGCGCCACGCAGATGGTAATCAGCATATTCATCGCTACATAGAGCATCGAGTTGACGTAACCCATGTACCAGCTTGAGTTGGTGAAGATGCCAATATAGTTATCAAAGGTAAGGTTCTGGGGCCATAGCGTCATTGAGCCCAGGATTTCGCTATTGGTCTGGAGCGACATGTTGATCAGCCAGTAAATGGGCAGAATCATCAGCGCCAGATAAAGGCCAAGCAGGAAACGCGAGCGCCAGTGTGCACGGGCAGTACGATTACGTCGCTTGGCGGGTGAAACCTTGCTAAAAATGGTGTTGTACTTTTCACCGCGCTGAGTATTTTCGAGTTGATAGCTCATGTTAGGCACCTCCGTGCGGCGGTTTGTCTTTCTGCATATTCATAATGGTGGTGTAGAACACCCAGCTCACCAGCAGAATGACCAGGAAGTAGATCAGCGAGAAAGCTGCAGAAGGGCCTAAATCCTGTTGGCCGACAGCCATAGTGGTTAGCGATTGACTTAAGAAAGTGGTGGCGCTGCCCGGCCCGCCGCCTGTTAGTACAAAGGGTTCGGCGTAGATCATAAAGGAGTGCATAAAGCGTAGCAGTACAGCGATTACCAACACATTGGTTAGCTTGGGGAGCTGAATATAGCGGAACACCGCCCATTTTGAGGCACGGTCGATACGTGCTGCTTGGTAGTAGGCTTCGGGAATCGAGCGTAGGCCGCTGTAACACAGCATGGCCACCAGCGGCGTCCAGTGCCACACGTCCATTAAAATGATCGTTACCCAGGCGTCGCCTGCATTGCGGGTGATATTGTATTCAATGCCTAGTTCGCGCAGGCCCCAACCCATTAAGCCGATATCGCCACGGGTAAAGATTTGCCAGATACTGCCCACTACGTTCCATGGAATCAGCAACGGCAGAGTAATCAGGATCAACACCGCTGAGGCTTGCCAGCCGCGTTTCGGCATAATGAGCGCGATGCCAATCCCAAGCGGAATCTGAATAGCCAGAATAATCAGTGAGAACGAAATTTGGCGCAGAAACGCTGCCTGCAGCGCGTCGTCGTTGAGCATGCTTTGAAACCACTCAGTGCCGGTAAAAAAACGTGCGTTCGGCCCGAGCACGTCCTGCACCGAGTAGTTGACCACGGTCATGAGCGGAATGATGGCGGAGAATGCCACCAACACCAGCATGGGAAGCACCAGTAGCCAGGCTCTGTTATTGGGTATTTTGTTATTCATGACCAGCCTCCACCAGGTATTCATCGATATACAGCGCTACATGGGCAGCATCGAAGTGCGCAAACGCCGCTTCCCCTACTGGCGGGTGTCCCTCAGGCAGGCGGGCTTTAAAGGTTTGCTCGTTGAGTTTGAAGGTCAGTAGGGAGTAGGTGCCCAGGTCTTGCACGCTGGTCACCTGAATCGGCACGCTATCGGCCGTTGGGTTTGAAGCGATGGCGATAAACTCGGGGCGGATGCCAAGTTTTATATTGTTATAGCTAATGTCGTTAGCGATAGCATTGGCAGAACTGGCGTTGGCGACGGCGTGCTTCATCTGCTCGCTAACCGGCAGCGGCTGTGTGCCGAACATTACCTGATCGTCGCGGTATTCCACGGCCATAAAATTCATGCCCGGGCTGCCAATAAAGTAGCCCACAAAGGTATGCGCAGGGCGCTCGAACAGCTCTCGAGGTGTCCCGAACTGCACCACCTGACCCTCATACATCACGGCAATTTTATCCGCGAAGGTGGAGGCCTCGAGTTGATCGTGGGTCACGTAGATCATGGTGATATTGAAGCGCTCGTGAATCTCTTTGAGCTTGCGACGCAGTTTCCACTTTAGCTGCGGGTCGATAACGGTTAGCGGTTCATCAAAAAGAATCGCTGTCACGTCATCGCGCACCAGTCCGCGACCCATGGAAACCTTCTGCTTCTCGTCGGCGGTCAGGTTTTTGGCTTTACGATCCAGTAAAGACGTCAATTCAAGAATGTCAGCGACTTCGAGTACCTTGGGTTTCACCCGGTACTCGGGGGTATTCATATTACGCAGGGGAAAGGCAAGGTTATCGAATACCGTCATGGTGTCGTAGATCACCGGAAACTGGAACACCTGGGCAATATTGCGCTCTTCTGGGGGCAGCTCATTGACCCGCTGACCATCAAAAAGTACGTCACCCTCCGAGGGTTCAAGCAGGCCCGAAATAATGTTCAAAAGGGTCGATTTACCGCAACCTGAAGGGCCCAATAGGGCATAGGCGCCGCCCTGGTGCCATACATGATCCATCTGCCGGATGGCGTAATCCGCAGCACCCTTGGGTGTTTTTTCGTAGGAGTGAGCCAAGCCTTTTAGTGTGATCTCAGCCATGGGCAGCTCCTCCCTGACGCGCAGGAATATGTACCGTGTGACCCTGCTTGTCGAAGGCGTAAAGTTGATGGGTGGGGAAGTAAACTTTCAGAGGTTCATTAACACTAAACTGGTGAATGCCCGATAAGTGCAGCACTAAGGGAAACCGTTCGTGGTGAACATGAAGGAAGGTTTCTGAACCACTGATTTCTGCTACATCCACATGGACATCCAGCGCTAAGTCATCGGCTCGTTGCGGCTGTAGGGTGAGATGCGAAGCTCGGACACCAAAATCATAGTCACCTGGCTCGAGGCGCTTTAGCTTGTCATCGCAGGGAAAGTGTAATGATTGGTCGAACGTGATTTCGGTATCGGTAAGCCGACCGGGAACAATGTTAATTGGCGGCTCAGAGAACATTTCTGCGCTAAAGCGACCATTCGGTTCGCGATAGACCTGCTCCGTGGGGCCGTACTGGAGCAACTTTCCTTCATGAAGGACGGCTGTATTGCCGCCCAGCGCTAACGCTTCATTGGGCTCGGTGGTGGCATATACTGCAATGCAGTTACGCGCTTGAAATAGATCACGCAACTCATCGCGTAGCTCTTCGCGGAGCTTGTAATCCAGATTGACCAGCGGTTCATCAAACAGAATTAAGTCGGCATCTTTGATCAAGGCTCGCCCCATGGCGGTACGCTGCTGCTGGCCACCAGAGAGTTCCTGCGGGTAGCGGTTAAGCAGGTGCTCGATATGCAGCATTTCAGCAATTTCGCCAACCCGCTTATCAATTGCGCTTTTTGGGTGTTTGGCCAGTTTAAGCGGCGACGCAATATTGTCGTAAACGGTGAGGCTGGGGTAGTTGATAAACTGCTGGTACACCATAGAGACGTTGCGTTTACGCACAGAGACGTTAGTGACGTCTTTGCCATCTATAATAATTTTGCCGCGGGTGGGTGGTTCAAGCCCCGCCATTAGGCGCATTAAAGTGGTTTTGCCAGCAAGTGTTCGCCCAAGCAGCACATTAAAGGATCCTGGCTCTAGGGCTAAGTCTATCCCACTGATATGGGGCACACCGTTAACGATGTGGTCGATATTTTGCAAATGTAAGGACATGCCGATCTCGCTAGCGTCATTGTTGTTGGATAGGGTAGATCGTTTTCGTTTACGAAAGGCTAGTTGATCGTTTGCGAACTTGCAACGCGTTTTTGGTTCCTTGGTCTACGCATTTAGGTGTAGAAAGTGAACACAAAAAAGCCGACTCCTGGCATGCAGGAGTCGGCTATCTTTATAGGTAATGCTTAGAAAAAGAGGTATTACTTAATGTTTTCTTCCTCCTGCTTAGGCGCTGGCGTCGGTTTTCCGTTGTGATCAATCAATGTGGACTTATTTTTGGCAAAGGCATCGTAGGCGAAATCGTCCACGGTGAGCATTTCCAATACTTCAGTCTCGAAGGTGCGCATAAACTCCGCGTCCTCAGCACTGATCAGGCCTTTTTCCAGGCCAGCCTCAACGCGTGCTTCAGGATGCAGCGCCGTCTGCGGTAGCTCGCCTTTAGCATACGCCTTGTTCACCGTTCGGTAGATCGCCTCGGCGCGGTCATAATCGACCAGCAAAGCGTTGTAGCGCGCCAGCGGGTTGCGCTGTTCACCGTCGTCTGCGTCCCAGGTGTTTTCCAGCAGCTTGGTGCGCAGGGCACTGTGCGTAGAAACACGCTTAGCGATATCCCGGGCCAGGTCATCGTGGGGTTTATTCCAGCGGCGACCGGTGGGCATCACTACGGCGTTTAGCGTTTTGCCCAGGGCGCGATTGGGTAGATTATCGAAAATCTCCACAAACGCCTGCTCGGCACGCTGGAGCAGGAAGCGACAGCAGTAGTGCAACAGCGCCTCTTCGCCTTCTACTTTACTGCCTGCCTGCCACTGCTTGAGTACCATTGAGGTGAGATAGAGGTTAGACAGCACATCCCCCAGCCGTGCAGAGATCATTTCACGCTTCTTCAGCGCTGACCCCAGGCTTGCCATGGCAGCATCGGCACACAGGCCAAAGCCAGCGGAGAGGCGGGCAATATCCTGGGCATAGGCGGCGGCGGGGCCGTCGAAGGGTACGCTGGCTTTACCAATGCCAAAGCCGAGGGTAAAGGCGCGCGCGGCGTTACCAAAGATCAAGCCCGCGTGACCGAAGAAGGCTTTATCGAACGCCTTAATATCGTTGGCGTCTTTGGCAGCCAGTTCTTCTAGTACGTAGGGGTGGCAGCGAATAGCACCCTGACCAAAGATCATCAGGTTGCGGGTCATGATATTGGCACCTTCTACGGTGATCGCCACCGGGTTGGCACTATAGGCGACACCGAGGTAGTTGCGCGGGCCAAGGGTAACCGCCTTGCCGCCGTGAACATCCATGGCATCGCTAAGCAATACGCGCTGGAACTCGGTCAACTGGCTTTTCAGGATGGCCGAGGGCACTGCAGGCTTTTCGCCGTGGTCGATCATATTGGCGGTTTGATACACGGTGGCCTGGGAGATATAGGCCAGCGCCGCCATGCGGGCGAGGGGCTCTTGCACACCTTCCATTTCGGCAACCGGAACGTTGAACTGACGACGAACACGGGTGAAACCGCCGCTCCAGCCCAGGGCGTAACGCGCGGTGCCGGTAGCGCCTGACGGCAGCGTGATGCAGCGGCCGATAGACAGGCACTCAACCAGCATCCGCCAGCCCTGCCCGATCATGTCTGGGCCGCCAATGATGGTGTTCAGCGGTACAAAGACATCTTTACCGATAATCGGTCCGTTCATAAACGGGCTGCCGATAGGGTGGTGGCGGCGACCGATTTCCATGCCGTCGGTATCGCGGGGGATCAACGCCAGGGTAATACCGCGATCCTCTTCGTCACCCAGCAATTTTTCCGGGTCAAACAGACGGAAGGCAAGACCGACGACTGTGGCGATGGGCGCCAGGGTAATCCAGCGTTTTTCGAAGTTAAGGCGCAGGCCGAACACTTCTTCACCGTTAATGGTTTGCTTACATACAACGCCCGTGTCTGGCAGCGAGGTAGCGTCAGACCCTGCGCGGGGGCCGGTCAAGCCAAAACAAGGGATCTCGCGACCATCGGATAAGCGCGGCAGGTAGTGATCTTTTTGCTCTTGGGTACCGTATTTAAGCAGCAGCTCGCCAGGGCCGAGGGAGTTGGGTACGCCCACGGTCACCATCAGGGTTTCATTGACGGAGAGCTTCTGCAGTACCATGGACTGAGCCTTGGCCGAGAAGCCAAGACCACCGTACTCCTTCGGAATAATCATGCCGAAGAAGCCCTCTTTTTTCAGGTAGTCCCAAAGCTGCTGGGGCAGATCGGCGCGCTCTTGGGCGATGTCCCAGGCGTTGCACATGCCGGCGGCTTTGGCACACTGATTGGCTAGGAAGGCTTTCTCATCGTCGCGTAGGCCATCGTCTTTAAAGGCAAGCAATTTTTCCCACTGGGGTTTGCCTGAAAATAGCTCGCCGTCCCAGGAAACGCTGCCCGCTTCCAGGGCCGTGCGTTCGGTGGCGGAAACTTTGGGGGCGACTTTTTTAAAGGTGGCAAATAAGCGCGGCGTGAGCCACTTGCGACGCAGTGCAGGCAAGCCGGCCACTGCCACGGCTGCTGCACCAATCAGCAGCAGAACACCAATGACTTCCGCGTCAAACAGCAGGCCAACAAGGCCCAATACGCCAAGCACCGCTAGTGCCGCTGGGGCACCTGCTTCGCGACGCATCACGACGAGCAAGCCAGCAATGGCGAGCACGATAAGGAGTAGGGTGAGCATAGCGTCTCTCTCTGTTGTTGGCCTTTATTGCAGGCCAGCTGTTGTTAGATAAATCTTAATAAGAAACGGCAATAAACCGTTAATCGAACACTTGTTTGAATGTTGGCAGATGAAAGCTGCCTCGTGCAAGTATTTAGGCATGTTTGGCGCTTTAAACGCGATGCACAAAGCTAAAAAAACGCCATGGCGACAAGCCATGACGTTTGGAGTAAAAAACAGACTAAATGTTCAGGCGCGTTTGGCCGGTGCACCGTTGGCTACGTAATAGTCAACGCTGGCGCGGGGAAGTGGCTCATGGCCTTTGATACGGTCGGCGATTTTCTCGGCCAACATAATGGTGGGCGCATTCAGGTTGCCGGTGGGAATCACCGGAAACAGTGAGGCATCTACGACGCGAAGGCCTTCAATACCATGGACACGACCCTGGCCGTCGGTGACGGCCATTTCACCCTCGCCCATACGGCAGCTACCGCAGGGGTGGTAGGCGGTTTCGGCGTGCTGTTTGACGAAGGCATCGAGCTCGGCATCCGACTGCACGTCGGGCCCTGGTGCTATCTCGCGACCACGGTATTTATCAAAGGCTGGCTGAGCGATGATGTCGCGAGTCAGGCGGATTGCATCGCGGAACTCTTCCCAGTCTTTCTCTTTGGCCATGTAGTTGAACAGGATGCTGGGCGCCGCGTGTGGATCCTTTGACGTCAGACGGATATGCCCGCGGCTTTCTGAGCGCATTGAGCCAACGTGGGCCTGGAAGCCATGAGCCTGTACCGCGCTTTTGCCGTTGTAGCTAATGGCAATGGGCAGAAAGTGGTACTGCAAATTGGGCCACTCCTCTTCATCGCGGCTGCGGATAAAACCACAGGATTCAAACTGGTTACTGGCGCCCACGCCGGTGCCATTGAACAGCCACTCGACGCCAATTTTGGGCTGGTTATACCACTTTAGCGCGGGGTAGAGCGAGATGGGTTCTTTGCACTCGTACTGGATGTACATCTCCAGGTGATCCTGGAGGTTTTCACCCACGCCGGGCAGGGCGTGAACCGTCTCGATACCCAGTTCCTTCAGCAGTTCAGGGTTGCCGATGCCTGAGCGCTGCAGAATTTGCGGGGAAGCGATGGCGCCACCGCACAGGAGTACTTCACGGCGGGCGTAGGCCTGCTGTTTTTCGCCTTTCTGCTCATAACGCACCCCCACAGCACGTTTACCTTCAAACTCAATAACGTCGGTAACGGCGTGTGTTTCGATAGTGAGGTTGTGGCGCTGTTTGGCGGTATCCAGGTAGCCTCGGGCCGTTGATGCGCGGCGGCCTTTGGGCGTAACGAAGCGATCCATAGGGCCGAAGCCTTCTTGCTGGTAGCCGTTAACGTCTTCGGTTTCCGGGTAGCCAGCCTGCTTACCGGCTTCAATAAAGGTGCGATAAAGCGGGTTGTTATCCGCTTTTGGCGTGGTCACGCTGACCGGGCCGTCACCGCCGTGGTAGCTGTTGGGTCCAATGTCGCGGGCTTCGCACTTTTTGAAGTAGGGCAGGCAGCTTAGGTAGTCCCAATCTTCGAGGCCGGGCTGTTTGGCCCAGTTGTCGTAATCGAGTGCATTACCGCGGATATAGCACATGCCGTTAATCAGCGAGGAGCCGCCCAGCCCTTTGCCACGACCACACTCCATGCGGCGACCATCCATATGCGGCTCGGGGGCGGTTTCAAACGCCCAGTTGTAGCGCTTGCCCTGTAGTGGAAATGCCAAGGCAGCGGGCATTTGGGTGCGGAAATCGAAGCGGTAGTCGGGCCCGCCCGCTTCTAACAGCAGTACGCTGA
>TARA_R100001369_G_scaffold41230_1_pt1 | contig 21489 bp, 15 predicted proteins | sample TARA_R100001369 | Tara Oceans TARA_R100001369 (sample SAMEA2621528) | marine metagenome | biome: marine biome (ENVO:00000447); feature: surface water layer (ENVO:00002042); material: "saline water (ENVO:00002010), including plankton (ENVO:xxxxxxxx)" | depth 5 m | reverse complement strand
TTATGATATTATCACTGCTCATAAAGGAGAACTCAACGCAAATAGTACAGAAGGTCAAGGCACAGAAATAATTATCTCTTTACCAATTAAAGATCAAGACAAATGGAAATAACCTCGAAGATTAAAAAAGATTTAGAAAATTGGTTAGAGATGTTTTGGCAGACTTACCTCAAGGGAGACCTCAAAACTTGGGCGACATTTATTAAAGACGATTATTACAATATTGGTGGAACTAAAGCGGAGATTTGGCGCAACAAACAAGAGGTACTAGCGTACGCTAAAACTATTTTGACACAAATACAAGACAAAGCCGAATTTAGAAATAGACAGATCGAAGTACAATCCTATGATGCTTTTTTAATGGTAAATGAGTTTACTGATTTGTATGTAAAAGGTGGTGATGACTGGAGCCTATATGGTTCTTTTAGAATGTCTTCTCTTTTAAAAAAAACAAAAAATAGTTGGATAGCCTTGCACCAACATGGGTCTTATCCAGATATGAAAACCACCGAAGGTGAAGCATTTTCATTAGATGCCTTGAAGGCCGAAAACCTGAGATTACAAGAAGGTATTAGACTACGCACTTCTGAATTAGAAGAAAAAAACCGTGAACTAGAAGTCGAAGGCGCATTAGCACGTATTAGGGCTAAAGCTGTCGCCATGCAGCAGTCCTCAGACTTACTAGACATAGTAGTAACCATGCGCAACGAGTTTATTAAATTGGGTCACGAAGCTCACTATTTCTGGCACATGATGTGGCTCCCTTCAACCTATGAAAAAGCGATGACCTCTGGTGATGGCACCAAAATTGGTTTTGTAATGGAGTTACCAAGACACCTGCATGGTGACATTCCGCAATTGGCAAAATGGGAAAAAAGCAAGATCCCTACCGTTGTCCATGCCATGACTACTAAAAAAGCCATTGACTATGTTAATAAAATGGTCGCACTTGGTGATTTTCAAAATATAGATCCTCAAGCACCTACGGAAGACGACATCAAGCACATTGGTGGCCTTACCTTTATTATGGCAAAAACATCTCATGGAGAAATAGGGTATAGCTTACCAGGAGTCGTGAAAAATCCGCCAAAAGAAGACTTAGAACTACTAGAACGTTTTGCAGAAGCCTTTGATTTGGCACATCGTCGATTTTTAGATTTACAAAAAGCAGAAAAGCAGGCGCGAGCAGTACAAATAGAATTGGCTTTAGAAAAAGTGCGTTCCAGAAGTATGGCTATGCATGCTAGTGAAGAATTACTAGATGTCATTACTGTGGTATCTGAACAATTACAACACTTAGAATTTAAATTCATACACGTAAGTTTTGCAAATAACGATCTTGGGCTAGACTATAAGTTTTGGACAGCTTCTATGGGTAAGCCGAAGCCAATGCGATTTAATGTCCCTTATTTGGATCTTGCCGTATTTAATAATTTAAGAAATGCTCAAGAAAAATCGTTATCCTTTTGTACAGATATTCTAAGTAAAAAAGAACACAACCAATGGCATAAACATTTACTCAAACATGCTGAATCTAATGTGTTTTCGAAAAAAGACAACGAATTTATAATGAGTAGGGGAATGGCCAGATCTGTTGCCATCAATCCCAATATTCTATTAATTCTTGCAAATTTTGCATCAATTCCTTATTCTCAAGAAGAAAATAAAATTATTGAACGATTTGGGCAGGTTTTCGACCAAGCGTATACCCGTTTTCTCGATCTCGAAAAAGCAGAAGCACAAGCCAGAGAAGCTCAAATTGAAATGGCTTTAGAAAAAGTGCGTTCTAGAACCATGGCGATGCAACATAGTGATGAGTTACACCAAGCCGCCAAAGTCCTATTTTCCGAGATACAAGCCTTAGGAATTCCTTCATGGAGTTGTGGTTATAATCTTTTAAGTGACGACAATACAACAGCGCAAAGTTGGATGAGCACTATGGGTAATATGCAAGAAGTTTTTACACTTGAGTTTAAAAAAGAGGCGTCCTTTCTAGAAATGTATACGTTTTTTGAAAGTGACGAATCCTTTCTAGTTCAGGAGTTGGGAGGCAAAACTTTAGAAAGCCACTATGCTTATATGCGAACGATCCCGAGTTTAGGGCCATCTTTTGACGAAGTTAAACAAGGAGGCATTCAGTTGCCTAGCTATCAAATCAACCACTTGTGTAAATTTAATAAAGGCTATCTTCTTTTTATTACGTTTGAGAAAATCCCTGAAGCTTATGATATTTTTAAACGTTTTACCACTGTTTTTGAACAAACTTACACCCGTTTTAACGATTTAAAACTCGCAGAAGCCAACACCGAAAAAGCAAAATACGATTTAATAAAATTACAAGTTGCCAAAAAAAGTGCGGAAGACGCCTTATCAGAATTACAGCTCACACAAAAACAATTAATCCAATCTGAAAAAATGGCAAGTTTAGGGGAGTTAACAGCTGGTATTGCACATGAGATTCAAAACCCATTAAATTTTGTGAACAATTTCTCTGAAGTGAGTAATGAACTTATTGATGAAATGAACGAAGAACTTGATAAAGGCGATTTTGAAGAAGCAAAAGCTATTTCCGTAGATATTAAACAAAATCTTGAGAAAATTGCACACCATGGCAAACGTGCTGATAGTATTGTAAAAGGAATGCTGCAACATAGTAGAAAAAGCACTGGTAAAAAAGAACCTACAGATATTAATAAACTTACAGACGAGTACTTTAGATTGGCTTATCATGGTCTAAGAGCCAAAGACAAAAGCTTTAATGCGACACTTGAAACTGATTTTGATGAAAATATAGAAGAGATTGATATTATTCCGCAAGATATTGGTCGCGTTATTCTGAACTTATTTACCAATGCATTTTATGCGGTTGATGAGAAGTCTTCCAATGCTAAGGCTTTGAAGGAAAATTATAAACCCACAGTTTCTGTAAGCACAGAAAAGACAAAAGATAATGTTGTTATAAAAGTGCGAGATAATGGTAACGGCATCCCTAAAAAAGCATTAGATAAAATTTTCGAACCCTTCTTTACTACCAAACCTACAGGAAAAGGTACAGGTTTAGGATTATCTATGAGTTATGACATTATAAAAGCGCATAAAGGCGAATTAACAGTAGACACAGAGAAAGGGGAATTTACAGAATTCAAAATAATATTACCAACCAAAAAAACCGCAGCACCATGAAAATATTAGTAGTAGACGACGAACAAGACGTAAAAGTATTGTTTCAACAACGGTTTAGAAAAGAAATTAAAAAAGGTGAACTCGATTTTGTATTCGCGTTTTCTGGAGAAGAAGCTATAAAAACACTTGAAACCATAGCGCATGAGGCGGTATTGATTCTCTCGGACATAAATATGCCAGGTATGAGTGGCTTACAGCTTTTAGAAATCATAAAAAAAGATTACGTCGCACCTCCACCTGTAGTCATGATGGTTACTGCTTATGGTGACGAGGAGAATTTTAACACTGCTAAAGCACTTGGTGCAGATGACTTTCTAACCAAGCCTGTCGATTTTAAATTATTAAAAGAAAAATTAATCCAAAAAAAATAATGGCAACAATATTAGTCGTAGATGATGAAGCCGATTTAGAGGTTTTAATCAAACAAAAATTCAGAAAGAAAATTAGAAAAAACGAATACGAATTTCTTTTTGCGGAAAATGGTGTCGTCGCACTTCAAAAAATTGCGGAACATCCTGAAGTAGATATTGTATTAAGTGATATTAATATGCCAGAGATGGATGGCCTTACGCTACTCTCTGAGCTAAATATTGTAAGTCCTCTTATAAAATCAGTAATAGTTTCGGCATACGGAGATATGGATAATATTAGAACTGCAATGAATAGAGGCGCATTCGATTTTATTACTAAGCCTATCAATTTTGAAGATTTAACCATTACCATGGAGAAAACTTTGAAACATGCAGAAGAAATTAAACAAACCATTCAGGCGATTAAAGAAAACAACATTCTAAAAATGTACGTTGACGAGAATGTCCTTAATTTTATGAATAATCGTGAGTTCGAATCTACAATTATGGCGAACGAAACTCTTGAAGCCACTGTTGTTTTTATTGATATTTGTGGGTTTACTGCTATAAGCGAAAATGCTCTCCCAGATACTGTTGTTAAAATGATTAACTCCTATTTTGATGAAATGGTAAAAGAAATTATGGACCAAGATGGTTTAGTTGATAAATTTATTGGAGACGCCATAATGGCAGTATTTAAAGGAGACTATCATTTAGACAGAGCAGTTGATGCCGTTCTTGCTGTACGCAGTAAAATAAACAGTTTACCTGCATTAGGAGACGAATTGCAATATAAACCTAAGGTTTCAATAGGTCTAAAAAGCGGAGAAATGATTTCTGGAAATATCGGTTCTGCCAGTTTAAAGCGATTAGATTACACCGTAATTGGAGATACGGTAAATACAGCCGCTAGATTACAAGATGCTGCTAAAGAAAATCAAATTATTATATCCGAAGATTGCTATGAAAAAATTAAGGAATCCTTTCATTGTGAAAAAGTAGGCGATATTAGTTTAAAGAATAAAGCTAACCCAATGACCATTTACCAAGTTATAGAATAAATAAAAATGGAGTATCAAAAAAATAAACATACAGACGATTTAATTGATCATTATTGGGGCACAATAAGTTATCTAACAAGCTTAATTAAAGCGTCAGAGCTTAAAGCAGGTTTGATATTATCTTTTTACGGTATTTTATTAAATTTTATCTACCAAGGCGCAGAAAATCTCTCGAATGATGCAACTAACGATCCTTTTCTCTATATTCTAATAGGCTCATGGATATTATGTACATCGGCTTCAATATTTTACTGCGTACGTTGTTTTATTCCTAAAATTGAAGATAAGTTCTCTAGAAACATGTTTTTCTTTAAAGACATCATTTCTCAATTCGGAGATATAAAAGAATTTTCAAAAACCTTTTTCACTATGAGCAAAGATGAGGATGTGTTATTTGAACAATTAGGCGAACAAATTTTTATAATTTCAAAAATATCGGATTGGAAATTTAAAAACGTAAAACGTGCGATTAGCTTATTGGCTATCGGACTTATTATTTTATTTGTTACAATTCTATATCAAGTCATTTATACGCTGATCTAGATATTTCAAATCAAATCTGTGCTGCTACAATTACTTTGAAGAAATCAAAATCAAATCTTCTTGAGGTGCTATTAAATATTCAGCTCCGTTTTCATTTACAACTGCCATTTCCTCTACCGAAATTGTTTTTAAACTACCATCCTCTAATTTCCAAGAATGAAAACCATCAAAAGCAAAGGTCATACCAACTTTAAGCTCTTTTTCTGATGCAGGTCTCACATGAGACGCCTGAGAACCACCTAAGTTAGGTCCAACATCATGGGCAACATAACCTACTGGGTGACCTGTACTCCACATCACATATTCAGAATTGGCTTTTTCCATAAGCACACGTTGCGCGCGATCTACATCAATCCCTTTTATTCCTGGTTTCATAGCATTTAGTGCAGCGCGATTACCTGCTTTACTACTTTCCCAATAATACATAATAGTCACTGTAGGAGCTTCCGTTTCGTTGTCTTTTAAAACATAAGCAAAGCGTTGTATGTCAGTTACCCAACGGTCGTAAACTTTAATTCCAAAATCAATTTGAATTACATCACCAGGCATAATTACTTTATCAGTAGCATGAGAATGTCCACGATCTGCGCCAGAATTTACATTCGGGTTTTGGTCTGGAGCCCAACCATCAGTAACTCCATATTCTGCCATCTTTTGCTTTAAGAATTTAGCAATATCAGCATCAGTAGATTTCCCAGGGATGACTTGTTTGTAAGCTTCTATCTGCCAATCTGCAGTTAATTGTGCAGCTTTCCGCAAGATGTCAACCTCAGCTGGTAACTTTATAGATAACCATTCGTAAACCAAATCTGTAGAAGAGACTAATCTACCAGAAAGTTCTCCTAACTTCAATTCTAAGTCTTGGCGTTGTGTATAAGTGAGACCATCGGCCATAGCATTAGTTTCTGAAGAATTTACTGCGATAGTTTTAAAACCTTTTTCTTTTATAAACTCAGTTGCCATTGCTACTGCAGACTTGCCAGGTTCTACAGGTATGACCATATCATGAATATCTAAATCATCTAAAGCTGTAGATTCACCAGAAGGCGAAAACACTAAAGAATGAAAACCTTCATCATCGTTATAAAACAAAAAGGCGGCTGTACCACCTGCATTCTCTCCTCCAACATGGACTGCAATTGGGTCGTTATTATTTTCTCTGCATACTACCAACCAAGAATCTACATTGGCTGCTTTAAGTGCTTTTGGTAGTAATTTATTAATACGTTCCTTTCTAATATCTGGCCAAGGGTTTTCTCCCCAAAATGTTTCAGGGTTAATTCTATCTACAACACTTTTTGCGTCAGAACAGCCAAAAGCTGTAATTAATAATAAAACGAGTAACCTACTGAAATTGTTCATGTTTAAACTTTATAGTATCTTGACGAAAGATAATTATTAATCAATTTATAAGATGAAATATCTCTTTGTTTTTTTGTTCATAATACCATTTATCTCAATTTCACAAGAAAAACAGCTTGAACCTAAGCTTGAAAACATAGCTTGGATTGCTGGGACATGGTATGGAGAAGCTTTTGGTGGGCAAACTGAAGAAATTTGGAGTGAACCTTCAGGTGGTTCTATGATGGCATCTTTTAAACTAATCAATGACGGTAAAGTGACGTTTTATGAAATTGAAATCATCAGAGAAGTTGAAAATACTTTAATTCTGCAACTCAAACATTTTGGACCTAATTTAAAAGGTTGGGAAACTAAAGATGAGACTGTCGATTTTCCACTTAAAGAAATAACAGAAAATAAAGTAGTTTTTGAAGTTATGACTTTTGAAAAGCTATCTAAAAACGAAATGAATATCTATGTTGATATTAAAGAAGAAGGGAAAACTAAAACTGTAAAATTTAACTATAAAAAAGCTTCACAATCAGTTAAACCTGTAAAACAACTTATTACTGTAAAAGAAACAAAAGTAAATCCTATAATAGACGGTATTGCAAATGAATCGATTTGGAAAAATTCCCAATGGCATCAATTAGATCAATTATGGTTGGGAGAGAATTATTCTTCAGAAGATTTTAAAGGACGTTATAAATTAACTTGGACAAAAGATGCTTTGTATTTATTAGCTGAAATAATAGACGATGTACTCACAGATAATAATGAAGAACCACTTACAGCATGGTGGGACGATGATTGTTTAGAAATTTTTATAGATGAAGATAATAGTGGTGGCAATCATCAATTTAGTCATAATGCTTTTGCCTACCATATCGCTTTAGACGGAAATGTGGTAGATATGTCTACAGAAAGAAAAGGAAAAATTTACAACTCTCACATAGAATCTAAGCGAAAAACGACTGGCAACACATCTATTTGGGAAGTTAAAATATCACTCTTTGACGACACTTATAATGATGATGACAGTAATAATTCACCTATAACTCTAACAGCCAATAAAAATATTGGTTTTGCCCTTGCCTATTGCGATAACGACAACAGTAAAACTCGCGAAAATTTTATAGGTTCAATAGCAGTTTTAGGAGATGATAAAAATAAAGGCTGGATAGATGCTAATATTTTTGGCACTTTATTACTCACTAATTAACTAAACCAATAGTCTCTTTAAGCTTTTCTTCTTCAGTTATATTAGATAAATTTATGGCAGTTTCAATTAATGCTAAGTGTGAATAAGCCTGAGGAAAATTACCAAGCAAACGTTTTGTTTTAAAATCAATATCCTCGCTAAACAAGCCTAAATGGTTACTGTAAGTTAAGAGTTGATCAAACAATTTTGTAGCTTTTTGCCACTCTCCTATTTTGTATAAACTATTAATAAACCAGAACGTACAAATAGTAAATGATGATGATGGTAAACCAAAGTCATCTTTATTCTTATAGCGATACAATAAACCATCATTACATAGATCGCGCTCAATAGCATTTACCGTGCTCACATATTTTGGATGTTTTGCCTCAATAAAACCATAGGATTCCATTAACAAAACTGATGCATCTAATTCCTCAGAACCATAGGATTGCGTAAAAGCTTTAACCTTATCGTTCCAAGCATTGGTCAATATATCTTCTCTTATTTCTTCTTCAAGCAATTGCCATTTTGCCATTTTTGAGGTTTTACCCAATAACTTAGCTACTTTAATAGCTTTGTCTATGGCTGTCCAACATAATACTTTAGAAAAGGTAAAATGACGGTCTTCTCCTCTAAATTCCCAAATTCCTTTATCTGGTTCTTCCCAATGTTTACTAACTACCCAAACGATTCCCTTAGTGATTGTCCATAGTTCTTCCCCATTTTCGATATCTTGACTAAAGTTAACCATGAGTTGATGTATCACATCCATTAGGATGCCATATATATCATTCTGTTTTTGCTTGTAAGCTGCATTACCAACACGGACTGGTTTAGAACCCAAATAGCCAGACAAGTGATCGAGAGATTCTTCTGTTAATTTCTTTTCTTTATTAATACCATACATAATTTGAAGTTCTTCACCCTTATCAGGTATTAAATCAATAATAAAACTCAAATAACGTCTAGCAATATTTTTATGTCCTAATTGTGACATCACTTTAATAACCATTGAGGCGTCTCTAATCCAACAAAAACGATAATCCCAATTTCTTACTTCACCAATGGTTTCTGGTAATGACGTTGTTGCTGCTGCCAAAACAGCACCTGTTTTATCGTAACTTAATAATTTTAAAGTCATGGCACTTCTGGCTATATAGTCATTGTAACGCTTATATTCTGGTGTGCGCTCCATCCAATCTAGCCAGTAGACCTTAGTGCGCTGATATTCTAGATAAGTCGACTTCAAATTTGGTACAAATAATTTTTCATTATATCCAAACATCGCAAAAGCATCTTCAGTTAGTTCGATAAGCGATCCTTTTAAAACGGCTTCTTTATCTAAATCCGTGTATAGAAAAAGCGTATCGTACGTTTCTTCATCGTTAAGACTAACGATAAAATCAGTTTTAACATACGTTGTTGTCTTTCCTTTTGCATATTCTAATTTAGGATCGTAAATAACCTTAAAAGAAGGCTTACCAGAAATATATTTTATGTATCGAATAACTTCGGGAGGCGAATGATAAACTTCGCTATTCTTTTTATATCTAGGCATAAAGTCATGCACCTCAAAAGCATCGAGTCCGTTACTAAAAGATGTTACTAAAATCGCTGTATTATCTATATAAGCCTGTTTTATAGAGTAACTTTCATCAACATCAAATCCAAAGCTTCCACCAATTTTGTCATCTAAAAGTTTAGCAAAAACAGAAGGTGCATCAAATTTTGGAAGACAACACCAATCAATAGAACCTATTTTAGAAATTAAAGCTGCACTTCTGCAATTTCCAACTATTCCGTAATGTAAATTATTCGTTAAATCTTCTTTATTCATAAGGCTATGGACTGATTTTTTTTTAAATTAACAAAATATCAACAGCATTTCAAAACTATGAGCGTTAATAAAACAATAATAGTATCAAATAGGTTACCTCTTCAAATATCTATAGAAAACAACGAATTAAATATAACACCCAGCGTTGGTGGTCTTGCGACAGGCATGAAATCTGTGCATTCAGAAGGAAGTGGAGTTTGGATTGGATGGTCTGGCATTACAGATGAAGAATTAGACAGTGACTTAAAAAGAAAAGTTGATATTAAAATTGAAGAAACAAAATGCCGTTCAGTTAATTTAACAGAAGCTGATGTAACAGATTATTATCTTGGTTTCAGTAACCGCACACTTTGGCCACTATTCCATTATTTCTTAGAATACACTGAATTTGAAACAGAGCATTGGGAGGCTTACAAGCGTGTAAATCAAAAATTTGCCGAAGTAGTTCTAGATACTGTTGAAGACGGAGACACTGTTTGGGTTCATGACTACCAGCTTCTATTATTACCTCAGTTAATCAAAGAAAAACGACCAGATATTACTATTGGTTTCTTCTTACATATCCCCTTTCCTTCTTATGAAATTTTTAGAACTTTTCCTTGGCGTAAAGAAGTATTAACAGGGATGTTAGGAGCAGATTTATTAGGCTTTCATACATACGATTATGAGCGTCATTTCTTAAGTTCCGTAAAGCGTATTATGCGACTTGACGTTAACTTTAATGAAATTTCATATTACGATAGAATTATAAAAGTAGATTCGTTTCCTATGGGTATTGACTACGGAAAGTTTCATGAAGCCGCATTAGATCACAATAATCCAGATAAAGCAAAATCAGAGCTTCAAAAACGCCTCGATTCTCATTTAAATGAAGGTGAAGACCAAAAATTTATTCTCTCAATCGACCGAATGGATTATACCAAAGGTATTCCAAATCGACTAAGAGCTTTTGAATATTTTTTAAATAAACATCCTGAGTATAAAGAAAAAATAAGGTTAGTAATGCTGGCTGTACCTTCAAGATCTGATGTGCCACAATACCAACGTTTAAAGCGTGAAACAGATGAATTGGTTGGTCGTATCAATGGAGAATTTTCAACAGTAAGTTGGACTCCGATTTGGTACTTTTACAGATCACTACCTTTTGAAAATTTAATTGACTTATATACGTCTTCAGATATTGCATTAATTACACCTGTAAGAGATGGTATGAATTTGGTCGCTAAAGAATATGTTGCTACACGCACAAAACAAGATGGTGTTCTTATATTAAGTGAAATGGCTGGTGCTGCAAAAGAAATGAATGAAGCATTATTAATAAACCCTAATAGTTTCGACGATTTTGCGTCTGCAATATACAAAGCACTAACAATGCCTTTAGAAGAACAACAAAACAGAATGAAAATTCTTCAAAAACGTTTAAAGCGTTATGATGTTGAAAAATGGGCTAAAGAATTCTTTTCTTCTTTAGATGCTACAAACCAAATGCAGGAAATTGTTGTGTCTAAAAAATTGACTTCAATTAGTGAAGAAGCTATACTAAGTCAATTTAAACAAGGAAAAAAATCCCTCATTTTATTAGATTATGATGGCACTTTAGTGGGTTTCAAAGATAATCCGCAAGACGCAAAACCAGATAGTGAACTGTTCAAAATTTTAGATGCTTTCGAAGCCCATCCAAAAACAGATTTATGTCTTATAAGTGGCCGAGATAAAGCAACATTTGAAAAATGGTTTGGAGATAAACCTTACGATTTAATAACGGATCACGGAGTTTGGCAACGTGAAAATAAAGAATGGTCACCGCTAGAGATTGTAAAAACCGAATGGATGGCAAATATCAAACCTATCTTAGAAACTTTTGTAGATCGTACACCAGGAACATTTATTGAGACCAAAGAATACTCCTTAGCTTGGCATTACAGAACTGCAGATCCTGAACTGGCACAAATTAGAACAATGGAGCTTAATACCGTTTTAACAAGTATGATCTCAAATAATGAACTATCAGTATTAAAAGGAAATAAGGTCATTGAGATAAAAAGTAGCAACGTTAATAAAGGACGCGCTGCCAATCAACTTTTTATGCAGAAAGATTACGATTTCATTCTAATAATGGGAGACGATTGGACCGATGAATATATGTTCGAGGCTGCGCCACATAATGCGTTTACCATAAAAATTGGATATACGAGAACCAAAGCCAAATATCAGATTAAAAATTCTGAACAGGTTAGAGAACTATTACTTAAATTTACCTAAAACTTATTATGCGAAACTATCTTTTAATTTTTAGCGCATTATTTTCGTTAACTATATCTGCACAAACACATCAAAAAATATATGATATCGTTGATGCTGTTTCAGAAGAACGTTTACGTAATGATGTAAAAAAATTAGCTGATTTTGGTACCAGACATACCTTAAGTGACACGCTTTCTAAAACTCGTGGTATTGGTGCTGCAAGACGTTGGATAAAATCACAATTCGATAATATATCTAAAGATTGTAAAGATTGTCTAGACGTTTTTTATCAGAAAGACTTAGTTGAAAAAGGAAGAAACCAACGTATCGTCAAAGATGTTATGGTGGTTAATGTGGTTGCCATACAACGCGGTACTAAATACCCAAACCGTTATATTATTATGAGTGGCGATATTGATTCTCGCGTATCAGACCCAGCAGATTTCACGTCAGATTCACCAGGTGCAAATGATAATGCCACAGGTATGGCAGCTGCTATTGAAGCAGCTCGTGTCTTATCTAAATATAAGTTTGAAAGTAGTATTATTTACGTCGGTCTTTCTGGCGAAGAGCAAGGCTTATTTGGTGGACAAGGTTTAGCAAAATATGCCAAAGAAAATAAATGGGAAATTATAGGTGTTTTAAATAATGACATGATTGGAAATATCTCTGGAGTAGATGGCGTAATCGATAATCGTACGTTCCGCATTTTTTCAGAAGCTATAACCACAGATGAAACTGATCCTGTAAAATTAGCAAGACAAGCAAGAGGACGTCGTTTTTATGGTGGTGAAGTTGATGGGACATCTCGTCAATTAGCACGTTATATTCATAAAACTACTAAAACTTATATGCCAGAAATGAACCCGATGATGGTCTATCGTTTAGACCGTTTTGGGCGCGGAGGACATCACAGACCTTTTAATGATGTAGGCTTTGCTGGAATTAGAATAATGGAGGCACACGAAAACTACACACAACAACACCAAGACATTAGAACTGAAAATGGTATTAATTATGGTGATACCTTTGAGCATGTTAACTTCCCTTATTGTAAAAAATTAACAGCCGTAAATGCAATAACTATGGCAAGTTTAGCTTCTGCTCCTCCTTCTCCAAAAGATGTTGGTATTGGCGGCATTGTTGAAGCTTCAGCCAAATTACAATGGAATAAAGTAGAAGGCGCAAAAGGTTATAAAATTTATTGGAGAGACACAACATCTCCTACTTGGGATCAGAGTCGTTTTGTTGGCGATGTTACAGAATTTACTCTAGATGGTATCGTTATTGATAACTCTTTCTTTGGCATAGCAGCAGTTGGTGAAAATGGACATGAGAGTATGGTTGTTTTTCCAAATAAAATTATTAGATAATATATAAAAATGAGAAACATTTCAGTCTTATGTTTTGTGCTTTTTACAGTCTTTATTTGTAATGGTCAAGGTTTACTATCCGAAAAAAACAACTTTAACAATCAAGATACATTAAGAGGAAGTATAACACCAGAGCGCTCTTGGTGGGATTTAACCTATTACCACTTAGATATTGAAGTAAAACCTGAAACTAAATTCATTTCAGGGAAAAACACGATTCACTATAAAGTTTTAGAGAAAAATCAAGTTATGCAAATTGACTTGCAAGAGCCAATGGTAATTACTAAAGTGCTTCAAGCAGGAAAAGAGTTAAACGTAACTCATAATGGCAATGCACATTTTGTTACGCTTACTGAAAATCAAATCATAGGAGATATAAATTCTATTGAAGTATATTATAACGGAAACCCAAGAGAAGCTAAAAGCGCACCTTGGGATGGCGGTTTTTCTTGGAAAAAAGACAACAACGACAAACATTTTATTGCGACATCTTGCCAAGGTCTAGGTGCAAGTGTTTGGTGGCCAAATAAAGACCACATGTACGATGAAGTAGATAGTATGCTAATTAGCATCACCAACCCAAAAGGCTTAATGAATGTTTCTAATGGTCGCTTAAGACAACTCGTAGAAAACTCTAATAAGACAGTGACCTCACATTGGTTTATAAATAATCCAATTAATAATTATGGTGTTAATGTAAACATAGGCGATTATGTTAATTTCTCTGAAGTCTTTGATGGTGAAAAAGGTCCATTAGATATGGATTATTGGGTGCTTACTGATAATCTTGAAAAAGCAAAAGAACACTTTAAAGATGCTCCAAAAATGATGAAAGCTTTTGAGCATTGGTTTGGTCCGTATCCTTTTTATGAAGATAGTTTTAAACTGGTTGAAGTGCCTTATTTAGGTATGGAACATCAGAGTTCTGTCACTTATGGAAATAAATATATGAAAGGCTATTTAGGCAAAGATTTATCACGAACTGGTTGGGGCTTAAAATTCGATTTTATCATTATCCATGAAGCTGGTCATGAGTGGTTTGCCAACAATATTACAAATAAAGATATTGCAGATATGTGGATTCACGAAGGTTTCACAGCCTATTCAGAAAATCTATTCTTAGACTATTACTATGGTAAAGAAGCGGCAGCAGACTATGTGATTGGTACACGCGCTAACATTCAAAATGACAAACCTCTAATTGGTGTATACAATGTAAATAATGAAGGCTCTAGCGATATCTATTATAAAGGAGCAAATATGCTGCATACGATAAGACAACTTTTAGAAGATGATGAAAAATGGAGACAAATACTGCGAGGTCTAAATTCAGAATTTTATCATAAAACAGTAACCACAAAACAAATTGAAGATTATATAAGTAAAGAATCAAATATTGATTTAACAGCATTTTTTAATCAGTATTTACGTGATGTTCGGATTCCTACGTTTGAATTTAAAATAGAAGATGGAGAACTTCAATACCATTACATAAGTATTGTAGAAGGATTTGACATGCCAATTCAAATCGAAATTGGAGACAAAACGCAATGGATTTACCCAAAAGCGAAATGGCAAACGATGCCTTTTACTGGAACCGAATTAAAAGTGGATCGCGACTTTTATGTTGAAATACATAAAATATGATGGTGGATTTGATATAAATAATCTTTGATGAAAAAAGGCTTTATATACTGCGCTTTAGTTTTAATTTTTAGCTCGTTTATTGTTTTAAAAACCAATAACGTCTCAGACTTGATTAAAGATAAACTGCAAAATTACAGTAAAGTTGAATGGCCTGAAAAAGTTTATATACAAACTGATAAATCCCATTACGCAACTAATGATAGTATTTGGTTTACCGCTTATTTGGTAAACGGCATAACGCATTTAAAAAGCACTAAAAGTGCAGTGCTGTATGCAGAACTTATTAATGATCAAGACAGCATTGTTAGTAAGAGAAAATTATATATTAATGATGTAAGTGTCCAAGGTGATTTTAAAATTGGAAAAGATTGGAAAAAAGGCAAATATGTAATACGAGCATATACTAATTATATGAGAAATGCCGACTCCGATTACTTTTTTGAAAAGGTAATAGATATTTGGTCACAAAACACAAAAGAAACTCTCGATAGTATAAAAATTATAGAAGCATTCGAAGCGTCTATAATTTTAGAGAAACCAGATTTAAATTTTTATCCCGAAGGTGGTTATTTGATAGAAAATGTAACCTGTAAAGTTGCTATTAAAATTAAAAATGAGAGTTATAGTAAAATACCCCTCTCAGGACATATAACAGATAATGATGGCACTATTATTTCAGAATTTTCCACATTAGATTATGGTCTAGGGGTTTTTAATATAACACCACAACCAAATAAAACCTATTATGCAAACTTAGACCTCAATGGTTCTGAGTATAAATATCAGTTACCTGAAGCATTGGCATTTGGATATGGTTTAAATATCAATAATAAGGACAACCATTTATTAGTAGAAGTCAAATCTACGACAGAACAAGGTCTTGCAGGATCTTATTTAATGCTACACCAGCGTGGCGAGATACTATTTGATAAATTAGAAACGGAAACTAAAACTAATTATTTTCTTAGGTTAGCAACCGATGCTCTGCAAGATGGTGTAGCACATTTAACCTTGTTTAATTATGAAGGCAAGCCAGTTTGCGAACGTTTAGTTTTTATTGAAAACCCAAACAACAAGGCAACTATTAAGATTGAAAAAGACAAGAATCTTTTGGGTGCCAAAGAGAAAATATCACTGAAATTAACTACAGAAGACGCGAAGGGATCCAACCTTCCAAGTTATTTATCGATGAGTGTGCGAGATATAAATGCGATTCCACATAATAACCGTTCAAAAAACATTAAAATGTGGTTATTGCTCAATTCAGATTTAAGAGGAGATATTGGAGATCCAAGTTATTTTTTTTCAGTCAACGCGGATTATAAAAGTAGATACCTGTTAGATCTTGTGATGATGACCAATGGGTGGCGACGTTTTACTTGGCAAAATTTGTTATATGGTAAAAATGATATAAATACATTTCCTATTGAAAAAGGTATTACAATTTCTGGCACTACTAAATTGCTAAAACCACCAAATTCGGCAACGCCTGCATTTACAACCTTAACTTTTTACGGAGATCAAATAGTCGAAAGACCTGTTAAGAAGTCTAATGCAGTAGGAAAATTTAGCTTTGGCCCTTTTGTGTTTTATGATTCAATACAAACTATAATTCAATCAAGATTAACCGATATCACATCAGAAAAAGCAAGAGAAGTCTTAATTTTTTTAGATGAGGCTGCACCTTCGCCTAAAGTGGCAAGAAATAATCATATAAATAATGAAAATCAAAATTCAGATATTTTAAAAGTGTCTGAATATGGTAGCGCTATTAATTTTCAATACAACCAGTCAAGTCAAAAATTAGATGAAGTCCTAATTATAGGAAACAAAAAGTCTGAGAGAAAAGCCGAAATGGAAGACATATCAAAATTTGATGATCCTAGTTATAGATTAGATATAGAATCCGACGAATCTTTAAGCAAGCAAACGGTTATTAGTTTATTGGCCCGTTTGCCGGGAGTCTCATTTATGGGTGGCAGACCAAGGAGAATTTCTATTAGAGGAAGCGGATCAAATCCACTCATATTTCTTGATGACGTAGCTGTTACGCTAGATTATTTAGCAGAAATAAATGCTAATCAAATTTCCTTTATAGACTTGTATAAAGGAGCTAATGCCGCAATATATTCAAATTCTAAAGATGGTGTTATTGTTATTTACACGAGAAGAGGAAGTTCTACATCTTCAAGAAGGGCTAAAAGAAAACCAGGTGTCATAAATTATTCAGCACAAGGATTTTATACTGCCATGGAATTCTATTCTCCAAAATATAGTAGCGAAACTAACCAAAACACAAAAACCGATATACGGACAACACTTCATTGGGAACCTAAAATTAGAATAACCAGGCAAAACCAGACTCAAGAAATTTCATTTTTTACTTGCGATATAAAAGGTGATTATATTATTGAAATTGAAGGGATTTCAGATTCTGGTATTCCGTTATACCAGACTAGTACATTTTCAGTGGAATAATCATATGTTTAATTCTACTGTTTGAAAGTTTATAACTATTTAATAATTTAAGCACAAAACAAATTTAACCGAATGCAAATTCCTGAATTTCATTTTGAACGCGATACCGACTTCTATGACTGGTTGTTAAACAATCACGATCAGCATAAAGCCGTATATCTTATTTTCTATAAACTTGAAATGGGCATCTCAACAATGCGATGGGAGGAAGCCGTTAGAGTAGCCCTCTGTTTTGGTTGGATTGATTCTACCGTGAAAAGTTTGGGCAATGGTAAACGGAAGCAATACTTCTGTCCTAGAAATCATAATGGCGTTTGGAGTGCAGTAAACAAAAAGCATGTTGTAGAACTCATTGCAAATGGTTTAATGCAAGACCAAGGTTATAAATTGATTGAAATTGCCAAAGAAAACGGAAAGTGGACCGAAATGGATGCTGTTGAGAAAGGTATAATTCCAAAAAAATTACAAATTGCTTTTGACAAAAACCATAAGGCTTACGCGAACTATCAAAACTTTTCTAGAGGCTATAGAAAGAGCTATTTATCTTGGCTTCAAAGTGCTAAACGCGAAGTAACTCAGCAAAAAAGAATCGCAGAGATTATTAAACTCTGCGATGCTAATATTAAAAGTCGTGATACTTGGTAACTACTACTTTTCAAATTAAGCTTAGGTCAACGGCATTAACTTCTTCTTAAGATAATCTCCTCGGTAAATTCTTTAGATTCGCAGATTAATTCATACTTTGAAAAGAGAGAATCAATCTTTAGCTAAATCCTCACGTTGGTATCGTAAAGCACATAGGTTCGTGGCAATTCCATTGTTACTATTCTTTGCTATTATGAGCATCACAGGACTATTACTGGCCTGGAAAGACGAATTACAATTAAAGCCTTCTACTACCACCATTGATTCCGAAGGAAGAGCACTTCTTTCTTTAGATAAAATTCAAAGAAATGCAATCCGTTATATCGATAGCTTAAATCTTTCAACAGAAATCAATAGAATTGATTATAGACCACAAAAAGGAATCGCCAAGGTGCAATTTGAAGAACACTTCACCGAATTACAAATTGACTGCTACACAGGAAAAATAGTATCACAAAAAACAAGAACCGCTGATGTCATTGAAATGATTCACGACGGTTCTATAGTTGATTATTTATTTGATTCTAATGGAAACGCAACAAAGTTGTTCTACTCAACACTCGTCTCATTTGGTCTATTATTTCTTTCTTTAAGTGGGTTTTGGCTGTGGAAAAAACCAAAACAGATAAAAAAGAATAAGCGCAATATATAGAAGGCTATAGAGCTGTAAGTCTAACGAATAGGAATTAAAAATGACCTGTGAGGTTTTCAAAACCAAACAGGTCATTAAATTATTGAGCAAGGGTAGTTCACTTTACCTACAACCCACTAATATAACTACCATAAGGATCTTGAAACTGTAACCCTTCAGAATAACGATATTTACTTAGTTTTTTAAATTGAGTAAGTCCCCAAAGAATAAATTCCTTTTCAAAATAAACATCTCTTGGATCAATTTCTGGCTGGTAATCTGCAATTAAAGCATCTAAAGGAGTAACCTCATCTAATTTAGCCTTGTAGGACGCATCATCAAATTCATCTAATAACTCAAAGCCATCACCATTAAAAAACCATGAGATTAAATCGTCATAAGGTGTCTCGTCTCCTTGCTTTTCTAACTTTTCTACTTTAGGAAAATAATTAGGGAATAAGGTTTTAACAGCGGCTTCCATTAATGCATTCGCTACAAAATCTGCTCCCTCTTGTTCTCCTTCGTAAACCAACTCTACTTTTCCTGTAATTGCAGGTATTACTCCAACAAAATCAGATAAACGTACTGCTGTATTTTTATCACCAGAAATTAAAGCGCGTCGTTCTGCTGTACTTAAAAGATTTTGAAATGCTGTAATACTCATACGTGCACTTACACCACTCTTTACATCTACATATTCACTTTCTCTAGCTTCAAAACTTATTTGCTCTAACAAATCTTTCGCTAATTCTGGTACATAAATTGAATCTGCTTGTCGCTCATCTAACTTGGCTTCTTGAGACGTTATGGTTCTTGCAGTTTCTACAGAATCCGGATAATGGGTAAGTATCTGTGAACCAATTCTATCTTTTAAAGGAGTTACGATACTTCCTCTGTTTGTGTAATCTTCAGGGTTTGCAGTAAATACAAATTGCATATCTAAAGCTAGTCTCAATTTAAAACCTCTAATTTGAATATCCCCTTCTTGTAAGATATTGAACAAAGCAACTTGAATACGTGCTTGTAAATCTGGTAACTCGTTAATTACAAATATGCAACGGTTTGCACGAGGTATCATACCATAATGAATGACGCGATCATCGGCATAACTTAATTTTAAATTTGCAGCTTTTATAGGATCTACATCACCAATAATGTCAGCTACAGTTACATCTGGAGTTGCTAATTTTTCAGCAAAACGATCATTACGATACAACCATGTAATTGGTGTAGCATCACCTTTCTCAGCTACTAATTCTAAAGCAAACCTTGAGATTGGTGCTAATGGATCATCATTAATTTCAGAACCTTCAACAACTGGGATATATTCATCTAACAAATTAACCATCATACGCGCTAAACGTGTTTTGGCTTGTCCTCTTAAACCTAATAAATTAATATTATGTCGTGATAATATAGCACGTTCCAATTCAGGGATAACTGTGTTTTCATAACCATGAATCCCTTCAAACGTATTTACTTTATTTTTAATATTTTCAATTAAATTATCTCTCAATTCATCTTTTATAGATTTTGATTGATAACCTACTTTTTTTAATTCTCCTAATGTTTTAATAGTCTCAACTTTCATCTTTATCCTTTAATTCTTTTTTTTCTATTGTTTTCGTAATCTTCAAATATCATTTCACCAAGTCCTTTCAAACCTGTATAAAACGCTTTACCTCTATTAGCTTGGGTAAACTCTCTAATAAATTGCATTAGGTACGGATCTTCAGCAATCATAAACGTTGTAATAGGAATATGTAAGCGTCTTGCTTGCTGTGCCATCGCATAACACTTATTGGTAATAAATGGATCTAAACCATTACTGTTTTTATAATACTGGCCATCTGGCATACGCAAGCAACTTGGTTTACCATCTGTAATCATAAAAATCTGTTTATTCGTATTTCGCTTTCTGCGCAACATATCCATGGCTAATTGCAATCCAGCAACCGTATTGGTATGGTAAGGACCTACTTTTAAGTAAGGCAACTCTTTTATTTTAATTGGCCACGCATCATTACCAAAAACTAAAATTTCTAAAGTATCTTTTGGATAACGCGTTGTGATTAATTCTGCCAGAGCCATAGCTACTTTTTTTGCTGGCGTAATACGATCTTCACCGTACAATATCATACTATGACTTATATCTATCATAAGTACCGTACTCATTTGGCTTTTGTGAAGCGTTTCTTCTACAACCAAATCATCTTCGGTTAGACTAAAATCACCAATACCGTTGTTAATTTGAGCATTTCTAATACTTTCAGTCATAGAGACTTTGTCTAAACTATCACCAAATTGATAGGCTCTAAAATCTCCCGTATGTTCATCGCCAAGACCAACACCTTTACTTTTATGGTTACCAGAACCACTTCGCTTAATCTTTCCAAAAATATTATCTAAAGCTTGCTGACGAATAGCGCGTTCTGTTTTTGCGGTAATTGCCATACCACTTGCACCTTCTCCGTCTCCATTAGCATCAATTTCCTCTCTGATATAACCTTTAGTTTTTAGGTCTTCAATAAAATCATCAATGGTATATTCTGGTGTGGTTAACTTATATTCCTTATCTAGTTGACGCATCCAATCAATAGCTTCATCAAAGTCACCAGATGTATGCGTAATTAGCTCTTTAAAAATCTCAAAAAGCTTTTCGAATGGAGATTGGTTTAGTGCTTCGTAGGTTTTAAATACAAAACCTGATTTATTGGGTTTTTCTTTCATAGCTATGTAAAAATAATACTTTTTAGAATGAAAAAACAAGGATTAAAACAACTTAACAATACGTTAAGAATTCTATCAATTCTTTTCCTTAATTTTAAGCATTACTTAACTAACCTTTACAACATGAAACGTTTTCTCTTAATTATTATGCTGTTCTGCATAACACTAATTTCTGCACAAGAATTTTCAATGGACCTCGTCAAAAATATGACACCACGAAAT
>TARA_R100001369_G_scaffold23549_3_pt1 | contig 21514 bp, 19 predicted proteins | sample TARA_R100001369 | Tara Oceans TARA_R100001369 (sample SAMEA2621528) | marine metagenome | biome: marine biome (ENVO:00000447); feature: surface water layer (ENVO:00002042); material: "saline water (ENVO:00002010), including plankton (ENVO:xxxxxxxx)" | depth 5 m | reverse complement strand
AGCTTTATTGGACAGCAAATTTACGGAATATTCAAAAAAATTAAGGTTTAGTTATAAATTGTTTAAAAAATAACATCTGACTATAAATTGTAAGAAATTATTAATCTGATATAAAAGTTAATATTTCTAACTCTTGTGTGGGACTATAATCTTAAATCTCTTCTTCAGCTATAGAAACAACATTGAAAAATGATTTTACCGAAGACTTAGATTTTTGATATCTTAAAAAACGAGCTATCATTTCTTTTTTCAAATCTGGCGCACCACCTTGCCACAATACTTTTCCGATACTGCTTAACAACGCACCGTCTGGTATTGTGGTAACTTATATAATTTACCAGTGTAAAGTCAAATACTGTGCTAAGAATAAAACAATTATAGATATAATTATAACTTCAACGTATTTTAAAGTTCAAAATTATCACCTTCTCTAGCAAATCTGAAACCTAAACTCTGAAGACTATCCTTTAATGGATGATCATCTCTAATTGTAGGATTGGTATGATTGTAATGAATAAAATGAATTTTACTTTTAGTTTCTAAATCTTCGTTTTCAAATAGTGTCGTAGTTTGTGTTGTAAAAGGATGTGGTATTTTACTCATGTCTCTCTTTAGTTCACCATCTCTAAAAAAGGAAGCATCTATAAATGCATAATCCACTTTTTTAACTTCTTCGATGATATTACGATTCCATGTTTCCCACTTATCAATGTCTGGAATAAATAATGCAGATTTATTTTTTCCAATAATTTTGTAGCCTATTGTTTCAGAAAATTCGTCTCTGTGAGGTACTTGCACTGGTATTACTTTGAGTGAATTATTTAAATTTACAACTGAGTCATTCTTTAATAATTTTAAATCAATATTGCTTTTAGACACTAACTGACTCCAAGGTCCATTTATTTCGAGATAATTTTTCATTCTAGGCATTGCATAAACCGGAATATTATTTCCACCTAAAGCCTCAAACCCTAAATACATTAAGCCAGTATAATGACCAATGTGTGCATGTGTTAAAAAGACACCATCAATTACTTTACCATTATCTAAATGGTTATCCTTTAAAATCTGTATTTGCAAAGTAATGTTTGGTGTTGCATCAAAAAGCCATTTTTGCTTCTCTTCTGTGTCTACCAAACCTAGACAAGAGACCAATTTATTTGATTCTTTACCATCATAAAAGGCTTTACAACACTCTTTATAACAATCTATTTGAGGATAACCAGCATCTTGCGCTATACCGAGAACAGTAATGTATTGTTTATACTTTTCTGTTTTTGTCTGCCGTGCATCAGCGCTATCCTTTTTAGTATTGCAATTTAAGAACACTAAAAAGCATAATAGGAATACTATTTGATATACTTTCATCTATAAAAATTTATCTTTGCTAAAGATATAAAACCTTGGATGATGATTAAGAGAATTTTTGGACTACTTATTGTTTTCAACTTAACAGCTTGTGCCGAATTACAGCAAGTTGTTGATTCTTTACCACAAGCTGGTGGAGTACTAAATAACTCAGATATTGCTTCTGGCTTACGACAAGCATTAGATTTAGGTATAGATAAACAAGTTTCTAAACTCACACAAAAAGACGGCTTCTTTAAAAATGATTTGGTTAAAATTTTACTACCAGAAGAATTACAAAAAGTAGATAACGCACTTAGAAAAATCGGATTAAGTAGTTTAGCCGATGACGGTTTAAAAGTACTTAATAGAGCTGCAGAAGATGCCGTAAAAGAAGCGACGCCAATTTTTATTAATGCCGTAAAAGATATTACATTCGATGATGCAAAAAATATACTTTTAGGAGAAGATAATGCAGCCACGAGCTATTTAACGACAAGAACTCAAGCTGAGCTTTACAATAAATTTAAGCCTGTTATTAATAACTCTTTTAATAAAGTTGGTGCAGATCAAATTTGGACTAACCTTATAAATAAGTACAATAGTATACCGCTAACAAATAATGTAAATCCAGATTTAACGGATTACGTTACCAATGAAGCTTTAAAAGGGGTTTATGCAATGATTGCTTTAGAAGAAAAGGATATTAGAACTAAAGCATCTTCTCGTACTACAGACTTATTAAAGAAAGTATTTGCGCTGCAAGACTAAGTTTATTGCACCATATTGAGACAGTTGTTAAACTACATTTAATTATTTACTAATAGTAGCATAACATTAAATCTTAATAAAGTCGAGATATTTGCACTGCAAAAGATAAGTTATAAAAGTCTTTAAAAGAGACAAAAAAAGTTAGTTAGCTAAAAAGCCGATAGTCATATCGGCTTTTTTTATTTTAAATTCTGAAGTGTTTTAAAATAACCATAAGACTTTTGCAAGCGACTACCATACCAAGAGAACAGTTCTCCATCTACAATCTTTATAATTTTTTTAGAAAAACGATCTTCCAATTCTGGTATATGTATGTCTTTAAACGGAAAAGGTTCACTCGAAAGAAAAATAATATCACTTTGGTTTAGTGTTGAATTATCTAAGCTAATTTCCGGATAGCGCAACTCTTCTTTAAAAGCATTAACAAAACCAGCTTCTGCGAGCATTACATCTATAAATGTATTTGAGGCAGCGACCATCCAAGGTTTTTTCCATATAAAATAAGAGACCTTAGGTTTTGGTTGATTTTTTATTTCATCTTGAAACTGTTCTCTTTCATTTTGAATATTACTAATAATAATAGAAGCTGAGTTTTCAACTTTAAAGAGCTCACCATACATTTTGATAAGCTCAAAACAATCTTCTAGATTATAAATATCACTAATGTGAATTGGTGCAACTCCTTCTAAAACTTCAATAATTTCTTTAGTATTTTCCTCTTTATTACAAAGAATAATATCTGGTTGAAGGTCTATTATTTTTTGAAGTTTAATCTGTTTAGTTCCGCCAATAACCGTTTTAGACATTCTAAGGTGCTTAGGGTGAGTACAGAATTTAGTAACACCGACTACTGATTCTTCTAAACCTAAATCTACTAATAACTCGGTTTGAGATGGTACTAGGGAGACTATTCGCTTTGGTGTTTTTTTAAGTTGAATTTCTCTATTTAGTTGATCTTTGTAAGTCATTGCCTAGCGTGAAGAAATCTATTTAACTATAGTTCATTGATGAGATACTAAAACAAATTCAGCATAACAATTATTTAGATAATATATCTTCCATTTGCAACTGTAGTTCTTCTGCTTTATGAGCAGCAGCTTGTGCAAAATCGTCTTGAGGCGAAGCATAAATAATTCCTCTAGACGAATTTATTAGCAGTCCGACAGAATTATTCATTCCGTATTTACAAACCTCTTGGAGATTTCCTCCTTGTGCTCCAACACCAGGAACTAACAAAAAACTATCAGGAATTATTTTTCTAATATCAGCTAAAAACTCAGCTTTAGTAGCGCCAACCACATACATTAAGTTTTCAGAATTTTTCCAAGATTTTGACGTTTCTAAAACCTGTTTATACAACTCTACTCCATCAACAGTTTTTGTTTGAAAATCAAATGCTCCTTGGTTAGAAGTTAAAGCCAAAAGAATCGTATGCTTGTTTTTAAATGCTAAAAAAGGTTCAACCGAATCTTTTCCCATATATGGTGCTACCGTTACACTATCAAAACCTAAATCTTCGAAAAAAGCTTTAGCATACATGGTACTTGTATTACCAATATCTCCACGTTTAGCATCTGCAATGGTATAAATTTCAGGGTAGTTTTTGTTTAGGTGTTTTATGGTCTTCTCTAACGCTTGCCAACCTTTAATTCCGTAAGCTTCGTAAAATGCTGTGTTAGGCTTGTAAGCTACACAAAGATGATGTGTTGCATCTATAATTTCTTTATTGAAAGCGAAGATTGGATCTTCTTCTTTTAATAAATATTTTGGAATTTTATTTAAATCTACGTCTAATCCTATACAGAGAAAGGATTTTTTTTTATGGATTTGTTTTATTAGTTGGTCTGTTGTCATATTATAAAAAGCTTCAGAACTAGAGGCTTCAATTTAGATTAAATCATCATTAGCTTTTAACAGCTCTGTATTTTCAGCTAACATTAATTCATCTATTATTTTTTGAATATCACCATCAATGATATTTGATAAATCGTAAAGCGTTAAGCTAATTCTGTGATCAGTTACACGTCCTTGAGAATAATTGTACGTTCTAATCTTAGCACTTCTATCACCAGAACTCACCATACTTTTACGTTTAGCAGAGTCTAGAGCACGTTGTTTCTCTAATTCTTTTTCATACAAACGAGAACGTAAAACCTTTAGGGCTTTCTCTAAATTCTTATGTGATGATTTTTGATCTTGGCAACTTACAATCATTCCTGTTGGTTCATGATGTAATTTAATTGCCGAGTAAGTTGTATTTACTGATTGCCCTCCTGGACCTGTAGATGTTGTACGCTCAATACGCACTTCAGTCATATCTAACTCATAATCAAATTCTTCTGCCTCTGGCAATACCATAACTGTTGCTGCACTTGTATGCACACGACCTTGAGTTTCTGTTTGTGGCACACGTTGCACACGATGCACACCAGCTTCAAACTTTAAAGTTCCATAAACATCCTCACCAGAAACTTCGAAAATAATTTCTTTAAATCCGCCAGATGTTCCGTGACTTGTACTTACCACATCAACTCTCCAGCCTTTATCGCTACAGTATTTAGAATACATTCTGTATAAATCACCTGCAAAAATACTCGCTTCGTCTCCACCTGTTCCTGCACGCACCTCAACAACAACGTTTTTGGCATCGTCTAGATCTTTTGGAATCAACATAAAACGAATCTCTTCTTCTAATCTAGCAATAGTTTCTTTAGCTTCATCGAGTTGTATTTTTGCCATTTCTACCATTTCGGCATCAGAAGCATCACTTATAATTTCTTCAGATTCAGAAATATTATCTACAGCTTCTTTATAAATTTCGCCTTTATCTACAATTAATTTAAGATCCTTATATTCTTTCATCAACGTAGCATAACGTTTCTGATCTGATATAATATCTGGTTGAATAATAAGATCATTTACCTCATCAAACCGTTGCTTAATTATCTGTATTTTCTCTAACATGTCTCTTCAAAAAATTGAATTTCAAAAATACAATAATTTATGAATTTTGAAGCTTCAGATCTAAGTACATATCAACATTCAAAATAAATGATATAAAATAGACGTTACATAAATAATATGTATCGTCTCCTAGCTATACTTTCATTTTACAAACCCTTTATGGTTTGGTCTTTTGTTGTAAATGCCATAATAGGGTTTATAAATCCGCATGTGGCGCCAGCACTAATTACCAAATTATTCCTTACGGTTTTTGCATGGTATTACGTGAGTGAAACTAATGAAAAACGCAAATTGACGTTTTACAAGAATCTAGGTATATCACAGATACTATTATTTTCAGTAGTATTTATTGTAGACTGTATTTTAACCATTATCTTTCTTACAGTATTTAAGGAATTTACCTAAACATCATGAAATTTGAACTAGACAATGTAGAACTTTACTTTAAAAATAAACGTATTTTAAATGGTATTTACCTCAAAGCAGAAACGGGAAAAATAACTGCTATTTTAGGTAGAAATGGCTGTGGTAAAAGTAGTTTACTCAATATTGCTTTCGGAACTTTAAAACCGAAGTATATGCTTATTCGAATAGACAATAAACCTCTCTTAAAACCGCTTTATAAGACAAGATTTGCAAAGTATTTACCACAGTATAATTTTATTGCAGATGGTATGAAGCTGTCGTTAGTTTTTAAATTGTATAAAGTTGATTGGTTTGTCTTTTCTGAAAAATTTGAAGGGTTTTCAAAATATAAAAATTCAAAATTTAAACATCTTTCTGGAGGTGAAAGACGATTGGTAGAAACCTATCTTATACTAAAAGCGAAAAGTGAGATTGTAATTCTCGATGAACCATTTTCTCATTTAGCACCTTTATATATTGATAAAATAAAACAATTTATTGAAGAAGAAAAACAACACAAAGTGATACTATTATCTGATCATATGTACCAACATATTATTGATAGTTCTGATACCATTTATTTACTTCAAAACGGAACTACAAAAAAGATAAATCAATTAACTGATTTAGAAGATTACAGGTATTTAAGCGAGGGAAGTCTTTCTTAATACTCAAAAGTTCCATACTCACTTTTAATTGTAAGTTGTTTTTGTTCTGAAGCCTCTACGCGGCCAATAATTTTAGCATGTACATTAAATGACTTTGAAATAGCTATAATTTTATCGGCAACTTCTGGCTTAACATAAAGTTCCATTCTATGTCCACAATTAAAAACTTGATACATTTCTTTCCAATCTGTTTTAGATTGTTCTTGTATTAATTTGAATAATGGAGGAACACTAAACATATTATCTTTTATAATATGAAACTCGTCAACAAAATGTAAAACCTTAGTTTGGGCACCACCACTACAGTGCACCATACCGTGAATAGATTCACTATTATATTCGTTCAAAATTGACTTAATAATTGGAGCATATGTTCGGGTTGGTGATAACACCAATTTACCAGCATCAATTGGAGAATTCTCGACTGCATCTGTAAGTTTAGTTTGACCAGAATACACCAAATCTTCTGGTACTGCAGCATCAAAACTTTCTGGATATTTCTCACCAAGATATTTAGAGAATACATCGTGTCTTGCCGATGTTAATCCATTACTTCCCATTCCACCATTATATTCAGATTCATAAGTAGATTGACCAAAGGATTCTAAGCCTACAATTACATCTCCTACAGAGATGTTAGCATTATCAATAACGTCTGAACGCTTTACACGAGCCGTAACCGTAGAGTCTACAATGATTGTTCTCACTAAATCACCAACATCTGCGGTTTCGCCACCAGTAGAATGAATGGTTACACCAAATGTCTTTAAATCCTTTATTAAGTCTTCAGTTCCGTTTATAATTGCAGAGATAACTTCACCTGGAATTAGGTTTTTATTTCTCCCAATAGTAGATGATAACATAATATTATCAGTAGCACCAACACATAACAAATCGTCAATATTCATTATTAAAGCATCTTGAGCAATACCTTTCCAAACGGATATATCACCTGTTTCTTTCCAATACATATATGCCAAAGATGATTTTGTACCAGCTCCATCTGCGTGCATTATGAGACAATAGTTCTCATCGTTTGTTAAATAATCTGGAACTATCTTACAAAAAGCTTTAGGAAACAAGCCTTTATCTATATTCTTTATGGCGTTATGTACATCTTCTTTTGAAGCTGAAACACCACGTTGTGCATATCTTTTGCTAACCGAATTACTCATTAAAGTTTATTAACATTCGTATGCAAAAATAAGAATTGTGTTTAATTATCTTGCAGTATAGAATTAGTTTTAATTAGAGTTGGTATTTCCTCTAGACGTCTATCTTTTTCTTTTGTACCACCAAAGTATAAATTGACACCAAAACCAATCCTCAAAAACGAATCATTTTCTTTATCATTTATTATAAACTGCATGTCGTCTTCTAGACTATAGTTATATTCTCCAAATAGTTTTACACCAAATTTATCTGCAACAATATATTCAAAACCAAAACCAGACTGAATTTTTACAGAATTAAAATCTGAATCACTGAGTGAATTATAACCAAATCCTGCATAAATAAATGGGGAAAATTTATCATAAGGAAGAGCTAAAAATTCAATATTAAAATCGATTGATGTAAAATCTTGCGAAATATCACCATAACTAAGATTAAAGCTATTGAAAGATAATCCTAAATATAAATTATCTAAAATAGAACGCTTATATCCAAACTTAAAGTAAAAACTTTGTTCGGTATTATCAACTCCACCTACTAAAGTTGAAGAACCAAGAGCCGCTTCAAATACATTGGTACCTCGATAATCGAAGAAAACCAATTTTTGAAATTTATTGTTAAAATTACTAATACTATCCTTTTCTCTACTAGACTTTAAAGTGGAAGAGTCTTCTGTATTTTGAGACAACAAAACACTATTCGAAAAAATAATTAATAATAAGCTGATTATTAACCACTTATATTTGATAATCATAAAAATAACTTTAATATGTTTAGGGTTTTTTTTTGTTTATTAACAAAAAGTGCAATATAATAAAAAAAGATAAACTCTATAAATAGAATTTATCTTTTTAATCTAGTAAAATTATTTAATCTTTTAAATAATTTTTAAGAATCTGATTGTAGCTTAGATTGTATATTTACAACATCTACTTTGTTAACATTATTTAATTCTTCAGAATTATCTTGAGAAAGAATTAAGGTTGCGCCAACAAGGATAGCTACACTTAGTAGTAACTTCTTCATTTTAACATTATTGATTAATAGCCCTACAAAAATACTAATTAATCAAACTGTAAAACCATATAGATTCAGTTTTTTACACTTACCAAGGCAACTTTTCGATAATTAGACATTTGTTATCGATAAACGACCTAAAAAGGAAATACGAACTATTCTCATGTACGTAATACTACGTATGTTTTAGCCTAAAACTAAGCCTAAATAGGTTTAAATCTCTATTTTTTGTTTAACGTATTAAAGCTATCTAGTAAACAAAAGCTCTCTGTATTTCGTTAAAGGCCATAACTCATCGTCAATCATTAATTCTAGTTTATCACAATGATATCTAATCTGCTCAAAATATGGTTTTACGGTGTCGCAATAACCTGTGGCTTTCTTCTCTATTCTATCTTCCTTATTTAAAGCTTTACGTGCATTAATCATTTTAGTTACTAAAGAATTTAAAGCTTCAATATGGTTAGATATTTCTTCAATAAGTTTAAGCTGTTCTTTAGCTAAACTTTTAAATTTATCACCATAAATTGCTTTTAATCCTGTAACGTTTTCGATCAAAATATTTTGATATTTCACAGCTGTTGGTATAATATGGTTTCTGGCGATATCTCCAATAACACGACTTTCAATCTGAATATGAAGAATATACTCTTCCATTTCTATTTCGTAACGCGCTTCTGACTCTACCCTATTCATTACACCTAAACTTTCAAAAAGCTCTAAAGTCCTTTCTGAAATCTTAACTTTTAATGCCTCTGGAGTTGTCTTATTATTACTTAAACCACGCTTTTTCGCTTCCTTTTCCCAGGCTTCACTATAACCATTACCTTCAAAAAGAATTAATTTTGAATTTTTTATATACTCGCGTAACACATTAAAGATTGCATCATCCTTTTTCATTGATTTTTCATCAATCAAAACATCAACCTCTTTTTTAAAGTCTATTAACTGTTTTGCGACTATAGTATTTAAAACTGTCATTGGGTTAGCACAATTTGCTGTGGAACCAACTGCTCTAAATTCAAATTTATTTCCTGTGAAAGCAAAAGGAGATGTTCTATTTCTGTCCGTATTATCTAATAATATCTCTGGGATTTTACCAACAACATTCAGTTTTAAATCGGTTTTCTCTTTTGGTGACAACTTCCCTTTTGTAACAGTTTCTAATTCCTCTAAAACTTTGGTTAGCTGCGCACCAATAAATACTGAAATAATAGCAGGTGGTGCTTCGTTTGCACCTAAACGGTGATCATTGCTAGCTGAAGCAATTGCTGCTCTTAAAAGCTCTTCATATTCATTTACAGCCTTTATAGTATTAATAAAGAAGGTTAAAAATTGAAGGTTACTCATTGGTGTTTTACCCGGTGACAGTAAATTAATACCTGTATCTGTGCTTAAACTCCAATTGTTGTGCTTGCCAGATCCGTTAACTCCAGCAAATGGTTTTTCGTGTAATAAGACTTTAAAACTATGGCGTTCTGCTACTTTTTGCATCACATCCATTAATAAGGAGTTATGGTCTACCGCCAAATTAGCTTCTTCGAAAATTGGAGCTAATTCAAATTGATTAGGAGCGACTTCGTTATGCCTGGTTTTTACTGGTATGCCTAATAACATACACTCGTTCTCTAAATCTCGCATGTAAGCCATCGCTCGGTTGGGGATTGTTCCGAAGTAATGATCATCTAATTGTTGCCCTTTTGCAGGCGAATGTCCTAAAAGTGTCCGACCTGTTAATACTATATCTGGTCTAGAAGTAGCTAATCCATTATCAATTAAAAAATACTCTTGCTCCCAACCTAAAGATGCATTTACTTTTTTTACGTTTTTATCAAAATATTTACACACAGCTACAGCAGCGTTGTCTACAGCTTGTAGTGCTCTTAATAGCGGTGTTTTATAATCTAAGGCTTCGCCTGTATAGGACACAAAAACGGTAGGAATGCACAATGTAGTGCCATATATAAAGGCAGGAGACGTTGGGTCCCAAGCTGTATAACCTCTAGCCTCAAAAGTATTTCGTATGCCGCCATTGGGAAAACTAGAAGCATCTGGCTCTTGCTGTACTAATTGACCACCTTCAAACTTCTCAATAGCTAACCCATCTCCAATCGTTTCAAAAAAAGCATCATGCTTTTCTGCGGTTGCACCTGTTAAAGGCTGAAACCAATGTGTATAATGCGTAGCTCCTTTTGAAATAGCCCATTCCTTCATCCCAGTAGAGATATGGTCCGCAACTAGTCTATTAATCTTATTTCCTTTTTCTATGGCCTCTATAATACTAGCCAAGGCCTCTTTTGTTAAATATTGTCGCATTGTTGATGCATTAAAGACATTTGATCCAAAAACTTCTGAACGACGTTTGGTTTCTTTAATAACTAAAGGCTTTCTCTTTAGTGACTTTTTAACAGCGTGAAATCTTAATGTTGACATAATCTGATATTTAATAAAACAAAATTACTAATTTAATGATATAACCATACATATTTTCGGGTATTAACAACTGTTGATAAGATTTATATGCATTTAACCCTATTTTTTTTGGGGTAGAAATAATTTTTGATGATTTTTGCATATCAAATTTTATAAACCTATTACAATGAGTAAATCAAAACTTGAATACATTTGGTTAGATGGACACGAGCCAACACAAAACATGAGAAGTAAAACTAAAGTTGAAAATGACTTTAGTGGTAAATTAGAAGATTGTCCTGTATGGTCTTTTGATGGATCATCAACTGAACAAGCTTCAGGCGGAGCTTCTGATTGTCTATTAAAACCCGTAGCAATTTATCCAGACCCTGTTCGAAGAAATGGCTTTTTGGTAATGGCGGAAGTTTTAAGCGCAGACGGAACACCTCATCCTTCTAATGCAAGAGCTGCTATAGATGATGATGACGACGATTTTTGGTTCGGTTTTGAACAAGAATACTTTTTAATGGACTCTAAAACAGATTTACCTTTAGGTTTCCCAAGAGGTGGTTTTCCTGGGCCACAAGGAAAATACTATTGCTCAGTTGGAGGACGCTACACTTGGGGAAGAGATGTTGTTGAAGAACATGCCGATCTATGTATTGATGCTGGTTTGAATTTTGAAGGTATTAACCAAGAAGTTGCACCAGGACAATGGGAATTTCAATTATTTGCTCAAGGTGCAAAAAAAGCCGGAGATGAAATCTGGATTGCAAGATATTTACTAGACCGTTTAACAGAAAAGTATGGATACTATATTGAATACCACCCAAAACCAATAAAAGGAGATTGGAACGGTTCTGGTATGCATGCCAACTTCTCTAACACTGTTTTAAGAACATGTGGATCTAAAGAAGTTTACGAAAAAATATGTGAAGCATTTAGACCTGTTACTGAAGCACACATGGATGTCTATGGTGAGTTTAACGATGAGCGTTTAACTGGTTTACATGAAACAGCTCATGTATCTGACTTCTCTTACGGAGTTTCAGACAGAGGTGCATCTATTAGAATACCAATTATTACTGTAGAAAAAGGTTGGAAAGGTTGGTTAGAAGATCGTAGACCAGCATCTAATGGTGATCCTTATAAAATTGCAGGTAGAATTATTAAAACAGTAAACAGTGCTAATATAAAGGCCTAAATTAAAACGATTTAATTAACTGAAAGCTCCGATGAAAATTGGAGCTTTTTTTATTTAAGGGTTATATAAATGAATACAATGTAAGCACCAAATAACAATATTCCTTTATAACGACCAATCTCTAGACGCTTAGGAATAAGCATTAACGGAATTAAAATAGCAGCAAAACCGATCATCCAAAATATATTTGTAGATAATATTTGTGGTGTTTCTGGATTGACAACAATAGGTTTTATAATAGCCGTTAATCCTAAAACAGAAGCAATATTAAAAATATTAGATCCAATTAAGTTTCCTAATGAAATTGCTTTTTCTTTCTTTAAAGCCGCAATAACCGAAGCTGCTAATTCTGGTACACTGGTGCCAATTGCTATTACTGTAACTGAAATTGCATAATCGCTAACACCAACAGTTTTTGCCAATTGTTTTGCACCTTCTACAAGCCAATCAGATCCAAAATACAATCCTGCAGCACCAATTAATAACCATGTTACAATTTTAAAATTAGAAACGACTGCTAGTGAATCATCGACTTCTAAATTTGCTTTTGTGGATTTACGAGAAGCTCTAATTAAAAGGAAAAGAAACACAATTAAAGCAACAAACATAATTATGCCTTCTATTGCAGTTAGCACGTTATCATTCCACAAAAAATAATACAATACAAAGGATGCCAACATCATCATTGGCCAATTGAGTTTGTAAAAATCTTTATCTACTGCTAATGGAGAAATTATTGCCGTAATACCTAAAACTAAACCAATATTAGCAATATTAGAACCTATAACATTACCTAAAGCAATATCAGAAACGCCATCTAAAGCCGCTTGTAAACTCACTAATAATTCTGGGGCAGAAGTAGCAAAGGATACAACCGTCATACCAATAACTAGCTTAGATATTTTAAGTTTAAAAGACAACCCTACTGATGCTCTAACCAAAAAGTCACCACCTATAACTAACAAAGCTAAACCTGCAATAACAAGAAGTACACTCATTTATTCTATATGTATTAAATACCTTTTTTTATTAAAGTTGCAAAGATAGCATTTCATTTTCAGACAAAATAAAAACTAAAAAAATCGTTAAATAACTACTATTTTAGTTACATAACTATAAAAACAGTTATATTTGAATATCTTAAAAAATACTATTTATGAAAACGTTGAATATTTCCCTTTTTTCATTTTATAAAAAAAAAGCATGCGTTATTATTTTATTATTAGCTCTTGGATGTTCAGAAAAAGAAACTAAACAACTTACTGAGAATTATATTTTAAAAGGAAATATAGATGGTATTGAAAACAACACATGGATTTACTTAGCAATCGACGATAAGACTATAGATTCTTCAAGAATTTCTGAAAATAAGTTTGAAATGAGTGGGGAAATAAATCAACCTCAAGTATTTGATTTATTTATTAAAAATTCACAAAATTTCACTAGAATTTGGTTAGAGTCTAATGAAATAGCATTTGAAGCAAAAAATGGTTTCTTTCAAGAAGCAGAAATTACAGGCTCGACATCACAATCTCAAAGCGAAAAACTTTGGAAACCAATTCGTGAATATAGAAAACGTAGAGATAGCCTCTCTCAATTAGTCTACAATAGTGAAATTAGTGACAGTTTAAAAGCAAAAGCAACTATTGCATTAAATCAGGTTAGTGAAAACAGATTGAAAATAGAAAAAAATTTCATTAAGAATAACCCAAGTTCCTTTATAAGCGCAGCAACTCTAGACTTTTACTCAACTACTTTCAATAAAAGCACTGTAACTAACTTATATAACAACTTAAGTGAGGATGTTAAGAATTCAAATTATGGGCAATCAATAAAAAGATTCTTAGACTTAAGTAGTACCACAAATATTGGAGATATGTATACTGACTTTAAAATGAAAAATACAGATGGTAAACAGGTTAAGTTATCAGAAAACATTAAAAAAGTAACACTTTTAGAGTTTTGGGGTTCAAATTGTGGCCCATGCAGAAAAGAGAATCCAAATCTTGTTAAAACCTACAATAAATACAATACCCTAGGATTTGAAGTATTCGCAGTATCTCAAGACACCAATAAAGCGAGTTGGCTTAAAGCTATTGAAAAAGACAGCCTACCATGGATTCATGTGAGTGATTTAAAACGATCAGATGATGCTTCACTAATATATGGCATCAATGGTATACCAGATAATTTTTTAATAGACAAAAATGGAATTATTGTTGGTAGAAATCTTAGAGGTCAAGAACTAAATAAAAAAATCGATGAATTAATAGGTGATTCAAAATAACAAAATAATAATTATGCAAAAACTAACAAATAAAGAAGAGGAAATTATGCACATTTTATGGAAGCTAGAAAAAGCTTTTGTAAAAGATGTATTGTCAGAAATCACAACAGACAAGCCTCATTATAATACACTTTCTACTATTATAAGAAATCTTGAAGAAAAAGGCTATGTAAGTTATAATGCCTATGGTAAAACACACCAGTACTTCCCTATTGTATCTAAAGAAGATTACAAAACAAAGTTTATGAATACAGCTATTGAAAACTATTTTAATAGCTCATATAAAAATGTGGTTTCTTTCTTTGCTAAAGAAGAAAAAATAAGTGTTGCTGAGCTAAAGGAAATTATTTCATTAATAGAAAACAAAGACTAATTATGGAATATCTTTTAAAAGCTAGTTTAATTATAGCACTATTTTATTTGTGTTTTCACTTCTTCTTAAAAAAGGAAACTTTCTTTAATCATAACCGCTGGTTTTTACTTTTAGGAATTATTATTGCTTTAATTTTTCCGTTAGTAGTTATACCAATAGAAGTCACTGTTGAAGCCGTAACAATACCTGAAACTTTTTACGTCTTCAATGATACTATACCAACACAAAACTTTCAGCCAATAGTAGAATCGAGTTTTAATTGGACGAACCTATTATCTTTAATTTATGGTATAGGATTAGTCATTTTTATGATTCAATTTTTATTTCAATTTGGATCTTTAATTTTATTACTACTAAAAAACCCAAAAAATAAAGATGGTATTTACACTTATGTTATTGTGAATAATAAGATATCACCTTTTTCATTTTTTAAATGGATTGTTTATAATCCTGAAGCATTTAATGCTAATGAACTGCAACTTATGTTAACTCACGAGAAAGTACATGCCAACCAAATGCATTCATTAGATATACTATTCACACAATTGAGTTGTGCAATTTTCTGGTTTAATCCGTTAATGTGGTTGTACCGAAAAGAGGTCAGACAAAACTTAGAATATATAGCAGATTTTAAAACGCAAGAAACTTCTAATAACGAAAAAGCATACCAACGCTTATTATTAAAAACCAGTGTTACAAATCAGCACATATCGTTATCAAATAATTTTTATAATTCATTAATCAAAGAACGAATCGTTATGTTAAAAAAATCGAGATCACACAAAAAAAGCCAATGGAGATATTTCCTTATGCTACCAATTTTAGCTGGTTTACTAATGAGCATGAATACCGAGACCATTTATGTTGAAGAAAATACAGCTACCATAAACAATAAAGATGTTTTAGAGTTTGTAGTTACTAAAAACACTACGAATGCTGAGTTAAAATCGATGTCTGAAGCCGTTGAAGAAAAAGGAGGCTCTTTGGTATTTAGTCAGATTGAAAGAAATAATACTGATGAGCTTACAAGTATTTTTCTAAAATTAAATAATCACAGTAATGGTTACGGTAGCGGGAATTCTAATCAACCAATGATGCCATTCTTAATTTACAAAGAATTCTTTGGGCCTGGTGGCGGATATGCCGGCGCAAATGGTATGGGAACCCTGCATTTTGACGATAACGAAAATGGGGATAACCCAAAAGCAATTAAGGCATTTAAAACACGAACAAATAACGTGTTATCAAAAAATAATTTACAAATGCTTAATCTTAATAACAGGAAGGTAACTATTAATCATATTGAAATTGTTTTTCATAAACAGATGTCTGACCAGCAATTAGAGAACATTAGAAAAGAGTTGAAAGCTAATGATGTTACAATGACTATAAATAAATTAAAGCGCAATTCTAAAGGCGAAATAAAGGCAATAAATATAGATTTTAAAACACAACACGGCTCTAGCAATTACAGCGTAAAAAATAACAATGGGATTGCTTCATTTTATTTTAATATAAATGAAGATGGTAGTTTTGGAGTTGGAGCCATTAAAAAAAACGACGTTGTCATTATAGAGTCAGTTCAAAGGGATGATTATAAAAATCGCAAAAGTAATTTTGGTGAAGTAATAGAGGTTATTGAAGATACAACAAAATACGTTCTAGGAAGCACAATAAGAACTTCTAAACCAGACTCTTTGTATTATAAAGTAACAGGTCGCTATAGAGGTAATTTTGAAAATGATACTATACGAGTTGCTAAAGGATTTTACATAGATTCTACTGATGTGAAACGCTTATTTAAAATTAAAACAGACAACTTTTTTGAAAACAATTATAAAAACCCTAAGCCATTAATTGTTTTAAACGGAAAAATTATAAGTAATTATAATCTTAGTACTATAGACCCAAAAGGTATTAAGAGTATATCCATTCTAAAAAAAGAAAATGCGATGGAACTTTATGGTAAAAAAGGTGAAAATGGAGCTGTAATCATAACAATGAAAAACAATGCTACCATCTCAGGTACTAAGGCTATCTTTTTTGATGAAGGAGAAATACCAACAAAAATTATTAACCAAGAAATCACTACTGAAGAAGCTGGCATCACAAAACAGACATTATCAAAATTAAACAAGAAACTGAATAAACCAATGTATATTATTGAAGGTAAGGTTCTAAACTATAATGAATTTAATATGATAAATCCTAATGACATTAAAGGTATTAGTATTTTAAAAGGTGAATCTGCCACTTCAATATATGGTGAGAAAGGCAAAGATGGAGTTATAGTAATGGTATTAAAAGATGGTAAAAAGAGCTCTTGGGAATCAAAGTTAGCATCTAAAGAAAAAGGACCTTGGGAAATAAGCAGAGCAGAAATTAGCAGTGTTCAATTTATAGATGATGAAGATCCTACTAAAAATGGAACGTTAGCTTATATATCTAGGTATTCATCCGATAAGGTTTTAGAAAGTCAGAAAACATTACTCGAACAACAAGGTATTACTGTAAAATACTCAAAAGTAAGACGCGATAAAAATGGTGAAATTACAAGTATAAAAATTAGTCTTAACAATAATAAAGGTCAAGAAACCTCAGCAAAATTTAAAAATGATAATGGCATCACTAGCATTAGATTTGGTTTATCTGAAGGCTCATTAGTAGTTAGCACTACTAACATGGATAAATTTGACTAAAACCTATTACCGTTAATTTAAAAAGCCAAACTGATAATTCAGTTTGGCTTTTTATTTTCTATTAATTCAAGGTAAATTTAATCTACCATAACTTTTTTAACTATAGAGCGATTACCACTAGTCAGCTTTAAAAGATATAATCCTGAAGCAACATCTAAATCTATATAATCTTCAACGCTTTTAAAATATTTTAAACGCTTACCTTCTATTGAATACACTTCAATCTCAATAGCTTCACTAAGACCTTTTATGTAAACTCTTCCATCAGATGGGTTAGGATATACTGATAATTGTAATTTGCTATTATCTTGAATACTTAATCCTTGGTCCCAATCCAAACCAACACTATCACCCCAAATAAACTCAACCAAATCTGGCTGATCAATAAATGGGTTTCTATTAAATTGCCAATTATAAACCACGTTATTTCTATTCATTTCAAAATCATCTGGCGGATCATTTCTATGCCAATCTAGTAAGGTTGCTAAATCACCCAACTGCCCTGTAATATTGGGAAAACCATTAACAACAGCTAACCCATTATACCTAATTTCCATATATAAAACACTACGCGCAACGTCTCCTCTAAAACTACCTAAGTTATCTAAGTTACCCATATCATCAAGTGGACCAACATAATCGCCATAATGTTTATTTCCACGAGAACTATTCTCAGAAGCATCAGCAGCTCTTAATGCATGTGCATCTGAATTACCGTGACGTAAAGAATCTGCTTTTGTTGTCCAAAACACATCGATACCATCTGCAATGTCATCTTCTTCTATATCGTTATAACCACCTCTAGATCTTGGAAAAGTGTGTTCTCTATTCCATTTATTGGTATTATTACTTCCGGTTTGTAAATCTAATTTAGGTCTACCTTCTTCAGAATACACCAACCAAACCTGGTTACTATTTAATGGGTTTTGATCGGCTTCATTTAAAATATCAATAACATCTGCATAAGTTTGCGCTCTCACAATAGACGGGTTGGCAATAATACCTTGTAAAGCTTGTCTTAGTTCAGTATCTGCTAATTGATCTAAACTATCGTAATAGCCTGACGGCTGTGTGCTTTGCACAATCCCTGTGGTAGGATTAACTGGTGTTCCCCAAGCAGCCATAGTAAAATCATTATCCACTATCCTCACCTCAATATTATTATTAAAAGGAACTTGAGGCTCAACTAAATCTAAAAATCGAATTTTTATTACCTCATCACCTTCATCATCTGCATCATCAACAACAGTAATCGTTGTCGTTGTAGAATTCTGTCCGGCAAGAATGGTCAAACTTGTTATTCCTGTAAAATCAGATGTATTAAATCCAAAATTATTCAAACTTACAGTAAAATCTATATCTGAAGTTACATTGGTTTCAGATGTAAATGTAATATCGAAAGTTGCACCTTCGTTATATTGAGTTTCTGTTACAGAAATTGCAATAGGATTAATTGGAGTACCAGAACCATCGTTTTCTCTTCGAGGTGTTGGTGTTACAACAGAGAAAGACTCATTACCCATTCCATCCACAAAACGTTGTATTGATTTGGGGTTTGCGTTAGTTCCATTATCATTATACTGATTAGTTTCTCCCATTAAGGCTAATAAACCAGTGTCATCAGAATCGTTAGTATCATAAACCAATGCATCTATAAGATTGGTCTGCGTTGCTAAGGTTCCTTCTGGAAAATCATTAACAGAAGCCTGGTATATACCAACCGCATCAGCACCATTCTGAATAAGGTTTTGTGCAATAAAAACTTGTGGAGTCGGAAAAACACCATCACTTCCTATAACCAACAAACCATTATTATCAGTTGTAAAACCATTTAAATCTATAACGAAATAACTGGAATCACCACCACTGTTAGAGCCGTTAAAAAAAACTAAAATATACCCATCAGTAGAAAAGTTTGGTGTTTGTGATTTTAGTTCTATAAATTCTGCAGTATCGGTACTTGGCGTATCTGGATCTAACTCATTTACAACTAAAACTTGAGACCATCCAAATCCTGATATTAGAAGTGTAAGTATAACAACTATTCTTTTCATGATGTAATTTTTCACAAAGATAAACTTAATATCTCTGTAGAATAATAAGGTACGATTAAATACAAAAAACACTTTAATTAAACTATAAGATTTATCATGTTTTAAATTTTAGAAAAGATGAAACACCTCAAATTAAGCCAAATAAAGACAGATTGCCTCTACGATTTCAAAAACACATTCAAAAACCCCCTTGAATTATATCATTTTATAACACAAAGTTGTATTTATAGTTTCATTTTAAAACTTAAATCAAGACAATTTACATTTTATTATAACCGAATACATCAATTTAATTATAAAACACAATTCAAATTCATAGATTTTTATAAAAACGTTTGGATAATCATTCATTATAGATATATATTGATAACTCAATCAAGAAAACGTAGTAAATTATTAACCCCTAAACCAAAAAATTATGATGACATTAGCTAAATTGATTATTAATATTATATTTTCAATGTTCTAAAATTTAAAACCAAGCAATCACAAAACAGTAAAACTTAGTTCTAGAATAAGTTTTACTATTTTTGTTATTAAGAGACATTTAGCAAAAAGTATGAATGGGCCTTCACGATTAATCAAAACCATGAAAAAATCTATCTTTAATGCTTTAGCCAAAATTAACAAAGCCGTATTACCTTCTTACAGCAAAAGACAATTAGACTTAAGCAAAGCAAGTAAAGTTCAACTTGCCATTATAGGTTGGCGCGTCTACATAACTAAAAACGCACTTTAATAAAAAAGACTACCGTTAGGTAGCCTTTTAAAAACTCAATTTAATCTATCGCTGACGCGGCAAATTTACTTTATCAATTACTATTTAATTTCTGGTTACTGAGCCCATTGGTAAAGACCCTAAATTAACATTAAAATTGTGTGTTGCTGGTGCCGTTTCATTACCAGCAGCTCCTAATAAAGGTTTCATAACAAAAGGTGCTACTGAATCATCTGGAACTGGCTCAACAGAAATTACTACTGTACGACCTCTAACATCTAGCGGAAAAGCTTCTCCAATTGGTACATTAGTAAAAAAATCTTCACCTGGCACAGGAGGTCCAGGTGCTTCTCCACTAAATGGTGCTGAACCATCAGCCATATTAAATGCGGTAAAAGTACCAGTGCTTAATGGCCCTGTTTCACCTACTACCCAACCTTCATAAGCCCAACCTGCAGGTAATGTAGGAAGTACAAAATTAGGTACTGGTGGCATTCCTGGTGTTCCAAACCAGACTCCATTTTCGTCATTACCGTTATTAATTCCGGTTTCATCAGTTGGTGTTCTTAAGAAAAAAGAACCTGACGCATTAGAAAAATCTCCAACAATAGCGGTAGTAACTGATGCAGAAGTGCCATTAAAATCACCAACTAAAATTTTTGTATCCGCTGGTGCAGGATCTACATCTACTAACGGCTCAATAGATAACACAAATCGTGTTGCACTATTTAATTGCACTGTATTAACCTGAAAATCTTGTGGAAAAGTAGTACTAGTAAACGTTCCTGTACTAACTGGTTCATCATTTATAATTATCCACCCCTCATAAACATAATCAGCCCCAAGTATCTCTAAACCTTGTAAATTTAATGTTAAACTAGATGTTGTTGATGTTGAATTGTCATCATCACTACTACAGGACACTGCAAAAAACCCTATTGTCAGTAATCCTAAAATTGTTTTTTTAATCATTGCTCGTTTTTTTAATTTGTTCTTCACAAAATTAGAGCAGTGAAAAGGATTAAAATGTTAGGTAGCTAACAGTTGGTGATTTTTTTAAAGAAAATTTATAAAAAAATACTCAAGCTAGCTTATTCAACTATTTACTAAAGAGAAACAGAGCCTTAAATGGATTGATGCGCATCCAGTAAAGCTCAGTGTTGAATATACTATAAACAAAAAAACGCTCAAGCTAACTTGGCGTTTTTTCTTATTATACTATTTTTCGTGACCTCGACTGGATTATATATCCAGCGTCACCCGCACCTTACAATACAAAAGCCAATCGCTTAGGCGATTTGTTTTCAATTTTATTGTATTTACAAAAGCTTTAGCTTTTGCCATTCCATAAAACTAAAAAGCCCATTCCTAAAAAGAAATGGACTTTATGCTCTATGTGACCTCGACTGGATTCAAACCAGT
>TARA_R100001369_G_scaffold21550_2_pt1 | contig 21777 bp, 22 predicted proteins | sample TARA_R100001369 | Tara Oceans TARA_R100001369 (sample SAMEA2621528) | marine metagenome | biome: marine biome (ENVO:00000447); feature: surface water layer (ENVO:00002042); material: "saline water (ENVO:00002010), including plankton (ENVO:xxxxxxxx)" | depth 5 m | reverse complement strand
GTTCAAATTGACTTTAAATAAAAAACCATTTCATTTCTGAAATGGGTTTAGATATATTTTCTTAACTGTATAATTACTGCTTAATAAATCGCTTAGTCTGTGTAATCTTATCATTAGAAACTCTAACTAAATAAACACCACTTCTCCAATTAGAAACATTCACAGAAGACTGTAAATTAGTAATTACACCTTTATAAACACGTTTTCCCAATACATCAAACACTTCTAATTTCAAATCTTCATCTGAATTAGGCATCGTAATATTCATAGTATTTTTAGCAGGATTAGGTGAAATTGTAAAATCACTTAATTGAAACTCTTCGTTTGATAACGTTGCAAATGTCTCTGTAGTTATTCCTTTATTTCCCTGGTGCCACGCTAAAATAAAATCATCACTACCAGATCTTGCCCAAACCAAATCAATAGTCGTATCAGATGTTCTTGGTACAAAATCTTCAGGGTCACCAGTTTCTCTGACTCTTGTTGCGACTAAAGTTCTTACACCAGTATCTACTGTATTAGAAGTTAGAGTCCAATCTTGTGTTGCTTCATCTAAAGGTGGTATCGTACCTATTCCAACAAAATGTCTATCTGTCAAGGTTGTACCATCATAAATAACAACATCTTTTCCATCTGTCATTGACATGGCATCAAACCCAATACCTAACCAACTATCTTCTGGTCCTATTAAAGTTAGCGAAATTAAAGCGTCTGTTACGTCAATTTGGGTACTGTATTGTACACCACCAATATCAGATAAAAGAACAACACCAGTAGAAATGGTCTGTGCTGATAGGTTTAAACAAAAAATGAAGAATAAAATTTGGGTAATTTTTTTCATACTATATTATTTATTTAATAATTTAATTATTTCTTTATTATCTGAAATTAATGCATAATCAATTGGCTTTCGTTTCTTATTGTCAAGCAAATTAATATCTGCATTATACTTTAAAAGACTCGTTACAATATCTACTTTACCCATAATTACTGCAAAATGTAAACCAGTACTACCGTTAACATCTGCTACATTAGGATCAGCTCCAATATTGAGCAATTCATCTACTAAATCTAAATGCCCTTTAAATACTGATGCTATAAGTGGTGTACCATAGCTAATATTTACATTGACATCTTTTACGTTATTTACTAAAAAGATAGCCACCTCTTTGTTTCCATGGTAGCAAGCTAATGTAAGCGGATAATAACCTCTTTCATCTGCTGTGTTTATGACGTCTTTATCATTCAAAACCAGAGCTTTAATCTCTTCGAGTGTGCCTGTTCTAGCAACGTCAAAAACCGTTTTATCTTGGGCTATACCCAAAAACTGTAACTGTACAATTAGAACAAATACTATAGTTTTTAACATTTTTTATTTAAATCTTAGCCAAGATAATAATTATTAACGAGTTATAATTACACTTTATCGAAAACTGTGCCACTATTTACTTAAATACATTTTTCGTCTAGAGTATAAATCATAGAACGCATCGTCCTTTAAACTATCAATAAATAAGATACTTTCTCCTGTACTTTTCATCTCTGGCCCTAATTGTTTATTAACGTTAGGGAATTTATTAAATGAAAAAACAGGTTGCTTAATTGCATAACCTTCTAATTGTGGATTAAAGTCAAAATCAGTTACCTTCTTCTCACCTAGCATTACTTTAGTAGCATAGTTTACGTAAGGTTCTTTGTAAGCTTTTGCAATAAAAGGTACCGTACGAGATGCTCTAGGATTAGCTTCAATAATGTATACAATGTCTTCTTTGATTGCAAATTGAATATTGATTAAACCCACAGTATTCAACGCTCTTGCAATAGTATGTGTATGGTCTATAATTTGCTGCATAACCAAATCTCCTAAATTAAAAGCCGGTAACAACGCATTACTATCACCTGAATGAATACCACAAGGCTCAATATGCTCCATAATCCCAATGATATATACATTACCATCTGCATCACATATAGCATCAGCCTCTGCTTCAATTGCTCCATCTAAATAGTGGTCTAATAGTAGTTTATTACCTGGGATAGACTTTAATAAATCGATAACATGCGCTTCTAATTCATCTTTATTTATGACAATTTTCATGCCTTGTCCACCAAGTACATAAGATGGTCTTACTAATATTGGAAAATCTAAAATATCTGCAATCGCTAAAGCCTCATCTGCTGTTTCTGCAACGTCAAATTCTGGATACGGAATATTATGTTCTTTTAATATGTTTGAAAAACTTCCTCTATCCTCAGCCAAATCTAAAGACTGAAAACTAGTTCCCATAATTTTAACACCATAGCGTTCTAACTTTTCTGCAAGTTTCAAGGCGGTTTGCCCTCCTAACTGAACGATAACACCTACTGGTTTTTCATGCTGAATGATATCATAAATATGTTCCCAAAATACAGGTTCAAAATAAAGTTTATCAGCGATATCAAAATCTGTTGAAACTGTTTCAGGATTACAGTTAATCATAATCGTTTCATAACCACATTCTGCGGCAGCTAAAACACCATGAACACAACAGTAATCGAACTCAATACCCTGACCTATTCTATTTGGTCCAGAACCTAAGACAATAATTTTCTTTTTATCTGTTACAACACTTTCATTCTGTACATAAACTTTTCCATCTGCTATTTCTACTTCACTTTCGAATGTAGAATAATAATATGGAGTCTGAGCCTTAAATTCTGCTGCACATGTATCTACTAACTTAAAGACTCTATTTATGTTAAGTTCTCTTCGTTTATTATAGACTTCACTTTCTAGACATTTTAGCATATGTGCTATCTGTCTGTCTCCATAACCTTTTTGCTTTGCTTCTAATAACAATTCACGATGTATAGTAGCTATTGTAAATTTAGAAATTTCTTTCTGAAGTTGAAATAACTCCTCATACTGCCTTAAGAACCACATATCTATTTTAGTGATTTCATGGATACGACTCAATGGAATCCCCATCGCTACGGCGTCATAAATCACAAAAACACGATCCCAACTTGCATTGGTTAATTTCTCTATAACCGTATCATAATCGGTATGACCTTTTCCATCTGCGCCTAAACCATTACGGCTAATTTCTAAAGACTGCGTAGCTTTATGCAATGCTTCTTGGAAAGAACGACCAATGGACATCACTTCACCAACTGCCTTCATTTGAAGTCCTAATGTTCTGTCTGAACCTTCAAACTTATCAAAATTCCAACGTGGAATCTTTACAACAACGTAATCTAATGTTGGTTCAAATAATGCTGAAGTTGATTTTGTAATTTGATTGTCTAATTCATCTAAGTGGTAACCAATGGCTAACTTAGCTGCAATTTTAGCAATAGGATATCCTGTAGCTTTACTCGCTAATGCTGATGAACGTGATACACGTGGATTAATCTCAATAGCAATTATATCTTCGTCGTTATCTGGACTAACAGCAAACTGCACATTACAACCACCAGCAAAATCACCAATACTACGCATCATATGTATTGCCATATCGCGCATTTTTTGCTGTGTTTTATCAGATAAGGTCATTGCAGGAGCCAAAGTAATTGAGTCACCTGTATGAATTCCCATAGGATCCATATTCTCTATCGTACAAATAATAACAACATTATCATTGCTATCTCTTAATAGCTCTAACTCATACTCTTTCCAGCCAATTAAAGCTTTGTCAATCATTACTGTGTGAATTGGAGATACCTCCAAGCCGTGTGCTAATAATTTGTCGAAATCTTCTTCTTTATGAACAATAGCTGCGCCATCACCACCTAAAGTAAATGATGCTCTAATTACTAAAGGAAAACCAAACTCCTGAGCAATTTCCTTTCCTTTAAGAAAAGACGTTGCTGTAGCTTGTGGTGCCATGCCGATACCAATTTTCAACATCAACTCTCTAAATTTCTCTCTATCTTCTGTAATGTTTATAGCGTCAATATCTACACCTATAATATCAACACCAAAATCTTCCCAAATTCCTTTTTCGTCTGCTTCAATACATAGGTTTAAAGCTGTTTGCCCTCCCATTGTTGGTAAAACAGCATCAATCTGTGGATGCTCTTTTAAAATCTTTATAATAGATTTTGCATTCAGTGGTAACAAGTAAACATGATCTGCCATAGTAGGATCTGTCATAATTGTTGCAGGGTTAGAATTGATAAGAATCGTCTCTATTCCGTCTTCTCTCAATGAACGAAGTGCTTGAGAACCAGAATAATCAAATTCGCAGGCCTGACCTATAATAATTGGACCTGAACCTATAAGTAAAATGGATTTAATTTTTTTATTTTTTGGCATGAGAATATTTGTTGTTTAGCGTTGCAAAAATAGTTAACTATAGGGTACAAAAAAAGGTGCTACACCTAAGTAACACCTTTAAAATATTAACAATTGTTAATCATTATCTCTTATGTCTTGCTTCAGATGATACAGACAATTTCTTTCTTCCTTTAGCTCTTCTACGTGCTAAAACTTTTCTTCCGTTAACAGAAGCCATTCTTTCTCTAAAACCGTGCTTGTTTTTTCTCTTTCTTTTCGACGGTTGAAACGTTCTTTTTGGCATGTCCTAGTATATTTAAAATCTGAATAATCTTTTTAAAGTAATGAGCTATCTCAAAACTGCGTGCAAATATACAACAAGTTTTTACTTTTACAAGTAGCAAAAAGAAAAAAAATTTAATTGTTTTTATTACCTTTGCGCACTGCAAAATAAACATAAATATGTTCAATAAAAATTTAAAACTAATCATTACTGGGTTAATAATTGCTTTCGCGATATATCAGTTCACTGAAGGCGAAATAGGCAATGGTATAATGTACATCTTACTCTCTACCATATTTATCTTCTTATACTTTAAGAATGAAATGATTTTATTATCTTTTTTAAAGCTTAGGAAACAAGATTTTCCTGGTGCTAAGAAGTGGTTAGACAAAATTAAAAATCCAGAAGGTGCATTAGTTAAAAAGCAACAAGGCTATTTAAACTATCTCAACGGCGTAATGGTTTCTGAAACCAATATGAATGATGCTGAAAAATACTTTAAAAAAGCTATTGATTTAGGTTTATCTATGGACCACGATTTAGCAATGGCTAAGCTTAATTTGGCTGGTATTGCTTTTTCTAAACGTCGCAAGCAAGAAGCTCAAAAATTATTATCTGAAGCAGAACAACTTGATAAAAGGGATATGCTTGCTGAGCAGATTAAAATGATGAAACAACAAATGAAGAAAGCCGTAATACCAAAACAACAATTTGGACAGCCAACTTCTGCTAGACAAAATCGTAGAAGCCGTCGATAATTTTTAACAACAGAAATAAAAAAGCTTTAAACATTAATTCAGTTTAAGGCTTTTTTATGATATGATAATTCTACTTATAAAACCCTTCCTTAGGAATTTCTAGAGTATACAACTTTTTAGATTTATTGTTTAAATGCTTTTCTCTTAACCAAGGGTTATGCAACTTTAAGATTTTATAATTGATACCAAAACGTTTTGCAAATTGAGAAAAATCGGTTACTGCAGAATCGACTTCAATTTTATAAGTTGGTACGGATTTGTATAAATGACTGTTATTAAAGTTAAACCCATATTTATCTGGATTTGATAAAATTTCTTTTAAAGCTACAATTCTAAAAACATAACGACCAGTTTCTTCTCCCAGCAATAAATCATAGTAACCAGAAACATCTTGCTCCTTTAAACGTCTAGAAACACCAGCGTTACCAGCATTGTAAGCTGCTGCTGCTGAAGTCCAAGACCCTAAATTTTCTTTAGCTTTTTTTAGATAATCACAAGCTACTTCTGTTGCCTTTATCAAATTATAGCGTTCATCTACATTAACGTTAACTTCCAATCCGTTTTCTCTTCCTGTGGCTTTCATAATTTGCCAAAAACCACTTGCTCCTGCTGGTGATTTCGCATTTGTTAATCCACTTTCTATAACTGCTAAATATTTAAAATCATCTGGAATTCCGTTCTTTTTAAGTATTGGCTCTATAATCGGAAAGTATTTTTGAGCACGCTTAAACATTAATAAACCATTAGATTGCCAATAAGTATTAACTAAAAGTTCTCGATCCATGCGTTCATAAATATCTGGATTTTCCACTGGTACTGACTCACCTGCAAAATTTAATCCTTCGGGCATTTCTAATGCATAAACATTATAATCATTTACTATTGGCTCATCTTTACTAATACTTTCATCTGATGGTGCTTTTTGCATCGAGAAGATAAAAAGACCTGATATACAGACTAATCCAATAGCTGCCAAAATATTTTTAAAGATTTGCATGGCTTTTATATTTTTTTTTAAATGTAACTAATACCTAATGAACATCAAAACTAGGACTCTATAAGTTTTGGTAAATTTTCGTTAAACCATTTATACTTATTAATAATCATTATATGCGTTCCGCCTTTTATAACAATACAATTGCCTTCACAAGAATGCGGAAAAACAATGTCTTTATCTCCATGAATATAAATAGCACAAGGATGCGGCTCTTCTTGGTCCCAACAGACTATTTGCTTTATAGCCCAATCTAAATACGTTGTATCACTCACAGAAAGATACTTCTTGTATAAATCTACACGCTTTTTTATGGTCTCCCCAAAGGCATATTTGGCAAGTAAATCAATATTACTTACTAATTGCGTGGGTAAAATTTTATAAGCTTTGGTTATCTTGAGGAACTTTAATCGCTTGGGTAATTCGTGATGAGATTTGACACTAGACACTACAATGAGTTTTTTTAAATTAAGATATTTACTCATTTCTTGCACTAGCATTCCTCCAAAAGACACACCTAAAAGCACTGCATCTTTATGTTTTATAAGTTTACAGATACGTTTAGCATATGCTTGCAGTGTCTCCTTTTTATTTGGTATTTCCCACTCTAAACAGTGGATTTTATATTGATCTTCTGGTAACTTAATGTGCTCAAAAATAGTAGAGTTTGCAGCCATACCTGGCATTAAATAAACATGAGTAATATCTGAAATCATAGAGCTAGAAACCATTTAATTAAGCCGACATAATTCTTTATCATTTAACGTTTTAACAACACTAAACTAAAACTTACGTTGATTTTTTGTACTTTTGCACTGCAAAACTATATAAAATATAGTATCTACACGCCAACCGTTGAATTTAAATAAAAAAAATTATGACTGAAACTGCTGAATTGATTGACAACGATTTTCTCCGTCAATTTGAATTAAACGTTGAGAATAACATGGCCGTAATTGAGTATTCTTTGCAAGAGCGTAAGATATTCTTAACAAAAATGGTTATTCCTGATGCTATTAGAACTGATGAATTTGAGTTAGAATTCATTGATATGGTTTTTAGTAACATTAAGGAACGTAATATTAGTGTTGTACCTACAAGTCCTGAAATTGCAAAATTTGTAAAACGAAATAGAAAGTATAAGCGCATGCTACCCGTAGGTATCCGCATATAATTTTAGAATAAATATTTATTAAAAAAACCGAAATAATTATGTTTCGGTTTTTTAATTTTTATCTAAAATATAATTTTCAGTGCTTAATTCTACAACGCTTTGTTCTTATAAAGTTTGTAAAGTACCAGATAAACTTATGGTAAACGTATTTCCGTTATCTGTTACTATTGACTGAAAACTGGCATTAGGTGTATATCTTAAATCGTTAAACTGATAATAGATATCATATAATGGATTATTGTCTAAATTAAATGTATCAAATTCAAAATAAAACTCCCGATTACTATTGTTATTTATAGTAGCAACCACTCTATAATTGTCATAAGTAATACCGTTATTAGTAGTGCTTGTTTTAGAGGTTTCGAAAGCATTAAAGGCATAAAGCGCAACATCTATTACTATTTTAAGAAAATCATTTGAATCATTTGACGAATCATCATCATTTGAACAGGAAAAAATTGAGGTTAGAAAAAAGATTGCGATAAAAGCAAGGCGTATATTTTTAATATTGATTTGGGTTTTTGAAATAAACCAAATATAGAAAAAAACTATACTATCACTTTTTCAGAGCTAAAATCAAACCTTACCGAACCATCTTCATCAATCTTAGTAAGCTGTACTTTATGAAGTGTATTCACCAATTCAGGATTCCAAGGTGCTTTTACTTTAACATAGTTTTCGGTAAAACCATTTATATAGCCTTCTTTATTTTCACCTTCAAACAAGACAGTCCGCTTTGTATTTAATTGCTTCTCATAAAAGGCGCGTCGCTTTTTAGCAGACAACCCTCTTAGCATTTTACTACGTTTTGCTCTTACATTTTTAAATACTACACCTTCCATTTCAGCAGCTTCTGTATTATCGCGTTCAGAATAGGAAAAGACATGTAAATATGAAATATCTAGTTCATTTAAAAAATTATAAGTTTCAAGAAAAAGTTCTTCTGTTTCACCAGGAAAACCAACAATAACATCCACGCCAATACAAGCATGTGGCATCACCTCTTTTATTTTTGAAACACGGTCTACATACAACTCTTTCATGTAACGACGTTTCATCTTTTTAAGAATAGTATTACTCCCACTCTGTAATGGTATATGAAAATGAGGAACAAATGTTCTAGATTTTGAAACCAAATCAATGGTTTCATTTTTTAATAAATTAGGTTCTATTGAAGAAATACGAAGACGCTCAATACCTTTAATATTATCAAGTTCAGTTACTAAATCTAAAAAAGTATGTTCATGCTTTTTATTTCCGAACTCACCTTTTCCGTAATCACCAATATTAACGCCTGTTAAAACAATTTCTTTTATACCTTTTTCAGAAATTTCTTTGGCATTCTTTAAAACACTAACCATTGTATCACTTCGAGAAATGCCTCGAGCTAAAGGGATTGTACAATAAGTACACTTATAATCACAACCATCTTGAACTTTTAAAAATGCTCTAGTTCTATCTCCTATTGAATAACTACCAACATAAAAATCAGCATCTTCAATTTCGCAAGAGTGTACTTCTCCAAAGTCATTTTTAGATAAGTCATTTAGATAATCTGTTATTTTGAATTTTTCAGTAGCACCCAAAACTAAATCGACACCATTGACATCTGCTAACTCTTCAGGTTTTAATTGTGCATAACAGCCAATCGCTGCAACAAAAGCATCAGGATTAAGCTTTTGCGCCTGCTTTACAATCGTTTTAAACCGTTTATCTGCATTCTCAGTAACAGAGCATGTATTTATCACATAAATATCTGCAGATTCCTTAAAATCTACACGATCAAAACCTTCATCTACAAAACTTCTCGCAATTGTAGAAGTCTCTGAGAAGTTCAGCTTACAGCCTAAGGTATAAAATGCGACTTTTTTTGTTGGATTCATTCTTGTACTTTTACCAAGTTGGCAAATTTACAACATATTACTTATATGCAAAAACGGACCACTCTGATATTGACGAAATCGTCATTGTTTGTTTTAATTATTTTAATCTTCTCATGTTCTTCAAAAAAAGATAATGAAACAGATACTCTCGTTTTTAAATACAACGAGCACAAAAACATAGGCTCGCTAGATCCTGCATTCTCTAAAGATATAGCAGATATTTGGGCGACTCATCAATTATTTAATGGTTTAGTTCAAATGAACGACCAACTTAATGTAAAGCCATGTATTGCTGCAAACTGGACAATTACAGATACTGCTAAAACTTATACCTTTTATCTTAGAAACGATGTGTTTTTTCATAAGAATGAATTATTCGGAAAAGATTCTACCAGAACTGTAAATGCTTCAGATTTTGAATATAGTTTAAACCGACTAAAAGATAAGGCTCTTGCCTCACCAGGAAGTTGGGTTTTAAATAAAGTTGAAAGTTTTTCAGCCCTAAACGATTCAACATTTCAAATTAAGTTAAAACAACCGTTTCCAGCCTTTTTAGGATTATTAACTATGAAGTACTGTTCTGTGGTTCCTAAAGAAATTATAACACACTATGGTAATGATTTTAGGTCTCACCCTATCGGTACAGGCCCTTTTAAATTTAAACGTTGGGAAGAAAACTTAAAACTAGTTTTTAGACGTAATAACAACTATTTTGAAATTGATGGCAACGGAAACGCTTTACCATATATTGAAGCTATCGCCATAACATTTTTACCAGATAAGCAAAGTGAATTTTTACAATTCGCACAAGGCAATATCGATTTTGTATCTGGATTAGACGGGTCATACAAAGACGAAATTTTAACGTCGGATGGTAAATTAAAACCAAACTATGCGAATGACGTAAACATGATTAGAGGTCCTTATTTAAACACCGAGTACTTAGCCTTTTTTATGGAAACTGGCGTTAGTGAACTACAAGCTTTAAAACTTAGAAAAGCGATTAATATAGGTTTTGATAGACGTAAAATGATGAGGTATTTGCGTAATGGTATTGGCACACCTGCAAATGGTGGATTTATACCAAAAGGTTTACCTGGTTTTAATGCTGAAATTGGGTTTACATATCAACCCGAATTAGCGAAACAACTCGTTTCAGAATTTAAGTCTGAAAGTGGTATTACCAATCCTGAAATTACATTAACCACAACGAGCAATTACTTAAGTTTCTGTGAGTTTATTCAACGTGAATTGCAAAAAACAGGTTTAAACGTTAATGTAGATGTTATACCTCCGTCTAGCTTAAAAGATGCAAAAGCGAATGGACAACTCGATTTTTTTAGAGCAAGTTGGGTGGCAGATTATCCTGATGCAGAAAATTATTTATCATTGTATTACAGTAAGAACTTTGCACCAAACGGTCCAAATTACACGCATTTTAAAAGTGATATTTTTGACCAAATGTATGAGACTGCTTACTTAGAAACAAACATAGAAAAGCGTGAAAAACTCTATAGTAAAATGGATTCTCTTGTTATGGCTTCCTCACCTGTAGTGCCATTGTTTTATGATGAAGTTATTCGTTTTACAAGAAAGAATATCAATGGTTTAGGTATTAATGCTACTAACTTACTGGAATTAAAATCGGTAAGAAAAAATTAAACGCATCACTATAAAAGCACTTCGGCTACACTCAATGTAAGTGATCCTTTATATTGAAATTAAAACTTCGAAAAATATAATAAGTCGTCACCTCCTTCGCCTTTTAATCGTCTAGATGATAAATAACCGGTACTTAAATCATCATTTAAGAAAAAATGAAAAATCATCACCTCCACTATTAATTGATATATCTAAAAATTTTGGCTTTTGATCTTCTTCAGAAGATTCTAAATCGTAACTATAAATATCTAAACCTCCTTTACCACTAAAATACTCAGCTCGCTGAATTAATAAGTTTTAGGTTTCAATTCCTTTATGGTTATTAGTTCCTTTTCCTTTATCGTTAGAGGTAAAAGACGTATTTACCATCTTTAGAATAGGTTACCTCAGACATGTTAAATCGGCGAGCTGAGTGTTTTAGTGATAGGTTTAAATTTGTTATTTCTCAATATTTTGTTACGGGAGCTTCATAAATTGTGCATATAAAACCTGAATATTTATCCTTTAACGGTCGTCCGCGTTTTGATGCTAAATTATGACTGAAAATAAATTTTATCGCCCACAACTCGTACTGCGAAATGATCGAGTTCTGAATTAACCTTAAGAATCTTAACCTCTACAAACTTGTTTTGTAAAAATCAGTTGGGCTAAGCATGACTAAAAAAGTAGTGTAAATTTGGTCTTAAAAATTATTTTATTCTCTTCTATATTGTTTTGTTTCTTCAAAAACATGCTCTAAAATAGCTTTGTCTTTATCTGTGAACAATTCCTTTCGTCTTGCCATTACAACTTCGGCAACTTCAAATGCTTTATTAGTTTTATAAGTTACAAAGCCTTTACTTCCTCCCCATGAAAAACTGGGAACAAAATTTCTAGGGAATCCACTTCCAAATATATTAGCACTTACACCAACAACTGTACCTGTATTAAACATCGTATTAATTCCACATTTACTATGATCTCCCATCATTAGACCGCAGAATTGCAACCCAGTTTTTGCAAAACCTTCAGTTTGATAATCCCAAAGTCTGACTTCAGCATAGTTGTTTTTTAGGTTACTATTATTAGTGTCTGCACCTAAATTACACCATTCACCTAAAACAGAATTACCTAAAAAGCCGTCATGTCCTTTATTAGAACAGCCAAATAATACCGAATTATTAACCTCTCCACCTACTTTACTATGGGGACCGATTGTAGTTGGTCCATAAATTTTTGTTCCTAATTTTAATGTAGAATTATGACAAAGCGCTAAAGGCCCTCTTACAGCAGAGCCTTCCATAACTTCTGCTTCTCTACCTATATATATTGGTCCTGAACTAGCATTTAACGTCGCAAAATTAAGTATAGCACCTTTTTCTATAAAAATATTTTCGGGATTTATAGTATTAACGGTTGAAGGAATTGGTTGCGATTGTCTATCTTTTGTTATTAGCGTAAAGTCTTCAGCTATAGCTTCACCATTTTTAGAAAAAATATCCCAAGTATGTTCTATTTTTAGAATATCACCTTTAAATTCAATAGCTTCAAAGGATGTAAAATCACTTACCTCTTCCCCTTCTTTAGCAAAAAACGCAATAACATCTTCACCTTTAAATAGCGCTTGATTATGTTTTATATTTTTCACGAAAGCAACGACTTCAAAGTTTGGTAAAAAAGAGGCATTTATCATAATGTTCTCTTCCATTTCTACCATAGGAAACTTATCGGCTAAATAATCTTCTGTTACGGTAGTCGTGGTATATTCTAAATAAGATTCCCACTTCTGACGAATCGTTAGAATTCCAACTCTAATATCTGCTACAGGTCTTGTAAATGTAAATGGCAATAAGTTGTTACGGTAAGGACCATCAAAAAGTATGTAATTCATAAAAGTTTGAAGTTTGAAGCTCGAAATTAGAAGTACAGCCTCCCAAAATCTAATTTAATAATTCAAAAGTAGCCTAATTAAAGAAAACAAAAAAGCCTTTCTGATGACAGAAAGGCTTTTAACGTTTATTGGTAAGCTATGTTTATTTCTTAAACTTAGCGTATTTTGTTTTGAATTTATCAATACGACCAGCTGTATCTACTAATTTAGATTTACCAGTGTAGTAAGGATGTGATGTTCTAGATATCTCTAATTTTACTAATGGATATTCAGTACCATCAACTTCGATAGTTTCACTTGTATCTGCTGTAGACTTAGTTAAAAACACGTCTTCGTTAGACATATCTTTAAAGGCTACTATTCTATAATTTTCTGGATGTATTCCTGCTTTCATCGCTAAATGTTTTACTAATGTTCGATTTTTTCGAGGTGCAAATTTAAGTAATTTTTATAAATTTACAATCTTTTTAATAATTTTTATTGCAGATAAATTGCAATAATCACATATTTCTTATTGAAGCAAGATATATAGATTTCGGTTTTTAGAGAAATAAACTGTAACATTTAATTATCTTTGGGTACTAACTAGTTAATTAACTATAAAATTAAACCTCTATTATGGAACACGAAAAACCATCAATTAAGCCTATCGCTTACACTTATGGCATGTACTTAGCCTTGTTAACTATTACCGGTATTGTAATATTATATGTATTAAACGAAGAACAGAACTGGATAATAAGTCTTATCAGTTTTCTTATTACAATTGTAGTTTATTATTATGGTATAAGTAAATATAAGAAAGAAAATGCTAATGTTTTAAGTATAAAAGATGCTCTAAAAGTAGGCATGGGTATGGCTTTAATAAGTGGTATCATTGCAGCAATATATGCAGTTGTTCATTATGGTGTAATAGCACCAGAATATATGGATACTATAAGAGAGAAAGCCATGGATGATATGCTTAGTCAAAGTCCAAATATGGAGGGTGAAGCATTAGAAATGGCAACAAATATGGTAAATATGTTTACTTCTAAATTCTTTATGGCTACCATGTTTTTGATTTCTAGTTTGTTCTTTGGTTTTATAATATCCTTAATTACTGGAGCAATTATGAAAAACGACAAGTAATATCTTTAAATAATTTCTCTATTTTTGAAGTCTACAATATAGACCACATTAATATGAACATATCAGTAGTAATACCACTACTTAACGAAGAAGAATCTCTAAGAGAACTACACGATTGGATTGTATCAGTGATGCAATCCAATTCGTTTTCTTACGAAATTCTATTTATTGATGATGGTAGTACAGATACATCTTGGAACGTAATTCATAATCTTTCTGAAGAAAATGAAAACGTAAAAGGCATTCGGTTTCTAAAAAACTTTGGAAAATCACAAGCACTCCATGCTGGTTTTGAAAAAGCTAAAGGTGATGTCGTTATTACGATGGATGCGGATTTACAGGATAATCCTGAAGAGATTGCTGAGCTTTACCAAATGATTATTAAAGATAAATTTGATTTGGTCTCTGGCTGGAAAAAGAAACGCTACGATTCTATTATTTCGAAAAATTTACCTTCTAAATTATTCAATTGGGCAGCAAGACGTACTTCTGGTGTAAAATTGAATGACTTTAATTGTGGACTAAAAGCCTATTCTAACCAAGTTGTAAAACATATAGATGTTTATGGTGAAATGCATCGTTACATACCTGTATTAGCAAAAAATGCTGGTTTTATTAATATTGGAGAAAAAGTAGTACAGCATCAAGCTCGTAAATACGGAAGTACAAAATTTGGAATGAATCGTTTTATCAACGGGTTTTTAGATTTACTTACTATTTGGTTTATTTCTAGATTTGGAAGGCAACCAATGCATTTATTTGGGCTGCTTGGTGTTATTATGTTTATAATCGGATTTGGATTTGCTTTCTATTTAGGAATAGATAAATTATTTCTAAACCCAACAGGACGTTTAATTACAGACCGACCACAATTCTATTTAGCACTTTCTACAATGATTATTGGCTCACAATTCTTTATTGCTGGCTTCTTAGGCGAATTAATTTTACGCTCAAAAAAACAGCAGCAGCGCTATTACATTAAAGACGCATTAAATTTTTCTTAATTCAACGAATTTATACTTTATGGGTAGAATTCGACATTTGTAATTGTTTACTTTTGTATTATAATTTATTGATATATGATTCACATAAAACCAGAAATTTTAAAACGTGTTAACGCTTGGTTAACCCCTGCTTTTGATAAAGAAACTCAAGAAAAAATAAAAGATACCATAGCGTCTAATCCAAAAGGATTAGATGAGAGTTTCTATAAAGATTTAGAATTTGGAACTGGTGGTATGCGCGGAGTTATGGGACTTGGAACCAACAGAATCAATAAATACACATTAGGTAAAAACACACAAGGCTTAAGTAATTATCTAAAACAGACGTTTCCTAACGACGTAGTTAAAGTTGCTATTGCTTACGATTGCAGACACAATAGTAAAACTTTTGGTAAGGTCGTTGCAGATGTATTTTCAGCAAATGGTATTCAAGTTTATCTTTTCGAAGATTTAAGACCTACTCCAGAGTTATCATTTGCCTTAAAACATTTAGACTGCCATTGTGGTATTGTTTTAACGGCGTCTCATAATCCACCAGAATACAACGGCTATAAAGTTTATTGGCAAGATGGAGGACAACTGGTACCACCAGAAGATGGCGAAATTATTACTGAAATAAACAGACTAGATTATTCTGAAATTAAATTTGATGCGAACAGCGATTTAATTCAATACATAGGAAAAGACGTTGATACTATTTTTATTGATAATTGTGTTAAAAATGGAAGTTTTAATACTTCGGCTGAAGCCAAAGCAAACCTAAATGTTGTTTTTACTTCATTACACGGAACTTCAATTACAGCAATACCAGAAACGCTAAGTCGTGCTGGTTATACCAATGTTACTATTGTTGAAGAACAGCGTGAACCAAATGGTGATTTCCCAACGGTAAAGTCTCCAAACCCTGAAGAACCAGAAGCACTTAAAATGGCTATGGAACTTGCAGAGAAAGTAGATGGTGATATTGTTATTGGCACAGATCCTGATTGTGATAGATTAGGTGTTGTGGTTAGAAATTTAGAAAACGAATTAGTAATTCTTAATGGCAACCAAGCGATGCTTTTAATGACAGACTTTCTTCTAAAGCAATGGAAAACTTCTAATAGAATTAATGGCAATCAGTTTGTAGCTTCAACTATCGTTTCTACACCAATGCTTTCAGTTTTAGCCGATGCTTACAACGTAGAATGTAAAATTGGTTTAACAGGTTTTAAATGGATTGCGAAAATGATTAAAGACTTCCCTTCAATGGATTTTATTGGTGGTGGCGAAGAAAGTTTTGGTTTTATGGTCGGAGACTTTGTACGCGATAAAGATGCAGTGACCTCTACCCTTTTGGCCTGCGAAATTGCAGCACAAGCAAAAGCGAATGGCAAAACCATGTATCAAGAATTAATTAACTTATATATAGAACACGGTTTTTATAAAGAACGTCTAGTATCTTTAACAAAAAAAGGAATTGATGGAGCTCAGGAGATAAAACAAATGATGATTGATGCTAGAGAAAATCCTCTTAAAGAAGTTAACGGCTCTAAAATAATTCGTATTGAAGATTACCAATTATCCTTAGCTAAAAACAGAGCTACTAATAGTGAGGAAGTAATAGACATACCTAAATCTAATGTATTAATTTACTATACAGAAGATGGTAGCAAAATTGCTTTAAGACCAAGTGGAACAGAACCTAAAATAAAATTCTATATCAGTGTAAATACCAAACTAGACAATGTGTCTGACTTCAATAAAACGGAGCAATTATTGGAAAATAGAATTGATGCTATCCTAAAAGGTATGAATTTATAAGCAATGGACTATTTAAAGAAATTATCTCGTTTTATTATTCCTTACAAAAGATATGGAATACTAAATATTATTGCTAACATATTCTATGCACTATTTAGCACACTAGCGATGATTTCTTTAATGCCAATGATTAATGTTTTATTTGGTGAAGAAGAAAAAATCACAGAAAAACCCATCTACAAAGGTATTAGTGATATAAAAGACTACGCTGAAGGTTCTATAAATTATATCATAACCACAACAAATGAAGCGCATGGGCCTCAAAGATCCTTGTTATACATGGTCGCTTTAATAATTACACTCTTTTTATTAAAAAACTTATTCAATTATCTAGGTCTCTACTTCATTACATTTTTGCGTAATGGTGTTTTAAAAGACCTCCGTAACGAAATCTACGAAAAGGTAACCCATCTTCCTATTTCTTATTATTCTGAAAAGAAAAAAGGGGATATTATTGCTAGAATTTCTGGTGATGTTAACGAAGTAAAGAATTCATTACTAGCCATTTTAGAACTTATTGTAAAAGAGCCCTTGACCATAACTTTTGCTATAATTACAATGTTTATGATCTCTGTAAAACTGACTATTTTTGTTTTTCTATTTATTCCTGTGTCCGGATTTATAATTTCGAGAATTGGTAAAAGTTTAAAGAAAAAATCTAGTCGAGTACAAACAGAACAAGGTGTTTTTCTTTCAACTTTAGAAGAAACCTTAGGTGGTTTAAAAGTCATAAAAGGCTTTAACGCTCAAAAACGTTTCAATGATAAATTTCAAGAATCAACACATCGCTTTTATGATTTCTCTAATATATTAATGAATCGTCAAAACCTTGCCTCACCAACTAGTGAAGTTTTAGGAATTATAACCATTGCTGTATTACTATGGTATGGAGGAAGCATGGTACTGGTTGAAAAAACGTTAACAGGTGGCGCATTTATTGGTTACATAGGCCTGGCTTGGCAAATACTTACACCTGCAAAAGCAATAAGTAAAGCTAGTTATAAAGTAAAGGCTGGTAATGCAGCAGCAGATCGTGTGCTAGAAATTCTCAATACTGTTTCACCATTAAAGGATTTACCAGATGCTAAAACAAAAAAAGGTTTTAATTCTGAAATTAAAATAGATAATATTTCTTTTAAATATGAAGACACCTTAGTCCTTAAAAACTTCTCATTAAAGGTTTCAAAAGGAAAAAGTGTAGCTTTAGTTGGTCAGTCTGGTAGTGGTAAGAGTACTATTGCAAACCTTGTAACACGATTTTATGATGTTAATAAAGGTAGCATTACTATTGATGGAGATGATATTAAGAATCTAACAAAATATTCATTAAGAAGTCTCATGGGCCTTGTTACGCAAGATTCTATTTTATTTAATGATAGTATAAAAAATAATATTCTACTAGGCAAAGAAGACGCAACAGATATTGAAATTATAGAAGCCTTAAAAATTGCAAATGCTTGGGAGTTTGTTAAAGATTTACCAAACGGAATAGAAACAAACATTGGTGATTCCGGTAATAAACTTTCTGGTGGACAAAAACAACGTTTAAGTATAGCACGTGCTGTTTTAAAGAATCCTCCAATAATGATTTTAGACGAAGCAACCTCAGCTTTAGATACAGAAAGTGAGCGTTTGGTACAAGATGCTTTAGAAAAGATGATGAAAAACAGAACATCTATTGTCATTGCACATAGGTTATCTACAATTCAAAATGCTGACTTAATTGTGGTAATGCAAAAAGGCGAAATTGCAGAACAAGGCTCACACACTGAACTTATTAACAAAAACGGTATTTATAAAAAACTCATAGAAATGCAAAGTTTTGAATAAAAGAATAATGAAAAATATTCAAATAAAAAAGGATGAACCGTAAGGCACATCCTTTTTTTTGTTATCAGATTTGGGGAAAACTGATAACGGTCAATAGGTTAAGCAAGGCAAACATATACTAAATAAAGATATCAACCTAGAAAAAATTACTTTTTATCGAATAATTATGCTTTTAAACGATTTTTAATATTGTAAATGACTGATAATCAATAATAATTTAATCAAGTGAATTTTAATTAATTATTGATTAAACTTTTAGTAAATTAACAAGTCTAAATAGCAAAGTGAATCGATTGACAGAAGAATCAGAATTTATATTACGCCTACAACACCCTATTTCTAAAGAAGCTGCTTTTAGAGAACTCTTAAAACTCTATAAAAAACGCTTGTATTGGCATATAAGAAAGATAGTTCTTAATCATGACGATGCAGATGATGTATTGCAAAATACATTTATAAAAGTATATCGTAGTATCGATAAATTTAAAGGAGATAGTAAGTTGTTTTCATGGCTATATCGTATTGCAACTAACGAGTCTATAACATACATCAATAAAAAAGCAAAACGTTTACAAATAACAAACGAAGAATACCAGAATAATGCCATAAACAATCTAAAAGCAGATGTTTATTTTGAAGGAGATAAAATACAAATAAAATTACAAAAGGCTATAGCCTCTTTACCAGAGAAACAACAATTAGTCTTTAATATGAGATATTTTGATGCTATAAAATATAGAGAAATGGCTACTATCTTAGAAACTAGCGAAGGAGCGCTAAAGGCATCTTATCATATTGCTGTTAAAAAAATAAAAGCCTTTTTAACTTTAGATTAAACCATTTCAATAATTTAGAGTCTAATTGATTAAAGAATAAAGGTTTTCGATAACTCGAAAAGTAAACATGAAAAACAATAAACTACATATCATTAAAAAAACAGGTTTTAAAACACCTGATAATTACTTTGAATTGTTTGAAGCTAAGTTAAAAGAAGAATTAGTTGAAAAAGAAACAATACAAAATATTGAATCAACAGGATATTCAGTTCCTAAAGATTATTTTGATATTGTAGAAGAAAATATTTTAGTCAAAATAATCAATGATAATAAGCCAATAGCTAAATTAAAATCTAGAAATACATTCTATTACTTTAGTGGTATTGCTGCTAGTTTTATTTTATTATTTAGCTTAGTTTTTAATACTAAAAACACTATTTCTATTGACACTATAGAGACTGTTTCAATTGAAAGCTACTTGTACCAGGAAGACTATTCTAATGATGATTTAGCATCATTATTTAAATCAGATGAAATCTCTTATACCGATTTTATCGATGTAAATATGAGTGAAGAAACATTGAATGAATATTTAGATACTATAGATACTGAAGATTTCATATTAGATTAAAAACTATGAACTTTTCAAATAAAAATCACGAATTCAACAAAAAAAACAATACTCCCATGAGTAAAACATTAAAAATTTTAGTACTAACCTTATTAGTTTCAGCTAGTGTATTTGCACAACGACCAGATAGAAAAAAAATTAAGGCTTTAAAAATCGCACACATTACTGAGCAATTAGACTTAACCAAAGATGAAGCACAGAAATTTTGGCCTGTTTACAATTCCAACGAAGAAGCTGAAAACAAGTTAAGAGCTAAATCTAATAATAGAAGTAACGAAAATAGACCTGAAAACCTTACTGAAAGTCAAGCAAAAACACATTTATTAGAAATGATTAATTTAGATAAAGAGAAAGTAGAATTACGATCTAAAATGCTAAATGATTTACTCAAAATTTTACCTGCAAAAAAGATTGTTTCTCTTTTACAAGCTGAGCGTTCTTTTAAACGCAAAATGATTGAAGAATTTAAAGAGCGACACTCTGGAGAAAGAGGTGGTCGCAGAAGAAATTAAAAAAAGAGCCATAAGGCTCTTTTTTATTATCTAAACGTTAGTTTACTAATTCGTCCTTTACCAGCTGCATAAGCTGTAGAATCATTTAAAAACCGAATGGTATAGAAGCCTTCGTCACTTAAATGTGTCCAAGAATCACCAGAATCTTTACTATAATCAATACCTTTAAAACCTACCACTACTAGTTCTTTACCATTTCTATTTGGTATATACTGAACACAGCTTCTATAACCAGGTCCTTTGGCATTGGCAACCACTTGCCATGTTTTACCACCATCAATAGTTCTAATTTTATTGTTGAGTGTATCGTTTGGTTTGGTATAGTCCCCACCAATAGCAAATCCCTTTTTTTCGTCGTAAAAATCTATGGAATACATCCCTGTTGTCGCTTTACCTTGTACTATTGGAGTTTCAAAAACTGCCCAAGTCTTGCCTTTATCTGATGAATATAAAATTCGACTTACCATACCACCTGTGGCCAGCCAAGTATGATCACCAACTATGGCAATATTTGTATCACTTGCTGCAAAAGCAGCTTCTCCTTCTTTGGCTTTTGGTAAATTGTCACAAGATAGTTTTCCCCAAGTGTTTCCTCCATCTCTTGTAATGATTATACTCATACAATCCTCTGTTGGATCACCTATAGCTATACCTTCTTGATCGTTCCAGAAATCTATGGAATCGTAGAAGGCTTTTTCATGGTTTTCTTCATATACTAATTTAGGATTCTTAGCTTTTCTTGATAATTTATATAACCGTGCCGGATTTTCTATTGAAATAGCAAATAAGCTTCCATTTACCTCTTTAATAGCTCTAAAGTGTAATGATTTTTCTTCGTAATTTAATATATGCTTAAAATGATTTTTACCATTGCTGACATTTAAATCATTGAGGTTAATTTTATACGCGGCGTTCAATGCTTGTTTACCTATGTGATCAGCGCTTCCATAAAAAATGTATTCATCATTAAAATCTAAAGCTCTAATGCTTAAAGTTGAATCTACAAAAACCTCTTCGATTACTATTTTAGACACATCTGTTGGCCTTTTATAGTCTTCTTTACATGCGCCTAAAAAAATCAAACAAAATAATAGTATAGTAACCCTCATATTTATAAATTTTTCTCTAAAATAGATAAGCTTTGCGATATAACCGCAAAGCTTATCAGATTAACATCCACTATCAATCAAATCAGACTAAATTTCTAG
>TARA_R100001369_G_scaffold40461_1_pt1 | contig 21836 bp, 36 predicted proteins | sample TARA_R100001369 | Tara Oceans TARA_R100001369 (sample SAMEA2621528) | marine metagenome | biome: marine biome (ENVO:00000447); feature: surface water layer (ENVO:00002042); material: "saline water (ENVO:00002010), including plankton (ENVO:xxxxxxxx)" | depth 5 m | reverse complement strand
ACTGCACGCCTGTCTAAGAAGGGACCTAGCCCTGAGCGTCTACCGTTTTTGTATGCCCAGACGTGTAAAACATTACTGAAGTACTCATGATAGGTGATACCTAAATTATTGAATTCATGGTTCATTAGCCGATCCTTTCTGTTGGTTTACGATTTTCATTAAAAACTTCTACGAGAGTTTTTGTTTCTCCAGTTTGTTGGTTGGTCAACTGTTCCTTATGACCACAAGGTAGACAGAATTCTAGCCATTGACTGCCTAGTATGAGATGGTTGGTTTCTGTTTTTTCTTCACAGATTACGCATTGATTGGACATTTAGAACTCCTTTAAGATGTTGTATTTACTTTATAATTAATAGTAGCAAATACAACGTCTTAGGCTAGTTTTTTAACCTCGTGTGATAAGGTTTTAGCTCTGCAGGAGACGACTATTATAGTCCTCTTTTGCTAGAGATCTTTCGTGTTCATCTTTTAAGATCTCATAGTCTAGTCGTTGTTGGGCTTGCTCACGTGATGAGAAAAAGCCTAATGGATTTAGTTTTCGGCGATGCGTTAGAACCCACACACCATCTTCAGAATGGATACGGTAGTTAATCATTGTCAATCCCCCACTACTGCTGTTAAATATTCACGGTCTATATCTAAGACTTTTGCAAAATCAAGTATTTCAACTTTTACTACGAAAGGCTTATGAACTTTGTTTAGCCTATTCTTTTCGCTCATCATAGTAACCCTATCTTTTGTAACCATGTACTCCACTTCACTATCCGGATAAGTAACCTTCCATAAGTATCGCATACTTGGGTCCGTTACTAAATCAAAAACAGTTGGATCGGGCTTGCCTAGTTTATCATAACCACACCCTCCACAGACAGGGTGGTATGCAAGACTTTGTTTAGTCCCCCAATACTCCTCGTTGCATTGGGGACAATATAGTGATTTAGCCATTACGACACCTCCAGTTTTTTGCTAGATATGCTCTTGTTATACATGTTAGCAAGAACTGAGTTACGATCTAACAATGTTTTTATCTGATCTTCAAGACTGCGTATGACTGTAAACTCTGGACCTTTAGTATCTTTTAATGCTAATCGTTTACCCTCTTTTATACCTTCCATGAATCCATGGTTATATACGGCAAAGACTGCATCTTTAACTTGAGGTACTGAATCAATGATATCTTCTGCTTCTACAGGGTAATTCATTACAACTCCTCCAGTTCTTTGAGCAGTTGATCTTTAGACAGGTGGTCAAACTTTTTATCCATATTGGCTTCTGTTGGCACACCGACCATTTTAGCTAACCGATCTAAAGTAGCTTGACCACTGCTTGACATACGGTCGTACTCCCAATATAAATCAATTACACATTTTTCTATTCTAAGTTGCATTTACTTCCTCCCTTTTATATTTCAAAGCGTAACGCTTGACTTCATGATAAGTACCTGTGAAATAATCAAGTACTTCATACGCTGCAGAACCCCACACAAAACCATCATCGTAATCAGGGTAAATAGTTATATCACCCACTTTATTACCACTCATGAATTGGGCAGTGGTCCATCGTATAATAACCCACTCTTTTTGCATTTATCACTCCTTTAGTTGTTTACTTACTTTTATTATATAGTGCGATTTTACTAAATGTAGTAAAAAGTAATCTATTTAATCAACCAAACGACAAGTAGAAAAAATATTACGGATAATATAATCATTGGGCTTCCCTCCGTTGCAATTCCTCAGTGTACAGCTCAAACATCAAAGCGTCTCGCTGGCGACGAAAAGGTATTTCTGCGTAACGATCTATATTTTTACGGATAGAAGAGCTATCCATCTTGGCTATATCGTTAATTAATTTCTCACGAACGGATCGGTTGCGATAGGTCCGTTTGCCTCCGACCACTTTCATTTCAAGCACACTCATGAGAGAGCTGCTCCAGGCGGAGCTTGCCTATTATAAGGTATCTCGGCTTTTACTTCGGTACGATCGTACTCAAAAACATATTTGTCCTGCTTTCCAAACTGCCCATCTAAATATGTGGCATGTCCATACCGAACTCGGTAGCGTGCAAGTCCTAGCCTTTCGTAAATCCTTTTGGCATGGGAGGCTCTTACTTCGCCTATGTCTAGATCGTGAACATCGCCGAGAGGCTGAGGCACTTGGTTATTTAAACTCACAAGTTTTGTAGATGGATAGGAAACCATTATTTCCCATACCTTGTCTTTTACCGACCAAAACTCTACCATCCACGCATTATTATACTCCGTCATAGGGTTCGTCCTCCATTTCATCATTATAAAACACAACAATAGAATGTATTCTATCACTGTTGGGATGATCCCCATTTCTTTGGCTCATTATCTTTTCGTAATCAGATTTGTCTGCATACGCCCAGTTAGTATGACCAGTTATTTCTTCACAACATTCATCAATGCTGTCTGAATTGTATTTACCCATCTTCTCTCTCCCATTTTTTAATTTGGTCTTGTAACCCTTCAGCACATTCATACCTACCTTGAAGAATTGCCGACTCCCTACTATCATCATCTTCAGAGAGAGGATTATCTCTTACGCTATTAACTTCGTCTCGCAACCATACTTTTATTTTACGAAGTATATTCTGAGTGTCAAGGTTGATGTCGTCATTATCTACTAAATGACTATTTTGTAATTTTGCCATTATTTGTCCTCCTTAGGTTTTTTGTAAATTTTTCCAGTGCTCATTGATATATCAACAAGGCGAGCAGGTACAACAATATTTTCATTACATTTATTGCAACATCTGCCATCATGTATGGGAAGAGCATCGTTTCCTTGCGTCCAGTATATTTCACCTGATTCAGTACGCTGTGGCTCTATTTGCTTTTTGCAAATACAACAATCCATAATTTCTAAGCTCATGAATACTTCCTTTCTGTGAAGTTTGTTTATACTTAAATTATAGCAATTTTGGGGGTCGTAACAATAAAATAATTATCGTGAGTGTTCCGTAGATTAAATTTACTAATGTTTAAGGAACTCTAAATCTTGCCCTGTCATGCAAATCAATTAAATTGATAAGGGTATCTACATAACAGACATCTACAGCTTTGAAGCCACGCCACTCACCGACGCACTTGTACTAGACAAAGGAGCTGAGTTCCCCCTATGTCAAAGGTATGTTGACTATTATCTGAGCCAACATATCAATCGCGAAAGCAATTAAATAATCCATTTCACCACCTCACTATGTATATCTTGTTATTGTTGACATGTTGAACAACAGCATCATCTCCTGCCTTGGGAAGAAACTCAATTATCTTGTAGCCGTTGTCTAAAATATCTTTTTTTAACTCACGGAGTTTCTTGGTGTTTTTGAATTTTTGAAACTCAAGAAACAAATCCCGTATTCGCAAATAAATCTGGTAGGTCATTTAACTCCCCCTCGTTAATAAAATTAAGAGCCAGAACAATCTATCCTTTATATCGGCTGGGATCTGGCTCCCAATAAATAGTTCCAAAAGAAAGGATACATACAGGCAACTCCCGTCGGAGTTGAAGTGGTTCTATTACAGTAGCGTCACTAATATCCCAGCTACTAACCTTTTCTTTTGGTGCAAGCTAACTTACAAACTAATTGTACTAAAAACTAACCTCTAAGCAATTAAAAAGTATTCTTTAGTACTCATCCCTTTCTGGTACGTTTAATCCTTGTATTCTAAGCATTGCCTCGGCAGTTAACATAGCCTCATTATACAAGGCTCTGTCTTTTTGCTTTACATACTCCATAAAGGCATACTGAAAGGCGTAGTCATCTGATAATACGGCAATTTTAGTACTCAACTCCATGACTTCCCTTGCAAGGTGCAAAGGACCCATTGGATTGCCTACTCGTTTTTTAGCCGTTTGCTCAACGGTTGGGATTATTTTATTTAAATTTTCCATACACGTTCCTTTCTGTGAACTTTTTACTATATTATAAGTATAACTTAGGAAGTTTCAGTTGCAAGTCTTGACTTATCATACTGAGTTTTTAGTATGTGAAAGACCCTCTGTCTACTTATGCCGTGCTTTTTAGCTATCGCTCGCATAGTCATCCCCTCGAAATGTCGAGATTGAAATATGTCCCGAGCTCGCTCACTTTTAAAATCTGTTCTGTGTTTCCTACCATCTGGTAAAGATTTAACATAGTTACTCATGCAGATTTTAAAAAGAGAAGCACGACTTATCCCAAGATGTTTAACTATGTCTCCAATGCTGTCATATTTGTGGATGGCTTCCATTAGTTCTTCTTTTGAAATATCGATAGTCATATTATCCTCCTTGTTTATCCCAGTAATCATCATCTCTATCATAAGGATGACGAAGGTTTGTTTGGGTTGTCATACCCTCTTTTTTATCACTGTCCCCTTGACGAATGGTCAATCGGTCTCGCTCTGTTACAGTTTCGTAAAAACTCAGTATCCATTTTGTCGCATGTTCCATGCTAGAAAACATACGAGGCTTTGTGTGTGATAAGTTATCATTAATTAACACAAAGCCCTCTTCTATTTCATAGATAGACCATCTAGGCTCTAGTTCTTTCATATTATATTATACTCCAATAAGGTTGGTTACGTTTTGTCCACTTAGCCATATACATTTTCTCACCTAAATAGTAACTGCGATAGGCTTGTATTGTATCTGGTTGTTTATATATATCAGGCATTGCCTGAGGTCGAGTAGTAAGTCCTTGAGTTGTTAAGTTTGTTGGGGGACAACGCAAGGAATACAATATAGATTGTGACTTGTGAACTTTGCCATATCTATATGTGTATTCTTTAAATAACTGTTCACCTACTTTCCACGCTAGTACATAGTTTTCTATTGAAGCACCTATCCACAGAGTGCAGGGATGCTTTTGGTGGACAGGTTTGTAGGGGCTGTCATTATCATACCTGTCGTGAACAGTGCATAACATCTGTGTCATTTCTAAGGGCATCTTAACAATATGTTTGTCACAATGATGCTCTGCAATTTTTTTGGGGGCGTTTGCTAACCAGAATATGTTCATATAACTTTTTGCATCTCCCAATTATTATCGCTTACTGGAAGGCTTACCGTAAGCTGACGATTAGGGGGCTGACATACTGCATAAATAATAATCCTAGCATTAGGAAAGGCTGTCTTATGCAACCTATAGAAATGCTGAGCTTTTGCTAGTGTTTTGAACTTACGAGTTTCATAACTACCACGCCCCTTGAACTCGGTGACGGTGTAACCTATAGTATACCTAAGAGTTTCCTCCTCGTAATCTTGCCATGTGTTAGTAATAATATTCATAACATACCTTTCTGTGTATGGTTTGTGTATACTTTACTTATATAGGGGTTTACAGCAAGAAACAAATAATAATTGGTCTAGTTACTCAAATTGCGATTCCGTAAAACTTCTTTCACAGGCTCAAAGTCCTTCAACTCACTGAAATTGCTAAACAAATACTGGACTCCAGTGTTCATAATTATTTTCATTTGAGTGTTTGCGTCAGCGTGCTTTTCACAATAGAGAACTAATTCTAACATGTCTGCCATCTTTAAACGAGCTTTGTCTTTTGGGCTAAGTATAAAAGTCAATCCAAGGTCTTCCATCACCTTTGCTTCTGCTTTTTCAAAGGCTCGTTTGACTTCAGGATAATCCCATTTCGCTGTAGCAGGAATATCGCCTAAGACCATCTCAGGAACATCGTGGTATAGAGCTGCCATGATTAACTGCTTCGGTACATTTTCCCAAAGTTGGTCAATAAGTATAGCTACTGCGTATGAATGTGCTCCCACTGTCTGCCTCAATCCTTGTATTGGAACGGTATGATATCGCATAAGAAACTGTGCATCATAAATAGTATCCAGGCTTTTAAAGTTTGTTGTTCGTTTGTTGCTTGCTGTGTCCATCTGCTTTTCCTCTTGTCCACGGTTTATCACTAAATGTTTTCTTTGCCATGCCCCAGCTCAAACCAAACTCAGCATCAACAACGCTTGGTACTTTCATTTCCACACAGTTTTCCATAACTTCTTGTATCCTTTTTGCTTGAGCTTCACTTTGTACAGACACATCTAATTCATCATGAACTTGTATCATTGGCACTATGCCTTCTTTGTGGAGAGCTACCATCGCAGCTTTTGTTTGGTCAGCAGCACTCCCTTGAATTAATTTGTTCAATGCCTTATAAGTAAAGCATCTACGAATCGCTGGTCCGTGTTCATTGTATGCTTCTTGATAGGGTAATGGTTTGAATGTTCCATAAGCGTTAGGCTCCCATTTATCAAACCTACATCTACGTCCCAATAGCGTTCTTATAACACCTTTTTTACTTGCTCGAGCTGTAGCATAATCAGCTAACTGCTGGACAAAAGGAACTTTGCCATGATACTCGGCGAATAAGTCTTTGGCATCTTCTAGTTCAAGACCCAACTGCTCAGCAAGTTTATTCTTACCCATGCCATAGAACAAACCTAAATTAATATCTTTAGCTTGCTTACGAGGCACTCCCACAATATCAGCTGCCATCTGGTGGAAGTCAGTATGCTTGTCCTTTTGGTATTGCTCAACGAAGTCCATTGCACCTTTAAAGTCTAATAATCCTGCATAATGAACAACTAAACGAGGCTCTTGGCTACTGTAATCAAACGCCCCCCATAACTCACCTTCTTCAGGTAAAAACAAACCACGAATTAACGGACCTATTTCAGCGTTACGAGCAGGGACTTGTTGAAGGTTGGGGTTACTGTAGCTAAATCGACCTGTAACTGTCCCACCCTCATCACTGCGAAGTGGATGGGCTTCAGCAAATATCCTACCTTTATGTTGGTGCTTGAGTATAGTATCTATAAAAGTTGTACGAGCCTTATTAAGTTCTCTTGCCCTAACGACGGCACGAGGCAAAGCGTGCTCGTGATTGGCTAAAAAGTTTTTAGTGAAACTTGGTTGCTTAGACTTTTCAGTAGTTGGGTATCTTAAATCAACAGCATCAAAGGCTTTTGCAATACTACGAGCAGCCCAGATATCAATACCCTCACCTCCCACTGATTTTAAAACTTCTATCTCTTGCTTTTCAAGCCTCTCTTTAAGCTCTTGTGCTTTTGGTAAGTCCACTCGTACACCCTTTTTTCGCATAGCAAGTACGACTTGTAGAACATTTGTTTCTAATTCAAATATGTCGGCAATATCTTCTTTGATAATTAGACCTTTAAATAACTGCCATAGCTTCATTGTCAAAGCTGCATCTTGTTCAGCGTAAGCTCCTACAAAATGAGCAGGGAGTTTATACATTTCACTTTTAGCATTGACACCAAACTGCCTCGCAGCTTCTTGTAAATCTTTTTCATTCTTACGCTCACCAAGATAATCACGACCCAAAGAGTTAAGAGCATAGCTAAACCTGTTTTCATCAAGCAAAGCACCGACAACCATTGTGTCAATCATGCGACCTTTTATATCAATACCTTCTTGCCAGAGCCAACCAGCGTCATACATGGCGTTGTGCATAATATAGTCACGGTTTATGCTACATAAGTCTTTAACCCACCTCATCGTCTGATCAGGGTCAAGGTTAGTGCCATTCTGGTGGCGTATAGGAAAGTACCATGATTCGCTGTGTGTTGCTACGGCAACTCCTATTATTTCGCCATCACCCCTAGCCCACCCAGAGCCCATTGTTAAAAGGTTTGGATCACGTGTTTCAAGGTCAATAGCTATTTCTTTTGCTTCTCTTAAATCAGGGTAGCCGTCAGGCATAACCCACTCAGTCGGTGGTGTGAATAGGGGGAATTGCATTTTGTACCTTTATAATCATTGGCTGTCCGCAACTGCAGATAACCCATTTATTTTTAAGTTTACGAAAAGTAACTATTTGTTCCTTTTGACAGTCTTCGCAAACGGCTTTTACTTCTGTGTCTAGATCAGTCATCACCTATCATTTCTGCCTCAACCAACAACAGATATCTACGCAAATCACGTATATCATCTAGTATGCCTTCGGGGCGTTGGTCTTCTGAGATAGCTTTAAATATATCATAACTGTGTCCATCCACTTGGTTCTGAAGCCTATCCCATTTACGAGCAAGCATCATAAACGCACCGACACCCCCTCGCTTTTTCCAACTGTCGCCGTACGACAGTTCGGCTTTATGTAATTCTATTACATCTTCATTTGCTAAGTCCTTAACTTGTTCTATTATAAGGCTATATCCCCTATCCATTAAATAAATCCTTTCTACGGTTTAACCATTCTAAAGTTGCTACGCACCAATCATCTGAACCTATCCGTTCAGCATTAGCATATGCTTTTTTCCAGTCTTTGTCTTTCCAAGCATTCCATGTTTGTAGCATAGGCTGAGCAACATTAGCGAATATAGAGTTTGTCCAATCCTTAGACACTGCTCGGTGTTGTAACCACAAAGTTAATTCATTATCAAATGTTTTAATATCATCAATCAACGGAGGTAAGGTGGTAAAATTTCTAGAGGCATAAGAATCATAGTCAGGTTGCATACCTTCTAGCTTTTTTAAAGTAAAATCATAAGCGTGTAGATTGTTAGAAAACTGAGTATATGTTCCCACTTCTACACCAACCATTGTAGCAATATACTCTTGTAAGAAACTCATATGCACAGCATTAGCTCCACAAGCTCCCCATATCAAATCATTACTACGATTGCACACTGTCATATCCAGCATATTGTTTCGTATGTAAAAATAAATGTGAGTATTGCAAGGTAAATCCCTAGACTCATTGTCCTTCCGTAGGTCATGCACTGCATCCCACATACTCAAGACAGTCCTACGATCGTTAGGATACTTTCTTAAACGATGTATTACTGTTTCAAATTGGTCTCTTGCAAAGTACCTTCGCCATCGATAACCATAAGCACCTGACACCGTATGCTTGTCATTACTGTATTGTTCCATTTGTTTATTGAAATATTTTATAAAATATAAATCATTACGCCCATCAAGCATCCACATACTTTCCATAAAATGGAAGATGGGGTTGGCATCACGCTCAGGGTAAAACAGTACCCTTTCTTTTGGGTTGTTGTATGTAATGATACAAGGGTTAGGAAACTCTAAAGCTGGTCCATTCCTAGTTTCAACTCGTACACCGTTTTCTTCAATAGATTGTTTTATTAAATATAATGCGTCACTGACGTTAACACAACAAAAGCTGTGGTCACTACGCATAGTCTTTCCATATAAAGCCATTGCTTCCCCTTTCTATGGGTTGTTTTTAAGCTGTTTTAACAGCTTGAATTATTTATGCCCTACAAACTTACAAAAAGCAAGTTTCTAACACGCGAACAAGCCTTAAATAAAGTCAAATATAGGCTTGACTTGTTTTGTGTAAGTGCCACCTTTTAACGCTTCTTCAATATGTTTATCTGTTTGAATTGTTGGCTTCGGCATCTCCACTTTGCCCATTCGGTCAGGCAAAAGCCCATTACGAATAGTAGCGTTATCACAGCCACGACACGGTCCGAAGTCACGTGAACCGTGATATAATCTTGTTCTTGCACCAAGAAACAAGTCATTAGTCCAGATTTCATTTATTTTTTCCTCCATTACATCCCCACACTTGTACCAACCTGTCCAGTCATTACAACAAAGAGCAACCTTACCATTCCATCTTAAGCTGAGCTCCCTGAAGGGTTTGGCACATCGTTTGCCCTCTTGCTTATCGTTAAGTGGGAAAGCCGATCCGGCATGATTACTAACTTGTGCATGTGTTCCATCACTAGCTAAAGTTAAATCTGCTCCGACTACAATATGATGCTCATTAGGCTTTCTTCGTTTGTGTGGGTTGCCTCTCTTATCATGGGGATATTGTATTACCTCATGAGGACCTTCATATTTAGCTTGTATTTTATCTACTATTTTTATTCCATCATAGTTATCTAAAAACAAAACATTTAAACCTGAGTCCATCAGTTTGTTGATGTTAGCGTTTAAGCCGTCGCCTAGTAAAAGACCACCACCATTACTTGTCATCATAATAGAGGCTTTAGGTAATTTATTTCTAAACAACTTTATCATATCGTGATAATGGGGGTGCATCGTTGGCTCACCGTGCATAGCAAACTCTAACCTACTGTTCCATTTGGCTTCCACTATAGAATCGGCAATGCGTTCAGCTACTTCCATACTAAGAAACTTATATGGACCAGAGCCTTTGCCTCTTACCTTCTTTGGACCGTCAGCCCCATTCTCTCGTATAGCTTGTATACCACAAAAAGAACAGGCTAGATTACAGCCCTCAGCTAATTCTATTTGAATAGCGTTAGGGGGCTCTTGTTTATACTCCATATTCACAGCCTCCTTGTTTCGCAGCTTTTCGCCATTGTACTCGTACATCCCATCGTGTTTTCATTCCTTCCCATCCTGTTTTAGTTTCTTTTTGTAAAGACTTGACAAAGTCAGGGTACTTACTTTCCAACTTTTTACTAGCCTCCTCTTGTAATGCAGCATCACGGTAAAGACTGCAACCTCCGGGAGCTCCACTTGCACCACGCTGATCCCATGTCCAATCAGTAATAACTGCGTTAGCTTGACCTATACCAAACAAACCTAATGTCATATGGTAATCCTCCATTAACTCTACATCATTATATTTTAAATCTGTGCGGAGTATATCCTTAGGTCGTAGCCCATGCAAAGCGTTTTGTCGCATACACTTTTTGAACACATGTGGAAAATGTTTATCATTCATCTGGCGTGGACTAACCCCAACATGCACAAAGCCATCTAACAGAGCTTCCATTCTATCCCACAATTCATACATCTCGTTCTTAGTTGTTTTTCTTAAAGATGGTAAGTCAGGGTGTGCTCTGCGACCAAATATAAGATCGTCATCCAAAACAATAATTTTATCATAGTCCTTTTCCTTTGCATGTTCTAGTATCCATTGCCTAACATTAGGAGCACCCTTTACGTCTCCACGATCCAATGCTCTTCTGTTAAAATGTTGATGCCTAGACACTTCTTCAGTAGGACATACCAACACAGTATGCTCTGAGTTTTGAGCGTGTACTCCTATACTCTCCCATGTGGTTTGTTTACTTACTCTTCCTCTAGTTAATATATATATTGGTATCATTTATCCCTCCTCAAAGTTTAATGTTCCGTTGTATATTGCTTCTTCTAACTCTTCGTCTGTTAACTCATCTACGTCTTTAGTATTAAGCCCACTTATTTTAATTTGTTTCTTTCGTGTACTAGCCAAACGAGATCCAGGTTTAGGGGGAAGTTCTTTGGGTAGGTATTGTTCCCCTTGTTCTATTTCTACTGTTCTGAAACTATGATTGCAAACCAAACACACTCTTTTACGTCGTGTTGTTCCACTTATAAACTTATTAAAGTGATCAGTATAAACTAACAGTCTACTATCTTCAACAACTGTTTTTCCTTTTTTACATTTAAGACACAACATTGCCAACACTCCCTGTCTCTAAAAACTCTTTATCTTTAAAGGCTTGCACAGGATCGTACTTACTACGAGGTGTACCTTGTTCTAATCTAACTCGTTCCCATTTATCCCATTCACAAAGGCTGTGCTCAATAGTTCGCATATCAACTTCTTCTATTGGGACATGACTTAACAAATACTGTGATGATTTTTGTAATAAGTTTTGCATTTGAGTATTAGCTTGGTGTTGGCTCATGGCTTGTGTTAACAATTTTTCGTGTATTCGGTTTAGTCCTCGTTTTGCCCCTGGACCAGCGTTTGCCCAAGTAAAACGGTCTGTCGCCGTGTCCAATACGTTTGTGTGATTGAGATCGGTAACCACTTCGTAAGACATAAAGCCCCCTCCACCCCACCCTTTATAGGCAAGCATCGCACGGTGTACTTCTTGTAACGAGTTAGTTTTGGTCGCAACCTCTGCAAGCCTTTCTTTATTTTCCCATATTGGTTTGAGGAAATGGTCAACTACAACTTCTCCTTTGGGTAACTTTAAACCTTGATTAGTTATTATATACGCTCCAGTAAAGGTCCGCAATTTTTTCTCTAACCGAGCAGATATTGTTTCTTTGGTTCTTTCAACAGACCAGCCATAGTCTTCATAAACCCACTTATGCTCATCAGCAAATTCTATAGTTCCCACCATACGAAACAAACAGCAGTTAAACAAAATTTCACCCATTGGTCGATTGCCATTTGGCTTCGTCCAGTTCTGTCGCATCCATATGGTAACTTTATCATTTTCACGGAAGGGGTTTGTAAATTTATAGCTTTGTAGAATAGAATCATCTGTCCAAGGGGGAGCAAAGCCTTGTATTCGTTTTTGATATATAGCGTGCCTTTCATTTATCCAATAAAAGAAACGCTCAATTGGCTCTAGCTCATCTGCTTTATTAATATTCATATTACCTGTCCCCTATGTATATAGCATCTCGTTGTATCGCTAATTTTATATCTACCCTATTCCCTCCAGGAATAAGTTTTTTCATTTTTACCAGAGCTTCAGCTACTGTTTTTGAAGAGGCAATAGCTTCAAAGTTATGGTATCGGTTACTACCATATGTGTAAGGATTACCTTTGTTCACCGTTATTACAGCTTCGTCTTTATAACTAGAAGAAGAAACAGCTTTCATAACTATGTCGGACAGTATCTTAACTGAAGGTGTAATCTTTCGTTTGGGTTGCACTTTTTGCGTAAGGTGTGCTTGGAGGGCTGACCGGACGGCAGACCAATTTAAGTCCTCTTTAGGTGCTTTATATTTCTTTGCGTTGTTTTGAACGAATATAAAGAACTGATGATACTCGTCTTCATAGCCATCACGAGCAGGTGCAAAGGTCGTCTTTATTGAACTCATTATAGAATACAATTCTTGGGGTTTGTATGTTTTTTGTAATTGCTCTACAGTGCTATAGACTAAACTAAACTCGTTAATTTCTTTACAGTCTTTAGTAGCTTGTAAGGATGGAAAAACAAAAAAAGTATAGGGGCTATTATATCGGCTCCCATAACTATTTTCTAATACAACATAAGTCTTCATGACATACTCCTTTCTATAAGTATAACTAATTTTAACTATATGTAGTGAATTTACAAGTAAAAAGTGCTCGTTACAAGAACGAGCACTCTATATTTTGTTAGGATACTTTAGCGTATTCCAATACTTTAGTCAGTGCTTTACGTTTGGTCATTGCACCATTACCAAACCATGCAGATGTAAGGGCATGGTCGCTGGACTTAGCCTTTTTCTGGTGATCCATAACATAGGTAACACCATTCAAAACACCCCACCAAGTACCTTTCGCAGATTGCATAGTTGCTCCTGGACTAAGGTCAATGGCATCTCTTATAGCTAAACTGCTCTTGCTAAACTCATCATGCAAAGGCACAAGCAACTTGGAATCTCGCTTGGCACGTTCTATAAGAAGTTTAGGCTGTAGCATTTCAGCAATGAAGTTATCCACTGCATCTGGTGTTGCTCTTGTATTGGCAAGAAACTCGGACTGCTCTTTGAACTGTTCCATTTGTTGACCACTGATACCTAGAGCTTCCTCTGCAGATTTCATAATGTCTTGATCCAACATTTGTAAATGCAGTATTCTGAACTTGCCTGTCATGCCCTCTGAGTTTAAGGCTAATGTAATAGTGTTATTACAAACGACACGGATAGGGGTAAACATAACTGTCATAGCAGTGCCTACCTTGTGACTGTTAGCCATAAGCAAGTAACCTTCTATTTCATCGCCTCCAGCTAATGTAAAACCTTTTTTAATTTTAGCCAGACCCCATACACGTTCACCATCAGATAAACTTCCTGCAGTATCCATAGACATATTTCCTGCATCGGTAAACTTTTTGAAAAACGACATTGTTTCATGGTTTTGAAAAGGTACAAAGCCTTCGCCACAATGCGAAAGAACACGTTGATCTGTGTCACGAACAATAGCATAGTGGTTGTCTGCTTTTAACAGTGAAGCCTCGCCACGAGGGTCATTTAAATCCCATGTGTTTGGCTTGTTGGCATAGTAAAACGGACGTTTGCTAACTGTCCAGTCAAGACCTGCCTTTACTAACATTTCTTGAGGGGTAAGGTCGCCCTCAACTTTATTACCTAACCCATGCCAAGGAACTTGTCCTGCATAAGCCATAGTTTCTACTTCGTGTGCCATGATATATCTCCTTTCTATGAGAGTTGGTTGTTGGCATTAGCATCAGATAAATCCACTGTAGGTAACGATTTGTACTCTGCAAAGGATACATCTATATAGAAGTGGTCACCCTCGGGGGTGGCAAAAGCACAACGCATTTCTACATCATTGTGTAAAAACGCTTGTACAAGGGGATATCGTACATGACCTTGCAAGTGTGCAAAGTCAGCACCCCCTAAGTCAGACAATTTATCTGGTATATTACTTAACCATTTAGGGTCTAACTGTCGATTGGATTTACGTCTGTAAGCCTTAGTATTTATCTTGATAAGTAAATCCTTAGTAGCGTATTGTTGTAGTTGTTCCATATAAGCCTCTCTATGGTTTGTTTACGTTATGTTTATATATTAAGTAATGGGCTGTGGAAGTATAGTGTAACTTACTCGTTTGGACCACTTAGGCTGGGATTTGGTATCCCCTTGAATACATAGGATGAATTAGGTGGAGGTTGGACAACGCTCTTGTAAGCCCCACATAAAAGACCCTTGCTTCATCATAATGTTCGTTTTCAAACTTTCGCCACATAGAATATGTTCTTCGCATAGTATCAGTAAGCATCATTACATTTGTTGCTTGAGCTCCTTTAGCAGAATGTATAGTGGAGATCCGTATGCGTGGCTCCGTTGTTAATGATTCACCTTTTCTTAAACAGGCTTTTATATATCTACGATCATTCTCTGGTATTTTACCCAGACCTAGATCCCAAGGTAGACTGTGCAGTAAACCATGAAAGTCTTGTAGATCTTGTAATGTATAATAATCACCGTCAACACCTTTCGGTAAGGTTTTGTGACCATACTCCACTTGCTCGCCTAGTACCATTTGCTTATAGACTATCCTTACTTGGTCTCCAGTCAATCGGTGACCTTGCCGTAAGTTTTCCCAATACCGAACAGCATCAAGCATCTTACCATCTATAGATTTACTTCCATTATAAGTATATAAATGACCACGCCTACGAACTTCTTCTTCTATTTGTCTAGCCCCTCGTGTTGTTCGGCTTAGTAATAACCAATCCTGCTCTGAAAGATCCACCTCTTCACTGTGTCTATGCCACTGAATACTTCCTATATCATCTCTTGGATTAAACTGTTTTGGTCTACGACCAACCACTCGTTCAATAACTTTTTGACTTAACTCATGATGAGTAGAGGGAATCCTATAACTTTGATTTAGTATTGTAACATCACCTCCTAGATTTATAAAGTAATCTACATCAGCTCCTGCATATCTAAATATGGCTTGGTCATCATCTCCTGCCACATAAATCTCTTTACAATTTTTTTCTAATAGGTGAACCATTTGCCATTGGATAGGTGACAAGTCTTGGGCTTCATCAATAAAAACCACTTCAAGTTTCGGAGCTAACTTTCTTGCACAAAAGGTTTCAAGCATATCAGTATAATCAAATAGCTCGTTTACTTCTTTCCATCTTAATAACCCTCTGTTTACATAGTCCACCCTCGCCCAATCTGTTTTAAGTGGTACGTTAGATAAATTGTAAACTTGACGCAAAGGCTGTTGCATAATCCTAGCAATGTTAATAATTTCTAAAAACTTATCGCCATAACCAAAGTCTTTAAATGGACCTTGCTCTTGACTATCATTAGAACCAAAAAAGTTTCCTATTTTTAACCAATCAGAAACATCTTTATATTTAGATTGAGTCATTATTTGTGTATGATTTATACCTATCTGCATAAAAGCTAAACTGTGGAGAGTACGGAAAAAAGGTAAATCTCTCTTTGTTAGTTTAAACTTTATACATGCTCTTTCTATAGCTTCTGTCGCTGCTCTTCTTGTAAATGCAAAGTATCCTATTCGGTCGGGGGACACCCCTGAAGCTATATATGACTCAACAAGGTTTAATAGTTTGGTCGTTTTTCCTGTTCCTGGAGGACCAACTACAATTTTCATAGCAACATTAACTCATCTTCTTCTATTTGACGAACGAATATAGGAGTATGATCGCCAACCCATGCTCCAACCACATTATATTCCATCCAGTCTATAGCCTCTTCGTGAGACATTTTATCCTTCTTCATAAATATCTCAACACACTTACCATAGCTATATACTAATATGTCTTCTTGACCGCATCTAATGCCTACTCCCAATATAGCTTTATCCAATCCATCAGCTTTTAACATTTAATGAATACCCCCTCTTTCATTGTGCCTTTTCTATCTTTAATTTCGTTATACGCAACTTCCATGCAATCTGGAAAGTTAGTGTCGTTTCTTAAACATATATTAATTAGAACAACTAATATATCCCCTATGTCATCTTTTATATCTTTGCCCTTGCACACAGAGTCAGACAATTCACCCACTTCTTGCATTAACTTCAATACTTGATCTTTATCAGTGCTTCCATCTATAAGGTTTCGTTCTTCGTGCCATTTTGTTATAGAGTGGTAGTATTTGTCATAAAAGCTATACGTCATATTACATTCCTTTCTTGTGGCAGATCGGGTAGATCTAATGTTTCCTCATCGCCTTGAAAATAATCCTGTGGCAAAGACCAAACATGAACGCCTTTGCCTTTTACCCTCCAAAACATTTTTTCAGCGTGTTGATTTTGTAATCGTAAAGTTATTCTACTAGAAGAGTAATGGTTAAAATCATTTACAGACAGATGCTTTTTAATATCCTTGACTTGAAAGAATACTCGTTGCTCAAGCCAGACGGCTACACCTTGTAAAATATCTTCACGCTCAGCACCTTTAGCTCTTTCGCTACAAAAAGAATGGAGTAAGTCTTCAAACTCACCTTTTAAGGTAGCATCAGGTGGTACTTCCACAATGGTTAGATTGTCCAATAACATTTGTATTCTAGTCTGCCACGCTCTTTGATTAACAGTAGCAGGGAGTTTATTAATCTGTGACACACAATCTCTTTGAAAGCGTGTTTGACTTATCAATCCATCCGTACTTAATTCCACACGGCTACCATCCACATTAAGAATCCATATAGGTGGGTCACCATCTATTTTAGTTAAAGCCGACATGTCATTTTGTACACCTGATGGACCTACACCATGCTTACGAGTAAGGCACACATCTTTATTACAATAAGGTTTAATAGGTTGGTCGTCACATTTGTAAAAATAATCTTTGCGTTGCAACTGTTTAATGACAGCACCCACTTCGTTGTGTGACAAAGGAGGGCTTACATAATCTACATTATATCGTTGCACTAACGACTCCCAGCCATCAGGGTCAAACATTCTTGAGTAAACGCCTAGATTAAACAAAGCATTGTTTCGTGAGCCTTCAGCAAACCCAATACTGCATAACTGTTGTAAACAAGGTGGACCCTCAGGAAGTACCTTGTTTTCTACTTTTACTATTTGGTATTCTTCAAACTCTGAAAGGCTAATTCGATACTTCTGAGCTTTCTTAACAAAAGTTTCAGGGGTTAAAGTATTACACTTAAAGTCGTAAACGCTACGAGTGCTGTATTCTCCTTTATAGTAAGGCATATTTAAAGCATTTCCAGTATCCCCTCTGTCAACAAGTATTTCGGCTTGTTTTGGAAATATTTCGCTATCCGCCAATCCTAGTCCAGCTGCGATTTCGGTTAGCTTCGTTTGTATAAAACTTGCTTGTAAAGGCTCTTTAAAAAAGAAATATATATGAGCACCCCCTGATTTACTTCTTCCTACCCAACCAATTATTTTGGCTTCAGCTAATCGGGTTACTATTTTCTTGTGGTCTACTTCGTAGTTATCAACATCAATTGCTCCCCACACACAAGTATTATCATCCCTTATAGGTATAATACCTAGACCTTGCTCACCTTCTAAATGTTTTTCCCATAACTCTTTTGTAGGGGGCGACTTCATTATTTTGTAAAGGGCTTTTTTCTTGCGACCTTTAAAGCCATCACTCAGATCAACAATACCGTGTGCTCGTTGGTTTCCTGTGAATAAACTTAAAAATTGTTCTGATATATTCATGCTTTCTCCTGTAAATAAGATGAGGGTCATAACCCTATAGCCAGCCTTTGCAAAAGCTAGAAACGGTTAGACTCATAAATGCGTAAATTATGACCCTCGCAGTTGTGGGTAGATCAACACCCACCCCTGATTAAAATGGAACGTCGTCTTTTACTTCTGTTCCATTATTTACAGTAGACTGTTCGGGGTTGGATTGTTTAACTTCCACTTCCCCAGCTTGTACGGACTGTGCAAAAGCTACTCCAGCTTCAAACAAATGTCGTTCAAAGGATTTACCGAGGTCAATAGTCAAGTGCTTATTGATAACCCAGCCAAACCAAGAACCCATATCATTTTGCTCTGGAACAGTTCCTAAAGTGTAACTATGCGACATCATGGGTAGAGTGTACGGACCACTTTTACCCATAGCTGTTAAAGCATTCATTTGTGTTAACCACCTTCTAGACTTTTTTAACTGTGTGCTAGACATTGTGATTAATGCTCTTGAAAACGATTCAGCTTTCTGATCAACTAACAATACAAAATGTTGTGCTGTATTAACTAAAGTATTTCCATTAGGTAACACGTCTGCATTTTTATCGTTTTTGTTAGTCGTTGCTACAATGGGGTCGGTAGGTAAATAGCTCCCCATATATCCTCCACCTAAATCACGAGGCTTCCACTCAATATACCTACGATTAAAGTAACAAGGTACAACTAGCACACCTTTCTCACCATCATAGGCTTCATTAGAAACAGTATTATATATGCTTCCAGCTTCAGCACCTTCAACATGAGCACCGTCACGTTTATTAACTTGTGGTGAACCTTTATCAAGTATTCTTATAAAAGGTATGGACATATCTTCGGTACTTGCTTCACTGAATCCCATACCCGACGCATCTTCAAAACTCATTAATTGTAGTTCTGTATTTTGTTTTTCAACAACTTCTTTAGCCATGTTACTTTCTCCTAATTTTAGCTATTACACCATTATATATATCCATGCAGTCGTGAGGTAAATTGTTACCTTTTCCTAACTGCTCCTTCGCCCAGGATTTAAGCGTTTGTGGTTCAACCCAAACTCTATTAGTTGTGGTAAAACCCTTTCCTTGCAACTCTGCAAGTAAGTCTTTTGCTAGGTTATCTTGGTTTCTACCAAACTGTGCAGTCACATGATTTTTAATTAAACTTCCAAAACCATTTTCTACTAACCAAGCAAACGCATCTTCACGGTTGTCTACCTTTATAGATACGTTTATAAAATCAGAAATAATTATTTCACTACCATCATCCATGGAGATTTTGTTAACCCCATACTCTTGCATCGCTGCTGGAAGAGTATCGGTGGATAGTATTCGTAAGTCTGCTTCTGATTGTTTTAGGTCTGCTTTTAGGTCTTTAACTCTATCTTCAAGCACTATTTGTTGTTTGCACAATGAAGATACTAAACTAATACCCTTTTCGTCTACGCCAGTCAATTCACTAGCCGCTTTTTCAAAGTCCATGCTTTGTCTCCTTTTGGTAAATATCCACTTTTAGTGGGTAATACGTTTCCTCTAACCTATCCCACTTTAATAAGTTAAACCTACCCATATTATTAGAAGCTGCGATAGCACAGGCTATACCTATACACACAGGGTCTCCAGACATAAGTAAATAATCTTTATCATTAAAGTTTCGTAAGGCACGAGTAATACGTCTTACTGTTGGTTGTGTACTAAAAGCGACCTGCTCCTTTGCAGGAACTAGTATTTGCAAATCACCATATTCAGCAGCTTCTGTAATATCGCGACCACGCACTTCTTGAGTAATGTATACTGTCACGGCTTTCTCTCCCGTTGGCTTTCTATGTGTGGGTTATACCACAAATTTATAATACACTTTTGTATATAGTAGTAAATGCAAAATGTTATCAAAGTTGTTTATCAGATATTAGAATATACAATATCTTAATATCGACTATTATGTCCGCCTCGTATGAAAAATGAAGACAAAAAATATAGTGTAACTATTGCAAAATGCTACTATTATACAAAGTAGAAAGTAGAAAGTAAAATCATGAAATATAAATTTAAGTTACAACCTTATGAACATCAGCTCACAGCTTTGAAAAAAAGTTGGGATAAAGAAGAATACGCTTTGTTTATGGACATGGGGACAGGCAAGTCAAAAGTATTAATTGACAACATGTGTATACTCTATGACCAAGGAAAACTTGAGGGGTGTTTAATTGTCGCACCAAAAGGCGTATACCGAAACTGGGAGCAAGGCGAACTGCCAACACATATGCCTGACCATGTTATAGCTGACACAGTATTGTGGAACCCTAGTCAAAGTATAAAACAGTTAACTTTACAAAAAAAGTTGTTTCAAACTAATGATAACTTAAAAATATTCATTATGAATGTCGAAGCCTTTAGTACCAAAAAAGGTAGTGCTATGGCTGAAAAGTTTTTGCAAGCCGTGCCAAGTATGATGGTCATAGATGAAAGTACAACTATAAAAAGTAAAGATGCTAAACGCACTAAGACTATAGTTAAATTAGGAAAGTCAGCTAAATATCGTAGAATACTTACAGGGTCTCCAGTTACAAAAAGTCCTATGGATTTATATACCCAATGTGAATTTTTGAATGATAATTTGTTAGGTCACCAAAGTTTTTACAGCTTTCAGAATGATTATGCTATTATAAAACGTAGAGTTCTTGGAGCTCATAGCTTTAACCAAATTGTAGGTTATAGACGTTTAGATGAGTTAAACCAAATATTAGAAAAGTTTAGTTATAGGGTACGCAAAGAAGATTGTTTGGATTTACCAAGTAAAGTTTATCTAAAGCGTGTTGTCGAATTAACAAAAGAACAACGCTTAGTGTATGATAGTTTAAAAACTTTTGCATTAGCTATGATGGAAGATGGTTCGGTAACTCCCACAACTGTTCTTACTCAACTTCTTAGATTGCAACAGGTTTGTTCGGGACATGTAAAGCTAGATGATGGAACATTAAAAACTTTCCCTACTAATAAAATGCCAGAGTTAGTTTCTGTGCTTGACGAAGTTGGTGGGAGCGTTATCATATGGGCAAACTATACACATGACATTATTAGCATAACTGATAAGATAGCTTCTATTTATGGTGAAGAGAGTGTTCGTTCTTACTACGGTGATACACCAAGTGATTCAAGACAACGAGTAGTTAAGGAGTTTCAAGACCCTAACAATCCTGTAAAGTTTTTTGTAGGGCAACCTAGAACAGGAGGTTATGGTTTAACTTTAACACAAGCCACTACCGTCATATATTATAGCAACAGCTATGACTTAGAAGTTCGGTTACAAAGCGAGGATAGAGCTCATAGAATCGGTCAAACAAGTAAAGTAACCTATGTTGATATTATCGCTGAAAACACGGTTGATGATAAAATATTAATTGCTCTTAGAAACAAAATAGATATAGCTAGTCAGGTTCTTGCTGAGAACTATCGTGATTGGATTATTTAGCAATACTCCTTAAACTCTCCATAACAGAATCAATAGATGGTTCTTTGCCATTTGGATCTAGCACACATTTGTATTTACGAGGACAGCCATTTGCTAAGTCTGTAAAATCTAATGTAAATGTTTTTTGGGCTCCTTGATATATACAAGCCAATTTATCTTTATACACTTTACGCTTTTTTAATCGGCATGTGGTCATAGTAGGAAGAACAATTATGCCTTTTTGTATTTT
>TARA_R100001369_G_scaffold606_1_pt1 | contig 21976 bp, 14 predicted proteins | sample TARA_R100001369 | Tara Oceans TARA_R100001369 (sample SAMEA2621528) | marine metagenome | biome: marine biome (ENVO:00000447); feature: surface water layer (ENVO:00002042); material: "saline water (ENVO:00002010), including plankton (ENVO:xxxxxxxx)" | depth 5 m | reverse complement strand
TAACTCCTGTTCAAAAGCTTTCATCGTAGATAATACGACAAGACTGTTTTCTTCTGTTACGACTTTTACATAATCGCCTAGAGCTTCAATCCACTTAATATCCTTTATATAAACTTTACGTTTTTTAAGGTTACTTTTTACAAAGATGTGTTCACCATCAGTTTCGTTAAAGTCTAATTTTAATTTGTGCTGCTCAATAGCTTTTTCTACGGCAGTATTAAAACGTTCTTTAGTGATTGGTTTTTGAAGATAGTCGGTAGCGTCGTAATTAAATGCTTTAAAAGCATATTCGGTTTTACCGGTAACAAAAATAATTTGGGGTTTGTTGTTGAGTACGTCTAAAAGTTCAAAACCGTTTAATACCGGCATCTCTATATCAAGAAAGATAAGATCTACTTTGTGGGTATTAAGACCGTTTTTTGTTTCTAACGCACTGCTGTACTCTGCTATTAGGTTAAGCGAGGAATGATTCTCGATTAACTTAACTATAGAGAGGCGCTGAATCGCAGAATCATCAACAACTACACAGTTTAAAGTCATAACATTATTTGTTTATTAGGTTAAGATATCGACAATAGTACAATAAATTCGGTTAAAAAACAAATATTACCGACAAACTGTATTTTTTAACATGAAGTATTACATAAGTATACCTATGAATTAACATATTAAAAACATTGCCAGAATTATAATTTATCCTTATTTTTGCAACCGTTTAACAACAAAAAAATAATTTTTATTATGAATCATTATGAAACTGTTTTCATCTTAAATCCCGTTTTATCTGAAGATCAGATAAAGGAGACAGTAAAGAAATACGAGGATATGCTCGTTTCTAAAGGTGCTAAGATGATATCCAAAGAAGATTGGGGCTTAAAAAAGCTAGCCTATGCAATCCAAAACAAAAAAAGTGGATTTTACCACTTATTTGAGTACACTGTAGATGGTCAAGCAATTGAGCCTTTAGAGTTAGAATTTAGACGTGATGAGCGTTTTATGCGTTACTTAACCGTGAGTTTAGACAAACATGCTATTTCATGGGCTGAGAGAAGAAGAGAAAAAATGAAAGTTAAAGCAAAAGCAAAAGCGTAATTATGTCATCAATAGAACAACAAGCAAAAGGAAAAAAAGACGGAGAAATTAGATATTTAACACCGTTAAATATTGAGACGTCTAAAGTTAAAAAATATTGTCGTTTCAAAAAATCTGGAATCAAGTATGTAGACTATAAAGATGCAGATTGGTTATTAGGTTTTGTAAACGAACAAGGTAAATTGTTGCCAAGACGTTTAACAGGAACATCTTTAAAGTATCAAAGAAAAGTATCTGTAGCTGTAAAGAGAGCGAGACACTTAGCTTTAATGCCTTACGTAGCTGATTTATTAAAATAAAATATCATAACAATGGAACTTATATTAAAACAAGACGTTGAAAATTTAGGATTTAAAGACGATATTGTATCTGTTAAGAACGGTTATGGTAGAAACTTTTTAATTCCTCACGGACAAGCTGTAATGGCTACGACTTCTGCTAAGAAAGTATTAGCAGAAACATTAAAACAAAGATCATTTAAAGAAAAATCTGAAATCGCAGATGCAGAAAAAACTGCAGAAGCAATGAAAGGTTTTGAGATTAAAATTACATCTAAGGCTGGTACAGGTGCCACTGCTGGGGACAAAATATTTGGTTCAATTACCAATATGGATTTAGCTGCAGCACTTAAGAAAGAAGGTCATGATGTAGATAAGAAATTTATCTCTATTAATGGTGGTAATATTAAGCGTTTAGGTCAGTACGAAGCTGTTGTAAGATTACACAGGTCTGTTACTGTAGATTTAACTTTCGAAGTTATTGCAGAAGCTTAATCTCTTTTTTAAAATAATAAAAAACCGTTTAGTCTTCTAAGCGGTTTTTTTTGATTCTAATCTCTAATGAAACGTATTTTTATTGCCATAGTTATTATTAGCTTTTTAGGTTGTAAACAATCTGAAACGGAAGATTTATCAGTAACAACGATTACCAATTCTAAGCTTATAGATGTTTTTAAAGCATCTAAAGGTGATTATCCAAACATTAGTGTGCATCGTGGTGGAAAAGGTCTAGCTAGGTATCCTGAGAATTGTTTAGAAACACTTCAATATATTAGCGATAGTATTTCTGCAGTGTATGAAATTGATGTAGCACAAACAAAAGATGGGCAACTCATTTTAATGCACGATAATTCTATAGATAGAACAACCAACGGAAGTGGTTCTGTAAAAAAATTAACGTATAAAGAATTAAGTAAATTCTTTTTGGTAGATGATTACAATACTGTAACTGCTTTTAAAATCCCTTTATTTTCAGATGTTTTAAATTGGTGTAAAACTAATAACGTAATTCTGACTGTAGATATTAAGCGAAGTGTAAGTCAGGAGGTAGTTATTAAAGCGATTAGAGACGCTAAAGCAGAGGATATAACTATTATTATAACTTACAACGTTTCGCAAGCACAATCAGCTTACAAATTAGCGCCAGACCTATTATTATCTGTATCTGCGAGAAATGACAAGGAATTTAATCGTTTGCTTGAGACTAAAATTCCAACCCAAAATATGTTGGCTTTTACAGGTACACGTTTATCAGATGCATCATTATATGAACGATTGCATAAAGAAGATATGGTTTGTATGCTTGGTACATTGGGTAACTTAGATCGGCAAGCAGAAGCTAGAGGTGACAACTTATATAATAAATGGAAAAATCTAGGTGTAGATATCTTAGCTACAGATAGACCATTTGCCGCTTACAATACTATAAATTAAATTTTTATGAAGTACGCAAGACTTTCTAAGGAACAGTTTGAAGAATTACACCAAGAATTCATTAATTTTTTAGCCTCACAGTCTATTACGGCCGATGAGTGGAATGATATAAAAACGAATAAACCAGAAGCTGCTGAACAAGAATTAGATGTTTTTAGTGATTTGGTATGGTTCGGAGTTTTAGGCAAGGTTAAGTATCTAGAGCATATTTCACCGCAACAAATCCACCTTTTTCAATGTAATGAAAAAAGCATGCGCTTAATTGCTTTTAAAATTGAAAATGAGGTTGTTGATTTTACGACAAAAGAAGGTTTTAATTGGTTACGCGATAATTTATTATCTGATAGTATTCAATTTTTCAATGCAAAAAAAGAGTACTCTGATGACAAGCATTTAGATCTTTTTAAAATGATTCAATCTGGTGGACATATCACAAAAGGTGATTTGTTTGAGTATTTTGCGACCTTGATAAAGGGCTAAATTACTACGAAGGCAGGAATCTCATTATTAGAGTTAAATGAATTTAGTAGAAGTATGTTTTGAAGGCAAATTGTTTTTTTTTGAAGCTGTTTTAGTTGAGATAATTATCTCCTCGTTTTATCAGACTGAACTAGTTTCAGTGTTTTCTTTTTTATTTTCAATTAGACTTATTAGTTTCTCGTTTCGTCATTTCGAGTGATTTCGAAGAATGAGGAATTGTATCGAGAAGCTTAACGTTTTTCTTTTTAAGATGGTCTTCTGAAAAATTCTCGATAGCAAGCATGGGCTTATCACTCAAATTAACGTTAGGAGGGATATTAATTAATAATTTAAAGTGAGATTAGCTTCGCTTAATCTTCGAATTACTTTTTTCAAAGGAATTTGTATTACTCATAACGTAAAGACTCAATAGGATCTAATTTAGCCGCCTTTGTTGCAGGATATAAACCAGAAATCACAGCAACAATAAACGCAATACTAGTTGCCCAAATCATAGCCACCCAAGGTGTAGAAAATTGAAGGTCGAATGCAGATGCAACTCCCCACCCAATAAGAACACCTAAAGCGATTCCGAGAATACCACCAAGCTGACCAATAATTATAGTTTCCATAAAAAATTGAAAAGCGATAGTCTTGCTTTTTGCACCTAGTGCTTTACGAACGCCAATCTCTCTAGTTCGCTCACTAACAGATACTAACATAATATTCATTAAAGCAATTGTAGAGCCAAAAATGGTGATTATACTTATAATCCAAGCTGCAATATAAAGCGTCGATGTATTTTCTGCAACCCTGTTAATTAAGTCTTCACTACGCTCAATTCCAAAATTATTTTTCTCAATTGGGTTTAATCCTCGTACATTTCTAAAAGTGATTATCGCATCATCTTGTGCTCCTTCTAACATATCTTTTTTATCTACTTTAACACTAAGTCTGTAATTAATGTTAGGATTGGTAAAAATAGAACGTGCTTTTTGTATAGGAATAATAGCCGTTAAATCTTGGTTGTTGCCAAATGTAGACCCCTTCTTTTTAATCAACCCAATAACTTTAAATTTTGAACCTCTTATACTTATGATTTTATCTATTGGATTTTCATCTGGAAATAAAGCCTTTTGCAAATCACTACCAATAACACAAACGGCATTGTTATTCTCTATATCGGCGAAGTTTAAAGAGCGTCCTTGTTCTATTTCTAAACCAGAATTTTCAATATAAAATTCGTTAGAACCAGTTATTAACACTTCAGGATCTGTTTTTTTATTTTCGTATTTCACCTCAGAAGCAAAAGAACCAGTAAATGATACCGCTACATTAGTAAAAGGATAGTCGTAAGACTCAATAAAGTCTTTTACATTTCTATAACTAAGAATCGGATTTACTTTTTGGCGTTCTCTACTACTTTGACGTTGTGCTCTAAACTCATAGCGCTGAAAATTAAAGGTATTTGCACCCATAGATGCAAAGCTGCCCGAAATGGTATTCTCTAAAGCAGACACACCACTAAGAATACCAACCAAAGCCATGATGCCTATCGCAATAATTAAAACCGTTAAAATGGTTCTTAATAGTTGACTTTTAATAGAATCAAAAGCAATTTTAATATTCTCTTTAGCTAGTGAAAACATAGTTTTTTCTTGTAGTTAGTTGGATTCTTTTAAGTATAAGACTACTTAAACACTATAAAGTTACTATAAATTTGAGATTACTTAGTAATGCCTCTAAAAATTATAATATTTTTGTGATTAATTGAAGTATAACGATATAATAATTATTGTTACACTGAGTGCAGTCGAAGTGCTTTTGATATTAAACGTCTTAAGCTAGAGGCTCTGTTCTAAAACATAAGTTTCACTAAAAAGAGATTCCCACTTTCGTGGGAAGTAAACATGGCACAAAAACCAAGCATCCCAAAAGGTACAAGAGATTTTAATGCAGAACAAGTTGCAAAGCGTTCTTATATTATGGAAACCATAAAAGAGCAATTTAAGGTCTTTGGGTTTCAACCTATTGAAACACCAAGTTTTGAAAACTCGGATACTTTAATGGGAAAGTATGGTGATGAAGGTGATCGCTTGATTTTTAAGATTTTGAATAGTGGAGAGTTTATTGAAAGTTTTAATCACATAATGATTAAACTAATAAAAATGGCTGTTTTCTACCATTACGAAAAAATGAAAATCCATATTCATGATATTGATTGGAATCAAAATAACTATGTAGATAGTTTTAGAGATAAATTTTCAAAAGAGATAAATAAAAAAGAAAGCGAATATTTTATTCAGGAGAAAATCCCAAAAAAAGAGTTGCTTTATGATTTGGGTTGGTTTGTATTTACGAATACAACACCTAATCCTGAAAAGTCAAAAGAGTTTGTTGAATTAAATAATTCAGAATTAGAGCAGTTAATTATTACAATTTTTGCTGATTGGCATTCTACATTAAAGTCAAATTATTTTTCTAATTATATTTCAGAAAAAGCCCTACGTTACGACCTTACAGTTCCCTTCGCACGCTATGTAGTTCAACACCAAAACGAAATAGAATTCCCATTTAAGCGCTATCAAATGCAACCTGTTTGGCGCGCAGACCGTCCACAAAAAGGACGTTTTAGAGAATTCTATCAGTGTGATGCAGATGTGGTTGGTTCTAAATCTTTGTTTCAAGAAGTTGAATTTATACAACTCTACGATACTGTGTTTTCAGCTTTAAAGTTAGAAGGTGTTACCATAAAAATTAATAATCGTAAAATTTTATCTGGTATCGCAGAAGTTATTGGTGCGCAAGATAAATTAATAGATTTTACAGTTGCTTTAGATAAGTTAGATAAAATAGGAGAGGAGAAGGTAAAAGAAGAAATGCGTTCTAAAGGTATTTCTGAAGACGGTATTACTAAGCTTCAACCTTTATTTACTTTAAAAGGTGATTTTGGAAATCAGGTAGACAGTTTAAAATCTATTTTAAGTACTTCGGAAATAGGTTTAAAAGGTATTGAAGAACTAGAGTTTATAAATACAGCCATTTCAAACTTAAAATTAAAAACAGCAAACTTGCAGTTAGATGTAACGCTTGCACGTGGTTTAAATTATTACACAGGCGCTATTTTTGAAGTTTCTGCACCAGAAGGTGTTAATATGGGATCGATTGGTGGTGGAGGTCGTTACGATGATCTTACAAGTGTTTTTGGACTGCCAAATATGAGTGGAGTAGGAATTAGTTTTGGATTGGACCGTATCTATTTGGTTTTAGAAGAATTAGGTTTGTTTCCAGATACTATTGCGGTTTCAACAAAAGTATTGTTTATTAACTTTGGTGACAATGAAGCTATGGCATGTTTAAAAGCGGTAACTGGTTTAAGACAAGCTGGTGTAAAAGCAGAATTATATCCTGATTCAGCGATATCAGGTAAACAAAAGAAAAAACAAATGAATTATGCGAATCGTCGTGATATTCCTTTTGTAGTTTTAGTTGGTGAAGAAGAATTGAAATCTGGAGTATTTACACTAAAAAACATGAGTTCTGGAGAACAACAAAAGTTGCCGTATACTGAACTTTTAGATGCTTTAAAATAAAAGAGCCTCAATCTTGATTAGAATGAGACTCTTTTGTGACTAACTACTAACTTATTTCTTATTAAGACTAGTGATTTCTTTTGTTCAAAAATGTAAAAAACTCATTTTTTTTATAAAATCAGGTGTTTTTCTTCCTAAGCTTCACTTTAACTACTGTTTATTAAAATTTATTCTTTAAAACCCTGATTTTATTGGGATATAAACCTGTTTTGTGTATCTCATCGATGTTTATTGTTCTCGTTTTCCACTTATCTATTTACCGTTTTCATTCATCTAAAAAATATAAACTGTAATTAGTCTTGTTTGTTACTTTGTATAGAAGTTAAACTATAGAACTTTAAAAAAGGATGAAAAAATTAATAGCCTCAATAGTCTTTTTACTAATCGCAACTACAATTTCCTTTGGACAAACTAAAGTTAGTTCTAGTAACGTTATTGAAACTGAAAAGATAAACAAAGAAGTTTTGGTGCCTTCAGAAGTATGTGTTTCTTCTGAGTTGAGAGCTAAGCTTTTAAAAATCAATCCTAAAAAGAGTAATGACATTATTAGTATCAAATCTTACAGAAAGAGTTTAAAACTAAAGTAAAAACGATAAAGGTTTGTTAAGACCTAAATAGGTTTTAAAAAAAAAGCCCTGATAAGATCAGGACTTTTTTAGGTTAAGATTCAAGATTTGGGGCAAAATTAGTTTACTAAAACTTTTTTAGTTACTACTGAACCGCTTACAGTATATAACTTAATAATAAAAGTTCCAGTACTTAAATTCTCAACTTCATATTCAGAGTAACCACTCTCCGAAATATTTTCAATAGTATTTACAGATTGGCCTAAAACATTGAATAGTTCAATAGATTCTATTTGAATTAAGTTAGGGTTAATCAACACAATTTTTTCGATATCATTAGAGTAAAGAATGTCAATTCCTTCTTTAATTATATCATCTACTCCAAGAATATTACTGTTTTCACTAAATGTAATTTCAAAACGATTTAAATATTCGCCAGCATTTAAGAAGATTTCAAAATCACTATCTCTTAGGTTATGGTATGTATTTAATTCTGTATCATTAATAAATATATCAATACTATCTGGTACGTTTTCTAACGCATCAATTGTGATTGAATTTATTCCATCAGAATCTGTCTTTATACCAATAGGGTAGATAGAAGATTCTTCTGCTTCATCACTTGCTTGGATTACATATTCATAATTATTTATAACCCAGAACATATCGTCTATTTGTACTTCATTCAAAGCGGCGTCATACGCCCAATCAGCATTAGATGTTGTGTTTTCATCAATTGTTAAAAGTATTTGACGATGTATGGTGTTTATTGAATTGAATCCGAATCTAAATTTCATTCGGTCATCAGTTTCTTCAGTTCTTTGTGCGTTTGTATTAGAAGCTGCTCCGTCACCGTCTGGTCTAACAAATATTGAATTAGCAGTGCCTTCTTTCTGGAATACACGCTGACCATTGTTAAAGTTAACTACACCTGAATTTTCTGCAGATACAAAGAATCCTTGGCCCACAGGTATGTAACGACCAGGAGTTTTAGTTGGAGTTCCTCCAGTTGCAACGTCTGGATCATTAGTTCCTATAGATGCAGCTGCAACTGCACCAGAAAAATTATAAGTAGCATAACCACCTTGGTATTCTGCTAATACATGTGAACCGCCTCCCCAATGTTCCCAGAAGTATAACGTACCACTTATTAATGGTGTCGTATCTGGCACAGAGGATGGGTCTGTTGCATCTGGATCATAGTCTAAAACAACTCCATTATCTATAATAAATTGGTTAGCATCTATAGCTGATGCATACGGATTACCAACTAAGTAATTGTTTCCACCAGTTATAGCGAGATTTACATCTCCGTTATTAGGTTTGCCTAAGAACACATAGTTTTGATCTGTGCTTATTGGTCCAGTACCAGGTCCTTTCATTGTAAATCCTTGACCAGCATCTATAGTACCTGTACGTCTTACATGTTGCCAAGCTGAATAGTCACCACCTGCTTGGTTTGCAAATTTCCAAACCCAATAGTCTGCAATAGTAATTGGTGTTCCGGCAGATCCATCAAATCCAATAGGAGTAAAGTTTATAGGTGTTGTACCATCAAACATTATATCCTCTAATGTATAACGGTAATCGTTTTTAGCAATATCTGTTTCTCCAACTGGTGCTGACCAATAATTATAAGTATAAGTATCTGCTGTTCCTTGTTGGTCTTTTTCTAAAGCTCCGCTAACAGCAACATCTAAATCACTATCTATTGGTTGTAATAATTGAGAATCACCTTCTAAATCAATTTTTCCGGTTAAGCTTAAGTAATGAGAAACTGTGATTCCGTTACCAGTATTTGTAGCGTTATCACCAATTAAAGTTAATTCGTTAGCATCAACATATAAGCCTAATACTCCTCTGTTTTCTAAATTTGCAACAGGTAATGTTGCATTATCTAAACTAACGTCGTGCGCTGTTTTAATAATATTCCAATTAACTGTTGTTGTAGGGTCTACGATAGATGCTGATCCTGGTATGTACTGTACATTTCCGTTAGTCCATGTTGTATTAAGATCCCAATCCCCATCTTGAGTAGATGCATAAGGTAGTGGAGCTGTTTGTCTATCTACAGTATTTAGATTTCTTAAAGCACCTTGATTAGCGTTACCTGATGCATCATCTGTATTTGTATAAGTATAAACAGACATTGGGTAGTAAGCGGCTAAGTCACTCCAATCTATAGCATCAATATCATTTCTTGTAATTGCAGTAGGTAACTCATTACCCATTACTTGACCAGCGTTATCAGAAATCTCTTGATTCATTACAAATCGAAGTTGATCTACACTAAGTGCTGTATCCCATACTTTGACTTCGTCTATGTTTCCTCTAAAATATTGTGTAGGTGTGTTTTTACCGGCTGCAGCAATATAGAAAGACTCATTTGTATCTGTTGGTGGGCTTCTGTTTGCAGAAATATCTAATACGCCATCTATGTAGATTGCAACTTCAGTACCGTCGTATATTACAGCAACATGGTGCCAAATATCATCTGGAATACTTGTATTAGATCGTAAAACTTGATCTGTTCCATTTTTCCAGAAAATTTCAACTCTATTATCATCTAAAATTGTAAAATCATAACCTTGTGTAAATGCTGCATCTCTTTTAGATACTATAGAAGCTGTACCAGTATCTGCTGCATCTCTTTTTATCCAAGAAGAAATAGTAAACCCTGTATCATCAAGATTTAATTTATTTTCTACATTAACAAAATCTACAGCACCATCAAAGTATATAGAACGCTCAACTTCTACTCGTTCAGCATATCCAAAAGTGATGTATTCGGTACCAGTAAAATCATATTCAGTTTCAAGATTACCGTTACCATCATCTGTCATTACTCGATAAGTTGCAGTTGGATTAAATATACCTGTATTAGATATAAACATATAGTAATTTCCTGGTGGTGTAATACTTCTAACAGCACTTAATGGTATGCTTAATTTTACAGTTGGTACATCACCACCTGTTTCAATAAATTTCCAAATGCGCTCAATAGATTGAAACGAAACATCAGTAACGAGTGGCAATGAAGGCGCCATAATTCCAGAACTCATATTTACAATGTGCTCTGTTGGATCTAAAGTTAAATCAGCATTATTGTTACCCCAAACTAAGTATTCTTTATTGTTTAAAGTTGTAGCATTAAAATCTTTGTTCTCTTTGTTAGTATCATAAATATCAGTTAACCCTATGGTTATGACACCTTCAATTGGTCCCTCAACATCTGTAGCATTATTTACACTACTTGATTGTTTTTGGTTTAACTCAGAAACATCGTCTCGACCAATACCAGCGATATCATAATTAAATCCGGTATTTGCTACCTGATCCCAAATTAAAGTACCATCACTATTTACATAATCTTGTGATGTACCATTAATGCCTAAAGTAATTCCGTATTTAATTGCTAAATAAGATTGTATTCTATTTCTATCTTGTGTTGAATCTCCATCGTTATTTGTTGTTGAATAAGTAATAACTTCAGCTATACGACCATCAAAACTTCCATTCCAATATTGACTTCTTCCTAACCAGTATTTTGTATTATTGATTGATGAGAAATCTGGTATATCATTAGAAATATTTCCTATAACATTACCATTAAAGTACATATCTACTTCGGTTAGAGATGCATTATCTCTAATATTAATAATACTAATTTGATTATAATCAAAACTACCTGTAGCATCTCCTTTACCGTAACCCGGACCTCCTGATGTACCAGATGTAACTCCGATACAATATGAGAAATATTCACCTGCTATACGGTTGGTGTATGCACCATACCCGAAACCAGTAACATCTTCTGTTTGAATATCTAATGTAGTAGGGTCAGAACTAGTAAATGTATCTAAAGGAATCATACTTGTTGTAATTGTAGGATCTGGCATAATTACCACGTACATATCATTACTGTTAAATCCGCCAGTGCCTTTTAGCTCATTTCTACTGCCATCATTGATAATGTAAGTCATATCTCTGTTTGCAGTATTATTGTCATTATCAAAATCAATAACTGGGTTGAAGTTAAAGTTTCTTGTCGTATTATTTCTGTAAATAGGTGCTAGACCAGGAACTAGAGCTTCTGCATTATTCCCTCTACCATTGTCTACCCACTGGTTTACTAAAGATGCATCGGCTGCTTCGTTTATACCATTAATCATATCTGCCTTTAACCAAAGATCTAAGTTAGAAGTGACTCCTCCTGGAGCTTCTGTTGGCGTACAATAGCTCACACCTGTTATAGTAATGTCATCAATAAATACTTCGTCATCATTATCACTAGCATCACATCTTACTCTAAATCTAGAAGTAACAGAAGCAGGGAATGCATAATCTGTGCTTTTTAGTGTAACGGTTTTACTGTAAAATATAGCAGTAGTAGAGGTTTCAAAATCTGCTGTTTTAGCTGCAACGGAACCACCTTCAAATATTTGTACGGTTGTCCATGTTGCTCCATTATCGTCACTATATTCAATCATAAAACCTTCAACATCTTCAACACTATATGGCGCAAAGAAAAACTTAAAATCTACTTTGTTGTAGCTAGATAAATCAAAAGCAGGAGAATCAAAAGATGAAGCAGAGCCTGCAGCATTATCATTTCTTACTCTTAAACTATAACTACCACCATAAGACCATGTACCGTTATTAACTCTAGCGGCATCAACCCCACCAGATGTCCAACCGTCTAAGCCAGCTTCAAAATCTGCGGTATGTACTACAGTAGAACCACAAGAAGGCGGCATAAAACCTGTACCTTGAATACTGAAAGTATATAAGTTTTCGTTACTATCATCATTTGCTATAGTTAATGATGCGTTTCTTAATCCGTCGGCACTCGGGTCAAAAGTTATTTGAAATGTTGTAGAACCACTAGCTATTATAGGTGTTGTTGGTATTAATAAAACAGAGAAATCTGCTGAATGCGTTCCTCCAATTGCAACATAAGGTGATGCACCAGTTAAATTTAAATCAGAGACACCCGTATTTTGTATAGTAAATGTACGTGTTTGTGTCCCAGAAGCTGTATCTACATCTCCAAAATCTGTATGATCTCCAAGATCAGGTAACGAATCACCGTCTGGTATAGAAGTTGTGTTACCTAGTATATTAATCTCTGGGCCAGCAGCTGTTGTTAAATTAGATAAATCTACAATTTGTATTTCATGGCTCATTGTGTTATTGTTTCTATGCGACCAATGTGCGGCTTGGGTGGTTGAATTTAAATAATAATTTCTCCAACCTCTACCATAAGCTGTCCCACCACCAGTACTAATAGATGAACCAACAATTAATGCTTCGTTTATATTACTTAAACCTGCAGATGTAATATTTAGTGTTGTTGCATTTGCTGAATTACTCGTATTTTGAAAACGATTAATAATTAGGTCTGGGTTTGATAATACATGTACAAACTGTCTATTAGTACCATTAGATAGGTGACCACTATGAAATGTCCAATCTACGAGTTGGTTATTTGAACCAGGATCCATAATTGGCCAGTTATCTTCAATAGCTTGGTTAACACCGCTAGCGTTATTATCTGCACGGTGTTGACTAAAAATAATAGCTTCATTCCATGCACTTACATTAGTTGCTGTACCTGAACCGTCTGAGCCATCACGTAAAGTAACAGTCCCAGTATCTCCATCTGTATTGCCAGAGTCACCATGTAAAACCGTCCAATTACTCCCTGTAAATTCTACAAGTGTTATATAAACTGTAACATTATTTGCATTAGAACCTTTTTGCACTCTTAATGTTGTTGCACTTTCTAAATAGGCAAGGGCTGTACCAGAATCTGCACCACCAGCAGCAGAAGCACTATTTATAATACCTGTTATAAAAGGAATGCACTTATTTGCATTTGTTATGCCACTTAAGGCTTGAGTTACGCTATTTGTAGTTCCATTTAAAGTAACAGTTAAACGGTCTCTAATAATCATTTCATTAGCACCGCCAATTGGACCAATATACTCCCATATAGAAGAGTTAAACCTCATATTTGCTGAATCTGAGGTTCCTTGTCTATAGTATGATAAAGTACCTGTGTCTGTTAATACCTGTGCTCCAGATAAATCATCTCCACGTAAATTGGTGTCGGTAACACTGCTAAGACCAGCATTTACCTTTCTATTGTTGTTAGGTAATGCAAAAGCGTTATTCAATGAAGAAACAGGTGTAATAGCGCTAGTAATCCCTGAATTACTAACATCATTTTGTATATGCTGAACAACGAAATCTGCAGATTGTGAGAAACTAAAACTTGTAAATAAGATGGCATATAAAAATAAAGCACACCTTTTTGAGGTTGGGGTAAAACTTTTCATAAGCGGTTAACTTTAGTTTGGGACTAAATTATGTATCAAATCTAAGTGTATCATCTATTAAATACAAATAAAATCGATGAAATACATTATTAAAAAATAAACACCTGATAACTAGGTTTTTATGGTTATGTTTATTGTAGGGGGAAACTGTATAATTCGGATATTAGAAAAACAAGAGAGGTTTCAAATTAGTATTTGAAATTCTAAAAATGAGGAGTTTGTAAGTGTAAATTGTTGTATTTAGAAGTGTTTATTTCTTATGCCAAATGCCATCAGCATCTAGATAAAAGCTATTAACATGATTGAAGTTACATTCTTCAGGTGCAATTATAGAAAGGAAGATAGATTCATCCTTTCTTTTATAAAGATGATAGATTTGGCCAACAATAGGTTCAAAATTAAACCTAGCGCCATATACCAAATTATTATACTCGTACTGCTGCATCATTTCAGTATAAGCAGTTTTAAGTTCGTTGTATTTAGCTTGTACGTGTTTATTAACTTTATTAATATTTCTGTTTTTCCATGCTAAAGAATCTGTAGTTGTAATTACAGGTGCTGATAAACTTGTTGCATAGGGTTTTAAGAACGCATCATAACGTTCTGTTTCGGTATTATATACAACGTGGTCTGGTTTTTTATCCTTTTTCATAGCTTAATAGAATGCAATTAATATACAAAAGCAAAGTTAAGGATAATCTTAGGTTAAAGAAAAAACCACTACTGTTATAGTAATGGCTTTAACTTAAATTTAGCGTTTTCATTAATTTTTGACACCTGGTAAACCTTGTGGTTTTTTTGTTTGCCAATGAAACGTTTCTGCTTTCTTTGCTATAGGTGCAATTTCATCTAAAGTATTGGCATCATAAACAACACCATTTTTAACAACGTGTGTTAACGTATTTGTGTTTCTTAAATTATTAAGAGGATTACCGCTCATAATTAATATATCAGCCAGTTTACCAACTTCTAACGTTCCTAAGTCGTTATCTAAACCTAAAGCTTCACAACCTTTTATTGTCGCCAAACGCAACGCATCATAATTACTCATACCACCACTGGCAACAGCCCATAATTCCCAATGAAAACCTAAGCCTTGTAATTGTCCGTGACTACCGATACCTCCAATACCATCTGCCTCGATTAGGTCTTTCATAAACTCGGCGTGTTTCTTAAACACGTGCTCTTCGTCCATAAACCAACCCGGTCTTCGTCTCGATTTCTGAGCCAATTCAGCATAAGGTGTAAAATATTGCATCTTTTTATCTGTATAAGGGTTTTCTCTTGAATAGAAATAATTTTCTGCCCAAGGTCCACCATAACTCACCAAAAGTGTTGGCGTTATTGCCATTTGAGATCGTGCAGCCGTTTTTATAACATCTTCGTAAATAGGATAAATAGGGAAGGAGTGTTCATGACCAGGATAACCGTCCATCATATTTACCATATTTTGTTTAAAATCTAAACCACCCTCAGTTGTTGGCATTAGCTTTAATTCTTTCGAAGCCATAATAACCCATTGTCTTTGCTGACGATTACCAACCAAATAACTCTTTATACTTTTAGTATTATAGTATTCGCTGTACTGCTTCAGCACTTCTTTTGCGTGTTCTAGACTTGTAATATTATAAGCCCAATAGCCAACTCCAGGACCTGTGCTATATACACGAGGACCATGAATGACACCTGCATCAACCATGTCAGAGTACGTAAGTACATCTGTTGTTGCTGTTTGTGGATCTCTAGTTGTTGTAACTCCATAAGCAAGATTTGCAGAATAAATCCAAACTTGGTTTTTATGTATTCCCCAATTTGGCCACATGTGCGCATGTGTATCTACAAAACCTGGTGTGACTGTTTTTCCGGTAATGTCTATAACCTTAGCATCACTTGGTATGTTAAAACTTCCTGAAGCACCAACATTTACAATACGATTATTTTCAATTAAAAGATCACCGTTTTCTATAACGTTTTTACCATTCATGGTAATAATCCGTCCTCCCTTAAGTAAGGTTTTACCTTTAGGAATAGCACGTTTGTAAGTTACCTTTACTTTATATTCATGAGCTTTAAAAACGGGAGTATCCTTTTTAACTTCTTTTTTTTTGTCTGTTTTGGTAGAGTCGCTTTTCTTTTTAGCTCCTTTTAATTCTTTCGTTTTCTTCTTAGCTAATGCTAAACTGTCTGCAAAGACTTTCCCTTTTACTAAATCATAAGCAAAATGACTTGCTCCTAAAGACCAATGTACTTTTTTACTATCGTTAGACCAAGCAGGAAATTCACCGCCCATAACCGTTAACTTATTTGCCGGGAATGCTGCATTCTCTGGTTTCGCTAAATTGATGGATGGAGTGGTGCCAATCATAGGTATCACAACCGAGTAGATATCGTTATTTATCTTAGCCAAAGCGTGTTTGCCATCTGGAGCAATTCTTATTTCACTAGGACTAGAGCCTTTGTTGGTTTCACGCCAACCTTCTTCATGTGTTGGCATTGCAGCTGCTTTGTCGTGGTCTTTTCCAAAGATATCAGAAGATCCATAAGTTTTTATTCCTGTTAATTTTAAATGTTCTTTTTCGTCACTACCATCCCAACGAATAGAGATTAAACCTTTAACAGCATGATTTAGATACACACGGTCAGTCACTTTGGTAAAATGAGGCATTGTTCTGCCTTTTGACTTGTCTATAATTGTAATAGTTCCGTCTTCAATAGAAATCCAAGCTAATTCCTCATACACACGTCCGTTAAAGGGATCAATAGCGTCATCATACGTTTGCGCAGATCCTTTTGTGAAAGCAATACGGTTACTCTTATAAGACCAAGCGGGATTACTATAAATACCACGTTCTTTAGTTAATTGTTGAGGGTTGCCTTTACCATTGGTATTTACTTTATATAAATGACCTCCATCTGGTTTCCAAGTTGTAAATACAATTTGCTTTCCATCTGGTGACCATTCTGGCATGGCTTCTGTAAAATTATGATTGGTTAAACGTTTTGGAGTTCCATTTTTAAGTGCCATTACGTAAAGTCGGTTTAAAGCCGTAAATGCAACTTGTTTGCCATCTGGTGATGGTTTTGCATCTCTAATTTGTGTTACAAATGCTTCAGGTTCATCATCAATAGGATATTTAAACGATACCATTGGTCCCATATCTAAATTTACATCTACTGAAAATGGGATCTCTTGAGCTTTATCATCAGCAATTCCTATTTTGTACAATTTGCCACCATAAGAAGCGACAAGATATTTGCTATCTGGTGTAAATGCCATTGCTGGTAAAACGCCTAGAGGAGCAATGGATTCTTGGTCGTCGCGTTGAACAGGATAAGCCAGCCAACGTTCTTCACCAGTGTTGAGGTTTCGTAATACTAAGCCTGTATGCTCTTCAAAACGGCTACCATATACCATCCACATTCCGTTTTTAGATAATGTTGGAGTAAAGGCAGAACCATAACGAGATGTTATGGTTTCGGTATCTCCATCTTCACGATCAAAACTCATAATTTGGTATTGTGGTAACTGCGCATTGTAGTTCCAAGCACCGTTACGAGCTGAAAAATATATATGCTTTCCATCTGCACTAAAGGCAGGATCTATATATTTGCCAGATTTGCGCTCTTTCATTAAATCGGCACCAGAGCCACCATCTTTATGTACAATAAATGGTTTTATATTTCTTCTACCATGTGTTCCAACAATATATTCACCATCTGGACTCCAAGCAGCTGAGACATGGTACTTGTTTTTATCTTTTGTGAGTTGGGTTTGCTCATTGGTGTCTAAATCCATAGTCCAAAGGTTATCTGAACCGCTTTTGTCTGAAATAAACAGAATACTTTTTCCATCTGGGCTATAGCGTGGATGCACATCGTAAGGCATACCACCTGTAACTCGTTTAGCTTTTCCACCAGAGATAGGTATGGTGTATAAATCTCCCATCATATCAAACATTATGGTTGTACCATCTGGACTTACATCTACCGAAACCCAAGTCCCTTTATTGGTAGTAAAGTTGATTTTTCGGGTGGGTTCTAAAGGTAATTCTTTAGTCGCTTTTTTAGCAGTGTCTTTTGCTTTAGAGGCGACTTGTGCCGTTGAAAAATTTAAACAAAACAACAGGAGGAGGGTAATACAAAAGTGAATGTGTTTTTTCATAATGTGGTTAATTAGCTTAATTAAGTGTTTAAAAATAATCAAATTAATGATTGATTAGTATTAATTCATAAATTAAAAGAACTTCTATAATTACTTATAAATGAGGGTGTTTATTTTATAATGCTTGATGTGTAAACTAAAAGTATTATTGGTTTATTATTTAAGAAAAACAAGATGCTATTTTTAAATATTCAAGCAATAGACATATATTTTAATGTTGTTAATAAGGACTAAACAAACATGATAAAATGAAGAATTCTATACACATATAGTAAATGGATTGAGGGAGAGTGATTATTGCGAATAAACTAATAAAATCTTATAAAGAGAAGAATTATCAACCTGCAGATTACTTGTTGCCGCACAATGATATTTTTTCACTACATTTATTCTTTAAGTTAAAAACACAATCATAAACTTTGAAATAGCATGGCAAAATCTAAAGACTCAAAAAAAAATGTAAAAAAAGAGGCGGCATTAACACCTAAAGAAAAAAAAGCTGCAAAATTGGCTAAAAAGTCAAGTCGTACATAATAGTTTTAAGCAACGTTTAATAAAGCCACTTCTTTTTGAGTGGTTTTTTACTTTAAACTAATTACCTTTATAAGTAAATAAATAATTTGATTAAAGTTTATGGATATAAAATTAGCAGTCCTTATTGATGGAGACAACATACCATCTGCATACGTAAAAGAAATGATGGAAGAAATTGCCAAATACGGTAACCCAACCATAAAACGTATTTATGGGGATTGGACCAAACCAAATTTAAATAAATGGAAAAATTTGCTGTTAGAAAATGCCATTACACCAATTCAACAATATGGGTATACTACAGGTAAGAACGCTACAGATTCTGCAATGATTATCGATGCTATGGATATTTTGTATTCAGAGAAAGTGGATGGGTTTTGTTTAGTATCTAGTGATAGCGACTTTACACGCTTGGCAACTCGCTTACGTGAAGCAGGTATGGCTGTGTACGGTATTGGAGAAAAGAAAACACCAAATCCTTTTATAGTGGCTTGTGATAAATTTATTTATATCGAAATTTTAAAACACCAGAATTCAGAAAGTGAGTCAGAATCTACAGAGACCACAACTGTTACTAAAAATAACTACGATAATATCACTCAAAAAGAGATTCGGTTTATAGCAGCAACCATAGATGATGTTGCTGATGATGACGGTTGGGCGTTTTTGGGAGATGTTGGTAGTTTGCTACAAAAGAAACAACCTAATTTTGATTCTAGAAATTATGGCTTTCAGAAACTAACACCTTTAATTAAATCGATACCTGCTTTTGAAATAGAAAGACGAGAAGACTCAAGAGGGCGTATGAAGCTGATTTATGTAAAAATAAAAGAGGTGAAATCTAAAGTTAAAAAGAGATAATTTATACATTTTAGTATTGCGATTTTTTTACTTTGACATAGTTATTCGTAATAATATGGGTTATTGAATTTCTAATAGATTATAATTCAACTTTATACTTGTTTTAGACTAATTGGTGCCAGCTTTTTTATGACTTTGTATTTTGAAGTAATTCTTTAGTAAAGCATTAAAAAAAACCACATCAGGTATTCCGGTTTTTATTGCTGTAGCGAGAACGAGAATTTAACTCGTGATCTCTGGGTTGTAAACTCTTGGTTAACAAGTTTTAGAAGGTGTTTACTGGGCTCACAAGTTAATAATTGCTAAAACCGTATTCAGAATTGTATGCAGTATAAATATTGAGTTAATTAGTTTTTCATTCTTACTATTTTAAAAATCAAAAAAAACCTAAAAAGTAAGCCAGTGAATTATTCTGATTATTCTTTGAAATAGAGGCTTTTTTGTTTAATCTTAATATTATTATCGGTATTAATTTTGATTAAAATTTTTATTTAAAAGTTTCAATATTTTCTTAGATTATCATATTTACACATATTTTTTTAGAATTATTTAGCCTTTATTCAGTAGGGGTGAGAATTATACACGTTGTTAGCCTTTCGTTATTTTTTATCTGTCAATTCTTTACTTATAAAATCAATTAATTTATTGTTCTTTTCTAATAATTCATGGTTGTTCTCCAACAAATCATTATTAATAAATATACTCCATCCTGAACTTTGTTTTAATTTTCTGTATGCTGGTGAATCATTATTACTAAAAAAAGTTTTCGCATAAGGAAAAGGATTTTTTTCAACTCTCCAAAACCAGAAATCAGTAAAATAAGGACCGTAAAACAATGTTCTAAACTCTCTTCTACTTTCTTTGGTTTGGTAAATGCTTTCGTCAAGAAATTGATAATATGCTATAACATTATCTACCAATTTTTCATTGGATAAATTATAAATTCTACCAGAATTAAGCATTTCATTATAGGTTGTAGTTCGTGTGTTTAAATCTTTGTGAATTGCACCATTAAAAATCATAACTTCTTTTATTTCAGCATCAGATAATGATTCTTTAAACATAATTTCTTTGGCATCTTTTAAATAGTCGCCAAACTCAATATTATTCAAATAACGTTTATTGTCGCTTTTTAAATCTTGAATAAGCTTTTGTAATGTTGCTGTTTCTTCTGAATTGATTCTTTGTTCGTTTTTCCAATCATTAATAGCTAACCATTAATATTCCAATGACAACAAGAAGTATCTCTCCAATAGCGTAAATCAGATATTTACTGAATTTATTTTGAGTCAGCATATTTTGTCGAATTTTTCTAAAGAATTTTATCATTTGGTTAATGGTTGGTCTTAATGAATGCTAACGGGTTTCTATATGAAAAGTTCCGTGTAAATAAGGACGAACCTTTCGGATTAGAAAAGACAATAAATATATAAAAAACCCAATGGATTAGACACTTTGAAGTAATTTTTAATATGCGGTGTTGTAGCCAGTTATTTTAATTTCGGATATTTGTTAATTCAGTTTCTAATTCCGATTTTGCGTTCTGTTCAATTGTTGATAAAGGTCCATTCAATAAATTGCTATTTTCATATGGGTCATTCACTAAATTGTACATTTCTTCCATTCCAACTGAATTGGCAATAAGTTTATATGTTCCATTACTTATTGTCCATTCATCATCTGCACCATCAACTAATTCAGAATATTGATAATCTCTTATGCTTGTAGATTCTGTGAAAAGTGATTTAAAACTTTTACTATCGTGAATTTCGTTTGTTGAACTTCCCGTGATTTCTGCTATTGTGGCAAATAAATCTGTACTAGTTATTAGGTTATTATCTATACCTGAACGAGAGACAGAATTTCCAGAAATAAACATCGGTACGTTAACACCACCTTGGTATAACGTGTTTTTTACTGTTGCGCTAGAATAAGGACTTTGGGCAACTTGATTTGGTGTTCCATTGTCGCCAATAAAAATTATTATAGTGTTATTTCTTTCATCTTCGGGAATATCATCTAATAATCTTCCAATTTGAAAATCCATTGCTTCAATTGCTGCTATATAGTAAGGAATTGGGTCTAATCCATTGTTATATGTTGGTAAGTTACCTTGACTGTGCATATTACTCGGTGGTGCATGAAATGGAGTGTGTGGTGCATTATATGCCAACCACATAAACCAAGGTTTAGATTGTTGATTAATCCAATCTATTGATAAGTCTGTAAAAACTTCTGTGATGTATTCTGTATTTTGACTTGTAGCACCATCTTCGCTTAATTGCCATTGGTAATAATCATCTACTGCACCACGAATAAGTCCGGCGTAATAATCAATCCCAAATGTTTCTGGGTTTATAGCTGAATTGTAGCCTGAAAGATGCCATTTTCCAACAATTGCAGATGCGTATTTATTGTTAGTTTGCGTGCTAATATATTCTTGTAGCGTAGTTTCCGAAATAGATAATTCATCGCCAACACTTTTCACTCCAGTTCTATAACCATACTTCCCAGTAATTATGGAAGCTCTAGTTGGTGAACACGTTGGATTTGACCAAAAATTACTAAAAGAAATTCCATTATTTCTAATGGCATCTATGTTTGGTGTATTAGGTTTTATAGTGCCTTCTGAAAAACCATTTATAGCGTCTTTACC
>TARA_R100001369_G_scaffold2124_5_pt1 | contig 22170 bp, 24 predicted proteins | sample TARA_R100001369 | Tara Oceans TARA_R100001369 (sample SAMEA2621528) | marine metagenome | biome: marine biome (ENVO:00000447); feature: surface water layer (ENVO:00002042); material: "saline water (ENVO:00002010), including plankton (ENVO:xxxxxxxx)" | depth 5 m | reverse complement strand
TCGGAGCCTAACGTACTATTCTGCACCCAGCCGGAATCTACCCCTATTTGTCAGTGTCCGGGGGGAAGGCCGACGCCGGGTAGACGAGGCATCAACAAAAACCCCAGCCCTTACAAAGCTGCAGAAGTAAAAAGCGTAGCCCCAGCCATGATAGCCCCGTCTCATCAATGCCAATACCCACGAAGACACTCTAACTTGGCCTGATAATGCAGGTTTAATTTCTACCGAAATGGTTGGCTGAGGCTTGATTCAGATATTTTTGAATCTAGACGCCAGATTTGAACCGTTGGCCATATTCAGAAATCAGGATGGACAGAAGATATAGGATATTGAGATAGTCTATCGCCTTCAAGTACGCTCAATGCGACGACCAACGCCCACCGCAAGGTGTTCTGAATGCGTTTTGAAGTCCCGCAGCGGCCTGAAATGGCTCACTACCAAAATTCCGTGTCACATACCGGACCGGACGTTTGACCCGGCCCGGTATGCGGGGTCTGTTACCGGGTCCAGCCTTCAGTTTTCATCAGGGACTGTGCTTCATCGGTCACCAGAAAATTCAGAAAAGCCTGCGCCTCCGGATCAGCATCAGGTGCCAGGGCGACGTTCAAATCGCGCCAGATTGCGCGGTCAGGAGAGAACGCAACGGCCTCGATCTTTTCAGGGTTACGCGATGTCCAGTCAGGCCAAGTGATCCAGGCGTCAGCGTCCAGATCGGTAAAAGCTTTAAAACCAGCACCTGATCCATGTTCAAACGCGACGATATTCTTACGCAATCCGACAACGTCCGACAGGCTGCCCGTACGTCCGGCCACATCTTCCCAGACGCCGGTGCCAGATGTGTTTCCGACGCCTGCGCCTTCGGTCACCACGACCTTGATGCCTTCTGCCAGCAGGTCGTCGAAACCGGTAATGGATTTGGGGTTGCCGGCCTTGACCGCAATAATGGCGGGACGCAGGTAAATCGGCATCACTTGATCCGACGAGAATGATTTGTAGGTCTCCAGAAAGGCCGTCATCGACTGTTCGGACGTGCCCCAGATGATGTCGGCATCTGCCTGGGCCTGCTGAGACCATTTGGGTTCGGGACCGAAGGTGATCGCGACGGTACCTCCCGTTTGCTCTTGCCAAAGATCGGCCACTTTTTGAAGTGCTGTATGGGGGCCGCCCGCCCCATATAGGCGGACAACACCGTCCTTCGCCTCATGAACAATGTCGGGATCAAACATCACCGTGTCTTGCGCAAAAGCCGGGGTCACCATGGCCATATTCAGGGCCACATATGAAATTAGTTTCATCTTCGTTCTCCGGTACCAGTCGTCCGCAGTTGCCATGTGGCGGTCGCGGCGATTGCAGGAAGAACGAACCGGAGGGTCAGTTTATTCCATCACAAAGTCAAATTCATGGTTTTCGCGGCATCACGTCTGCGTGGCGCTCTAACTAGACAGGAAGGTGGTACAGCCTTCGCGAAACGCGGATAGCCCGCCTTGGGCCGGATGCCTGACATAGGTCAGCGACACTCCGACGGGCTGGGCACAGCGCTCTGCGACACGTCCGATACACAAGATTTTCTGTGGTGCAAACATCGCTGCGAGTGCCGCAAGTACAGCCAGATTGGCCCGTATTTCCGGCGCTGACGGTGTGCGGATGGCATAGTCTGGTGCGCTGCGGTGCGGGACTTGCATGACCGCGTTCCAAAGTAACGGCACATCGTCTGGCATTGCTTCCCAGATTGCACGCGCGGTGACAGAGCCTGGATCGTCGTGTTGCGCGGTTGGATGGCGAAACGGCACGACCATTTTCAACCGCGTTGCTAATGGCAGCAGCATCCGGTCGCCGGTCAAGGGCAGCCCGGTCCGCCGGGCACCACGTCTGGACATGGCCTCGGCCAACCACATGACGCGAGGACGTCGAACTTGCATTGCCTGCAGATAGAGCGTCAGGTTCGCCCGCCGTATTTCTGGTGCATCCGCGCTCTCGAGCGCGGGATCATGGTCGCGATAGGGATTAAACAGCCGATCCGATCCCTCAATTTGCTCCAATAACGTTATGATGGCGGCAACCGTCATGGCGCAATGACATGTTGGATAAATGCCTGGGTCGCGCGACTGACATGACGCTGTGTCGCATTTACGGCAAAGAACTTCCGCTCGGGCAGCTTGAACGCTAATCGGGCCAGGCGCCCCACCTGCAGGGCGTCTGCGACAACCAGATGCGACAGCGCCGCAATACCGGCGCCAGCTTCGACAGCAGCGCGCACCGCTTCATTCGAGGGAAGCTCGAGGACAACAGACAAATCCATGACGGCAATGCCCGCCTCTTTCAGTGCCTGCTCGAGTATAGCACGCGTGCCCGAGCCAGGCTCGCGAAAGACCCACGGTGCCGTCCGCAGATCATCACCGTGCGCGGCCTGATCTGCGCGAGCGACCAGCACCAGGTGATCTGTAGCGGCGGGGATCAGGGTGATTTGCGGGTCCGCAACGTGATCTTCAACGAAGCCCAGATCGGCTTCGCCCGTGACGATGGCCTGACAGGCGGCATGGGTGTTCAGAATGCGCAGTGACAGATCAATTCCCGGAAAGGCTGTGTGGAAGCTCTGCATGCGGGGCGGAAGCCAGTAGTTTGCAACCGTCTGGCTGGACACAAGCCGCAGCTTGCCGTGGGCAAGGGCGGTGGATGCGCTGAGGCAGCCCGCAGCCTCGTCTGCCCGGGCGAGAACCGCGCGCGCTTCCGGCAGAAAATCACGACCAAGATTTGTCAGCACGATACCGCGCCCAATGCGGTCGAACAGCAGCACATCATGGCGTTCTTCCAACGCAGCAATGGCGGCACTCACGGCAGATTGGGTCAGGTTCAGCGCATGAGCCGCATCAGTCATATGCTGACGTTCCGCCACAGCAATGAAGATGCGAAGTTGTTCAAGCGTCATGATCTCTACACCTCACTCTCACCCATCAGTAAAATCGATCTGTTTTACAAATTCAATCCGTTGGATCGTTTGGTTCACTTCGTCTATCGAGGTTAAGAACAGGAGATCCACAATGACATTCTACAAAATGCGCGCAGTATCGCTGGGATTGCAGCCTTTTTCGCAGCTGACCAGCCCAATGGAAATTATTCGCCAGTTCACCCCCAACTGGTTTGCGGCCACGATGGGAACGGGCATCCTCGCAATTGCGCTGGCACAACTTCCCGACGCGTTCAGCTCCCTTGGCAAAGCGCTTTGGCTGTTCAATATTGCCCTGTTCACGCTGTTTTCGGCGCTCTATGCGGCACGATGGATCTTATTCTTCCACGAAGCGAAGCGGATTTTCGGTCACTCGGTCGTCTCGATGTTTTTTGGCTGTATCCCGATGGGGTTGGCCACGATCATCAACGGATTTTTGATCTTTGGACTGCCATCAATGGGCAGCATCGCGATCGAGGTCGCGACCGTCTTATGGTGGATTGATGTCGGTATGGCAGCACTTTGTGGCATCGCCATACCCTATTTGATGTTCACCCGCCAAAGCCACGCCATCGATCAGATGACTGCCGTCTGGCTGTTGCCAATGGTTGCAGCCGAGGTCGCAGCGGTGTCGGGGGGGTTGCTGGCCCCGCACCTTGCCGACGCACATACCCAACTGCTGGTGCTGGTGTGGTCTTACGTCCTCTGGGCCCTGTCGGTCCCCATTGCGATGAGCGTCCTTGTCGTCCTGATCCTGCGGCTCGCCATCCACAAGTTGCCGCACGTTTCCATGGCGGCCTCCAGTTGGCTGGCGCTTGGACCGATCGGCACCGGGGCATTGGGCCTTATGACGTTAGGCCAGGCCGCCCCTGCCATCTTTGCGGCGAATGATCTGGGTCAGTATAGCAGCGCCGCGGCGGGCATCGGTCTCATCGGCGGATTGCTGATGTGGGGCTATGGGCTGTGGTGGTTTGCGATGGCAGTGCTCATCACCGGGCGCTATGCACGCGACGGTCTGCCATTCAACCTTGGTTGGTGGGGTTATACATTCCCGCTGGGTGTATTTGCCGTTGCTTCATTGAAGCTTGCGAGCTTGCTGCCGATTACTGCGATTTATGTTTTTGGCCTGATATTGGTGGCACTGTTGGGCGCTGCGTGGATCGTCGTCGGAACGCGCACGGTCTGCGGCGCCTGGCGTGGGGATCTGTTTGCAGCACCCTGCCTGAAGGACGATTGACAGGTTCGAACAGGCCTTCCCACTTATCGCAGAAAAGGACATGGCATAACGGGAAATCGTATTTTTCTGCCTTCGGGTGCGACCGCTGCCGTTGCCCGAATTGCAATGACACAAGAGACGGGGCAGCCGGCTGACAACCATGCGATGACGGATGGCGGTCATGTCTATGCAGGAAACCAAATCCGCGTGATGAAAGATTGGCGTCAAGTACGTCAGGCACGCTAGTGTCTGAGTGTCCGCCTGTTCCCGCCGTCGAGTACGGATGACCTGTCGTGAGTGCGCTATGCTGAATGCCAACCAACGCCAGATGCTCACCGCTGCCGCTGGCGGATTGTTCGGCTACGCGTTGGCGTTGACACGCAATCGCGATTCAGCCGCAGATCTCGTGCAAGATTGTGTCGTGCGTGCCATCTCAGCCAAGCAGGCGCCCCAGGACGAACGTGCATTTCGCGCGTGGCTGTTCACCATCGCACGGCATTTATGGTTCGATCGATTGCGATCGTGGCGCCGACGGCGCGCCATGCAAGAGGCGGTCGACCTGGATCAACGCACAAGCGGTGCACTCTACGATATCACGGTCACCCATCTGGCAGTCCGCGAGGCATTCTTTTTGCTGTCGGAAAATCACCGGGATGTGCTGGCGCTTGTGGACATCGGCGGGCTTACTTATGACGAAACCGCTGAACTTTTGCGGATTAAACGCGGCACGGTGATGAGCCGCGTGAGCCGTGCGCGTGCCGCCCTGGCAGAAAAGCTTTCAGGTCCGCATGTCGTGGAATTGCCGCGAAAGGGCAAAGGGATGCGCCGTGGTTGATGAACGAACTCGAGACGAACAGGTCAGCGCATATGTCGATGGCGCACTAGATCCGCAAGACGCGGCTCGGATGGCCGAGGCAATCGCACGCGATCCGGCGCTTGCCAGCCATGTGGCCCATTATCAGGCTTTGCGGGCAGGGGTCGCGTCACTGGCGTCAGACACAGTCATCATCGCGATCCCTGAGCGATACTCAGGAGCAGGAAGGCCTGCATGGCGTCCTGCCGTGCTGGCCGCCTCTGCCATCTTGATCGCAGCCGGCGCAGTATGGTGGTTAGTCCTGACTGGTCCCATTTCGGATGATATTCCGGCACAGATCATCATTGCAGAAAGTTCTGACCTTGCCACGATGATCGCACATTTCGATAAGTGGGCAAGTGGCGCTCAGAACGTGACAACGGAGGGTCCGCTCATCGGCATCGCCGCAATCGTTCAAGCCAATGGGTTGCAGCAGACGTCACTAGAAAGAGTCACCTTGCCACTTGGGCGCAAAGCGGACGCACTGGGTTTTGTCGGTCCCAGCAATTGCCATCTTGGGCTCTATGTGACCGCGCATGCCGGAGATCGCCCGGCCGGTCTCGCAATCTCAGATGACGGCCATGTCCTGATTGCACAATGGGCCGGACCCCATCAGCAGATGACGATGGTCTCGCGATCCATGAACGCGACTCGCTTCGCCATTCTCGCGCTGGCTCTGCGCAATGGGACTGACGCACCCAATGAGATACATCCCGATTTGCTCTCCTCTCTGGCGACGGCACGCCAGCCCTGTCTGGGCTGATGGACAAGTTTATTTTGCATCATGAGGAATAAACGCCCCCTGCCAATCGTCTGAACTTGCGACGATATCAAACATGACAAGCACGTCATAGCGATCGCAGAAAAATGGGGGAACCATGTTCAACAGACGACAGATGATCGCATCCACCGGGGCTGCTGCCGGATTCGTGATGGCTGGCGGCACGCCATTGCTCGCTGAAACAGTATCGCTGGGTTTTGAAAATGGAGATCGGTCGCTGGTCGCCTATCCGGGGAAGCGGCCTTTGCTGCAGCTGTCATCCCGACCGCCGCAGTTGGAGACGCCGTTCAGTGTGTTCAATGAAGGCATGTTGACCCCCAATGACGCGTTTTTCGTGCGGTACCACTTGGCTGACATCCCGACCGAGATTGATCCTGACACCTTCACACTCGAGATCGCCGGCACAGTGGCCACGCCCATGTCGCTGTCTCTCGCTGACCTGAAATCGCAATTCGATACGATTGATCTGGTCGCAGTTCATCAATGTTCAGGCAACAGCCGTGGCTTTGTCACGCCACGTGTCGGTGGTGGGCAGGCAGGGAATGGCTTGATGGGTAACGCACGCTGGACTGGCGTTTCCCTAAAATCCGTCCTTGAAAAGGCGGGCGTGCAAGACGGGGCGATTCAGGTCGCATTCGAAGGGTTGGATGGGCCTGTCCTGCCCGACACCCCCGACTTTACCAAGTCGCTGGAACTGGCCCATGCCATGGACGGCGAAGTCATGCTGGCGTGGGCCATGAATGGCGAAGATCTGCCCTGGCTGAATGGCTATCCTCTCCGTCTTGTGGTCCCGGGGCACTACGGCACCTACTGGGTCAAGCACCTCAACCAGATAATCGTGCGCGACACGCCATTGGACTCGTTCTGGATGACGACGGCCTATCGCATCCCGGACAACAGTTGCGCATGTGTCGAACCTGGCACCAAGCCTGAAACGACCGTGCCGATCGCCCGCTTCAACGTCCGGTCCTTTATCACCAATGTGCTGGATGGCGCGGCAGTAGCTGCGAATGCGCCGCTCGCACTGCGGGGAATAGCGTTCGATGGCGGATCTGGCATTACCGAGGTCAGCGTCTCCGCAGATGACGGCAAGACATGGCAAAAAGCATCCTTGGGCGAGGACATGGGAAAATACGCATTCCGCGAATGGACGCTGTCGATGCCCGTGGCGTCGGGTGAGGTGTCACTGTTGGTGCGCGCGACAAATGCGAACGGCCAGACCCAACCGATGCAAGCGCAATGGAACCCATCGGGCTATATGCGCAACGTCGTCGAAACCACACGTCTCACGGCAGCCTGAGGAGATGACAATGAAAACCTTTCACATAGCCGCTTTGGCTGGACTGACCTTCCTGGCCCAAGCCGCCATCGCGGATTCCGTCATCTATGACATGCCCTATGATGGCTCCGTCGTGTTCCGCGCCGGAGACGGATCAGATGTGGCCGAAGCCAATTGCATAACCTGCCATTCGACCGATTACATCGAATACCAGCCTCCCGGCAAAGGCCCTGACTTCTGGAAGGCCGAAGTACACAAGATGATCGCAATCTACGGTGCGCCAATTACCGAAGAGGATGGCGATATCATCGCTGCGTATCTGGCCGCACAGTACTAGAGTTTACGAAACCCAAGTAAAAGATGATCGGAGCGTTCTCCGGTCATCTTGTCAAACTGCAACACTCCAAGCTTCTAAGTGCTAAATCAGAAGTATCTGCCTCTCGCTCTGGCAGCTGCTCATTCGGATGAGCCTAACCTGATTAACGCTGTACAAGGCTTGATCCATCCAACGTGTGTTTTCTGGACAGAATTCTGGTAATGTCCAAGACTTTTTTCTGACTGGTTTTTGGACAAAATTTTGAAGCACCGAACCCTTATGATGTTGATTTCCACCCAGAAGTGACCCGGGTTTTCCATCGAGAACTGACCCACCTTGATGTTATGTTTCAGTGGTCAGGCTTGGGTCAAGACATCGTTGTCCTCCCTTTTTTTCCGGGCCGCGACGGCGGCGCTGGCCTTGAAGCGGAAGCTGTCGTTGCCGGTCTCTATGATGTGGCAGCGATGGGTCAGGCGATCGAGGAGTGCGGTCGTCATCTTGGGGTCCCCAAAGACGGTGGCCCATTCGCTGAAGCTCAGGTTCGTGGTGATGACGACGCTGGTCCGCTCGTAGAGTTTGCTCAGCAGATGGAAGAGCAGCGCGCCGCCTGATGCGCTGAACGGCAGGTAGCCAAGTTCGTCCAGGATCACCAGATCCAGTCGGACAAGGCTTTCGGCAAGCTGTCCGGCTTTACCTTTGGCCTTCTCCTGTTCGAGCGTGTTGACGAGCTCGATGGTCGAGAAGAAGCGAACCTTGCGGCGGTGATGCTCGACAGCCTGCACGCCGAGGGCTGTCGCGACATGCGTTTTGCCGGTGCCGGGGCCCCCGATCAGCACGACGTTCTGGGCACCGTCCATGAAGTCGCCGCGATGAAGTTGGCGCACCGTGGCCTCGTTGATCTCACTGGCCGCAAAGTCGAAGCCGGACAGGTCCTTATAAGCGGGGAAGCGAGCGGCCTTCATGTGGTAGGCAATGGACCGGACCTCACGTTCTGCGACCTCAGCCTTCAACAACTGGGCGAGCATCGGCACCGCGGCATCAAAGGCGGGTGCGCCTTGTTCCATGAGGTCTGTCACGGCTTGCGCCATCCCGTGCATCTTCAGACTGCGGAGCATGATGATGATGGCACCGCTGGCAGGATCATGACGCATGGCGGCCTCCGGCGGTCCGGGCCCGCAGGCCATCATAGCGTTCGACATTGGCCTTTGGCTCACTGCGCAGAGCAAGGGCCTGTGGCGTATCGATGTCCGGCCCACCGATCGTCTTTCCGTCGATCAGGCGGTGCAGAAGGTTCAGCACGTGGGTTTTGGTTGCGACGCCCTCAGCCAAGGCCATTTCCACGGCGACCAGCACGGCCTGTTCGTCGTGATGCAGAACAAGCGCCAGGATATTGACCATCTCCCTGTCACCGCCAGGCTTGCGCAGCATGAGGTCTTGCAGCTGCTTGAAGGCCGGAGGGAATTCCGCAAAGGGCGCACCGTTCCGCAATGCACCGGGCTTGCGCTGAAGGACGGCCAAGTAATGCCGCCAATCGTAGATCGTGCGTGGTGGGAGTTGGTGGCTGCGCTGGATCACCCGCATATGCTCGCACAGGATCTGACCCTCGGCGGCGACCACCAGACGTTCGGGATAGACCCGCAGGCTCACCGGGCGATTGGCGAAGGACGCCGGAACACTGTAGCGATTGCGCTCGAAGCTGATCAGGCAGGTCGGCGACACCCGCTTGCTCAGTTCGACAAAGCCATCGAAGGCGGGTGGCAATGGCATCAGCGCTGCTTGTTCTGTGGCCCAGACGTCAGCAACGCTTCCTGGTAATGATGCGTGCGGGATCTCGCCCCATAATGCCACACACTGCTGTTCCAGCCAGTCGTTCAGGGCCGCCAGATCAGGGAAGTCCGGCATGGGTTGCCACAGTCGGTGTCGGGAATCCTGCACGTTCTTCTCGACCTGTCCCTTCTCCCAGCCTGCGGCCGGATTGCAGAACGCTGGCTCAAATACATAGTGGTTTGCCATCGCAAGGAACCGCATGTTGACCTGCCGGTCCTTCCCGCGGCCGACGCGGTCAACCGCCGTCTTCATGTTGTCGTAGATGCCGCGTTCCGGGACACCACCGAAGACCCGGAACCCGTGCCAGTGGGCATCGAATAGCATCTCGTGCGTTTGCAGCAGATACGCCCGGACCAGAAAGGCCCGGCTGTGCGACAGCTTTATGTGGGCAACTTGCAGCTTGGTGCGCTCGCCACCGAGAACTGCAAAATCCTCGCTCCAATCGAACTGGAATGCCTCGCCCGGCCGAAACAACAGGGGAACAAAGGTGCCGCGCCCTGTCGTCTGCTGATCTCGCTGCCGATCGGCCCGCCAGTCACGCGCAAACGCCGCGACCCGGCCGTAGGACCCATCGAATCCCAAAACCACCAGATCCGCGTGCATCTGCTTCAACGTCCGCCGCTGCTTGCGCGACTTGCCGGCCTCCGTCTTCAGCCAGCCGGCCAACTTCTCAGCGAACGGATCGAGCTTGCTCTGCCGCTCCGGCGTCGCGAACTGCGGCTCGATCGTGCCTGCATTCAGATACTTCTTGATCGTATTACGTGACATCCCGGTCCGCCGCGCAATCTCGCGCAGGGGCAACTTCTCACGCAAAGCCATACGTCGGATTATATTCAAAAGTCCCATGTGTATCACTCCAATGTCCCCCGCTGCGTAAGCCGCTGGGGGAAGGGTCACATGGGTCAATTCTCAATGGAAATTATGCCGCTACCCGGGTCACTTCTGGGTGGAAATCAACAGCAGTCGAAATTGTCGGATTTGAGTGAGTGGCCGAAAAGTCCGCTCACCTGGCCATTGGGCACCACACATTTGATGGCCGCTCCGCGTTTGCGGTCATACGATCCGCCATTCGTTTCTTGTATTTCTCTGCCAGTCCCGTTCGTGAAGAAGGGGTGTATCGGTTTCCGTTTCTGCATGGCCAAGGCAGAGATATGCGGTAAACGACCAACTTGGCGGGACGTCGAGAGTGGCTGCGACGGCGACTGGGTCGAGTATAGAGACCCAACCAATCCCGATTTGTTCAGCCCGAGCAGCCAGCCACAGGGTGTGGATCGCCATGACGGTCGAATAGACGAGCGTTTCAGGCATGGTTTGCCGGCCTAGACCACGACCCTCGGAAACCTCCTGTTAGGTGAAAACGGCAAGATGGACGGGTGCCTCGCGCAATCCGGCGAGCTTCAGGGCAAGATACGTGCTCTGCGCTTCGCCGTCGTACTGACGCGCGGCTTCGGCATTACAGGCCTCGAAGTTTTCGACGATCTGCGCACGGACGCGTGCGCTTTCGACCTTTACGATCCGCCAAGGACGCGCGTTGCCGACCGAAGGCGCAAGATCCATTCGCAGTCGGAGCCGATCCAGAACGGCATCATCGACCGGGTCAGGTTTGAAATGCCGGACGTCGCGCCGCCATCTGAGGATGTCATCAAGCGCGTTACGGTGATTGTCTGTAAATTCCATCACGTAGGATTACATCACTTCCTGACTTGGGTATCCATTGATGCCGGTTCCGATACTGTGCGTCGCCGCGCCGGTTCGGACCCCTTTTCACCGAGCAGCGAAGGTCTGTAAAGTCCTGCACAGCAGACCTTGACAACTGCTCACCAAACGGTCCTTTTTGGGATGTAAGTTTTTGCTGGGAGAAACTCACACTAACTGCATACATATTTCGTTTTTCATAAAAACAATATATATCTAGCGACGAGCGTGAATCCGAATCCCGCTACGATGATTTTCAAGCTTTTTTGTGGAATAAAATTCATTACTCTACCGCCAAATCCGCCGCCAACAAGTCCACCAAGTAATATCGCAATCGCTGCCTCCCATGCAACAAGACCTGTCATGGAAAGCGGAATAACTGCTGCCGTATTCGCTCCAAATGATATGAAGTTTTTACGCGCTCCCGCGACATGGATGGAGCTTTCGCCAGCAAGAAACACAGCCGCCATGATCATAAATCCATATCCTGCACCGAAGTAACCTGCATAAATACCTGTTAAAAAAAATAGCGCTCGCGCTGCTACCCTGTTCACTGCCAAATGCTGACCCAACTTCGGCAGATAATCACCGAACAGGATCGCGATTACAGCTATTGCCAAGAAAGCAGGGACTAGAGGCAGAAAAACAGCCTCCCCAAGAGTATATAATAACACTACGCCGATAACGGCGCCGGTTGCAGTAATTAGGGCGTCTAGAGCATGTCCCTTCCGATCCCTTGCAAGAGTGTCTCTAAACACCCAGGCACCTGGCAGCTGTGCAGGCCAAAGCCCAACTGTTGCGGTCGCATTTGCAACAAGCGGTGGCAATCCGAAGGCCAGAAGCATGGGGAAGACAAAAAGCTTGGCTCCACCAGCTATGACATTGACAAAACCGCCGACGAATCCAGCAATTATAAAGAACAAAAATTCGTCATTTCCAGTCATCGTAGGTCTTACTTCCCAATCTTTAATATCCCGAACGTAAATTATTTTATCGCAACTTCCAAACCTTTATGGACTTGTCCTTCGGAAACAGTAGCGCATTACTTAATTATCTTACATTCGATCGATAAAGTTCTTCGAACGCTTATGTCTCAAGTGTCAGTTCTTTTTAGAGTTATTTTAGATTAGCGGTTTCTGGCAATATTAGCGCCAAAAAATGCTCTTGATTGGAAAACGGCACTAACGTTTGAGTTTCATAGGCAACACGCCAAGCCGCTTCACACTTAAAATATCAGGGTTGTGTGTCTTGTAAGAGCGCATTATCCGATCAACGGCTTCAGCCTCTTCATGCGCGGCGCAAACATGCTTCAACTTTTGACCTTCAGATTGGAAGGTAATCTCAAATCTTTGACGCGGATGTAAAGAAGACATGACGTATCCCGGTTATGACATTCAACTACCGGAGATAGCCGTTTCGCGGTGTAAAGCAAAACCCAATACGAAATTCTGACACTCGACAGGCATTCAAAAACGCTGGCCTTTGGAACAGGCGATCCTGGCCCTGTTTTTAGCCCCCACAAGCTCCGTTCAAAACTGAGCTGGTTATTGAAGGTTTGTGGAAGGGTTCGATGCGGATGTTACGCAAACCTGCGTTCTTTTGTCATTCTGCTGACAGAAGCTTGCCCATCTTGTAGAGCGGGTTGGTTCGGAAACTGATGACCTTGATGGAAGGATCGTTTGCGATCCGCAATTTTTCTGAACTGAGCATGTACAAGGTCCGGATCAAAACCCGCCAGATCGCAGACCATTCGAAAATCCCTGCTTGGGTACTTTCCGACCCAACGTCGTGCAAAACTTCGGTTCTGGCGGACATGTTCGCTGGACGATTCCAGGTCAGAAAAAACAGCGTAAAGGACATGCCGCCATAGTTGTCGTTCTGGACTTTCTGACATGAGCGAATTCTCAATTATGGAAAACATTGGCGGTTTCATGCGGAAAAGATTTCGACGGAGTTCCGAACGTGCATTCGAAGCCGCCACCGAACCACGGCTTGGGTAAAGGATGCCACTAGCTCCCCACAGCCAGCAATGACTAAGGACTTGCAGTCGTAAGTAGCGCGAGAAACCGCGCATCTCATTGACCCCAGTCCCCCAGCCAGAGGCCTTGTCCTTCACGCCTCACTTTTCTGGTAAAGTGCACCGTCGCTCTCAGCGCAACCGGAGAGGCCGTCGCAAACGCCGAATGATGACCGAGCAGCTTTACGGGTAGAGTTCGCGTTTCAAACACGCGCAAAATCTTGCTATGCCGAGGCCATCCAAGTCGTATGGGGCAGGGGAGGCATATCGTGACAATGAACATCTGCATCTGCAACACGTGCGCACCGGCTGCATCTGTGACGGCGTCCAGGCCGCGGCTGATGGCAATCATCAGTGCTGCAGGTCTGAAATCGAAGTGCGGCCAAAATCTGCGTAGAGCGGGGCAAACTCGCCAGCAAGGCTCGCGAGGGCGTCATCGACTAGTTGCCGGATCTTGCGCAGCGGATGTCTGGCGGTAATGCACTCCTCCAGATCGACGTAGCTGAACAGCGAACCGCTCGTTCTATCCGTCACGCGCATCTTGTCCCCCCACCGATCTCGTGCAGAGGAGGAATCATGTTCTCAAATCGTTATCCAGATGGGACTATTTCAGCAGCCTGATAAATGGATCATTTCAATTGACCCTCTCTATAAATAAGTGGCAACTGCGCCGCATCGCTTTTGAACGACAACAAAACAAGGAAAGTAAAAATGGCAGACATCGATCTGAACAACATGTCTCTGGACGACCTCAAGAAGCTCCAGAAGACCGTGAACAAGGCCGTCGACGGCTACCAGGATAAGCAGCGCAAAGAGGCGCTTGCCGCGGCCGATGCCGCTGCACGGGAAAGGGGTTTCACATTGGCCGAATTGACCGGAGGACCGGGTAAGACAGCCAAATCCATTTCGCCGCCGAAGTACCGTCATCCCGAAAATCCCGAGCAGACCTGGACCGGCCGCGGTCGTCAGCCGGACTGGATGAAGGACGCATTGGAAAACGGTCAGTCCAAAGAAGAATTCCTGATTGCCTGATCTGTCACAGGATTTGTCTACCCGGCGGCAGTCATGCCGCCGTGGTCGGATTTCAGTGCCTCTCCGCTCTGATGGATTACCATCCGCTGGGCCGGGAAAGGTTTGATCAGCGCAAAGGCGTCGTCAGGCGTACCGGTCATCCACTGTGCTTAATCCTCGGGGGCGAGGATCATCGGCATCCGGTCCGGGTGGGAATCTTCCACCAAGGCGTTCGGTGTTGTCGTAACCATTGAACTGGTCACCATCTCGCGCAGATCGCCGCCACCGGAGTTGCCCTTGTAGGACCTCCAAACGCCCGCCAGCGCAAAAGCTGGCCTCTCTTCGTCGCCGGTTACGCCGAACCTGACGTATGGAGAGGGGTTGTGGCCCTTCGCCTCGCAGAAGCTTCTGGCAGGGATCAGACAGCGCCGCTCATCAAAGCTCTTCCGCCAGAATCCTGACGTGCGGAGCTTGTCGTCGCGCGCGTTGTTGACGGACTTCGGTTGGATCGGCTTGCCAGTCTTCTCCGACACCTGAGGCATCACGAAACCCCAATGCGCGGTTCGGAGCCAGCGGCTGCCGTCGTCGTTCATGCCAACAATGGGCGCCATGCCCTTTGGAAAAATTGCGGTCAGCGGCTCAGCGTTTCCAAGATCGTCATGCGCCGCGTCGACCGCGAAGAGCTGTCGCATCGCATCCTTGGCCATCGTGTTGGAGTAAAGATTGCACATGACGGAATTACACAACTTCTTCACCGGAATGCTACAGACGCAATCGGTGTGGGCGGTTGGCGCCTGCGCAGCTTTGGGTCACGCAATGATCTTGCCTTAGGCGAGAAACAGCCCGGTTGCACAATCGGTAAGCAGTTTGGGAACAGCGGGTCCGATCCATGTGTTGTGTCTACAATCGGAAACAGCAACAGAAGTGAGATTGATCATGGACCATTCCAAGCATACGGCGCTCCGCTCTGACGAACTGACCGAAGCGAACCTTGACGGTGCGAACGTCTACGGACCTGACGACAGCAAGATCGGCAGCGTGGCTCACCTGCACGGCATGGGCGACAACGCGCAGGTTATTGTCGATGTCGGCGGTTTTCTGGGCCTGGGCGCCAAGCCCGTTGCACTTGACGTATCACGCCTGAGCTTCATGCGCGACGAAAACGGCGACATTCATGCGACGTCGCCAATGACCAAGGATCAGCTGAAAGAGCTGCCTGAGCATCACCACTGACGATACCGCGGCCGGTCCACCCGGTAGCGATCAAGGGGCCGGCACATTTTGATGTGTCGGCTCCGATCATATTAAAGATATGCATCATTGTACAAAGCTCGCGGTGAGTAAAAATTTATTGCTCGATGTTGACACATCGTCCATCAGATGTGCGTTTGATGGACAGTCATCCGGTCGGTCCGAAAACACCAATAAAATGAATATCTGGACAACATGATTTTTGGACGAGTTTACGGACTCCAGTGAGCTCCTCCGTCCAGATCGTTCATCCTGCCCCCTACCGGAAGCGACCCCTAAAGCTCAGGGAGAGTGACGCTTGGGTCAGCTAGCTCTTGGTTTAGGCTGATTGAGCCGTCGATGATGAACAGGACAAACACCTCTTGCTCGAGTATCGTGTAGTAGATGTTGAAGGCCTTGGCATAGATAAGACGGAACAAACCCCGCTCGGGGTTGTAGACGTGTCCGAGGCGGGGGAACTGAGACAGGTTCTCCGTCGTGAACGCGTAAATGTCGCTTAAGAACTCATCAGCGTGAGCCACGCTGTATTCGCACTTGTAGCGGTAGATTTCCCCAAGGGAATCTTCAGCTGATTGGGTGATGGTGACCTTCATGCTTAGCTGGTTGGTGTCTTAAACTTCGCTCGCATGGTCTCCAGGTGAGTAGGGGTCATCTCGCTATAGCGCCCTGCGGCAACATCCTCGAGGCCACGCGCGATCCCGGCTTCGACCTGTCCCTTGAAGAGACGCTCAACCTGCTGAATCGACATGGTGATGGCTACTGGGCGGTTCTGCTTAGTGATCAACACGGGCTCATGCTGCGCGGTGTCGATGTACAGACCGAACTCCTTGCTCGCAGCGGAGGCAGTCATAGTCTTCATGCTCATAGTCCTTGCACTTAGAGGGTAATGTCCACATTATACGGAAAATCCGGAAAACGCAAAGTTTTTGACGGAACTGGACGGGTAGGCAGAGGCCGGGGAATAGCTTGAGCGATTGGAAGCCTTCTCGAAGAACACGGTGTACCGCATGCAGGGCAACGACAAGAGCGCTCTTCTATGTCTTGATGGAGATCTCCAGGCTGAGACCCTTGAAGGGTTGAAAGCGTACAGCAACAACCAGCTGATAGTGCTGAAGGCTGCGCTCGACACGACGAAGAACTTTGAGCTTCAGACGGCGTTCCAAGATAACTCGTGGGTGGTATAATATGAACAAATTACAGATACATTTCGAACATTGTTATGGGATTTCAGGGCTTCAGCACGTCTTCGATTTTTCGAACAATAACATGCCGGTAGCTGTTTATGCCCCCAATGGCACGATGAAGACTTCTCTGGCGAAGTCGCTCCAGGACTACTCTCAAAAACGGGTCCCTTCTGATCTGATGTTTCCTGAACGAGCATCAAAATGCGAAGTTTACGATGAAGCAGGAACCGAAGTAGCTCCGGGTCAAATTTTTGTAATTGAGTCAATAAATGAAAAGTACAAATCTGACCGCATTTCAACCCTACTAGCAAGCGACGCTCTAAAAAGTGAATACGACGCAATCTTTGCTTCAATTGCATTGAAACTTGAGGCTCTAACTAGAAGCTTGAAAAAGCAGTCGGGCCTTTCTAAAGACGTCGATATTGCTTTTGCAGATGCTTTCAAAGTCAATCCTTCAGGTTTGGTGCCAGCATTGGCCAGACTTGACCGTGAAGTGAAAAAAGGGGCTCATGCAGAGTTTTCAAAAATAAAGTACAAATCGATTTTCAGCCAGAAATCGATTGAGTTTTTGCAAGATGCTGACATCCAGCTTCTTATTGGAGATTACACAAAAACCTATGAAACGTTAGTAGATAAATCACTCTATTTTAAGAGAGGCATTTTTAACCACAGTAATGCCGAAGTCATAGCGAAAAACTTGACTGCGAATGGGTGGTTTGATGGTGGGCACTCAGTAAAGCTGAAGCATAGTGGCGCAGACTTAGAAATATCGACCAAAGCCGATCTTGTTGCAGCAATTCAGAAGGAGAAGGACACCATTCTTTCCGACCCAGATCTGAGGGCAAAATTTGATCAAGTTGAGAAATCTATTTCCACAGCGGAACTTCGGGCGCTTCGGGAGTATTTGGTGGAGAATCCAAATATTGTTCCAGAGCTTACGGATATTGACCAGTTTAAGCAGAAAGTTTGGATTTCCTACCTAGTCGAGGCCCAGTCGGATTATTTAGCACTCGTTGCAGAGTATGATGCTAGTGAGGTGAGATTAGGTGAGATTATCACAGAAGCAGAGGCGGAGCAAACTCGGTGGGAAGCCGTTGTCGATCTCTTTAATAAGCGTTTCTCTGTTCCATTCGAGGTGAGAGTCGAGAACAAGAGCGATGCCATTCTTAACAGTAAAGCTCCTCAGCTAACGTTCTACTTCAAAGACCAAGTTGCGGGCGGAGAAAGAAAAACGTCGCGGGAAGTCTTGGATAAGGCTCTCAGCAATGGAGAAAAAAGAGCTTTATATATTTTAAACATTATTTTTGAAGTAGAGGCACGAAGAACTGGAGAAATAGAGACGTTTTTTGTTTTCGATGACATTGCCGATTCATTCGACTATAAGAACAAATACGCAATTATTGAATATCTATCCGATATCCAGGACACTGATCATTTTCATTTGATTGTTTTGACTCATAATTTTGACTTTTACAGAACGATTAAAGGCAGATTAGGGGTTTGGGGCGACAATAAAGTATTGTGCAGTCGAGGCCAAAATTCCCTTTCTCTTATCAAGGACAGCCTTTCGGAAAATCCATTCATTTATTGGAAGGATCATTTGGACGATCCTGTAACTCTTATAGCATCAATTCCATTTGTAAGAAACCTCGCTGAGTACACTGGAAATGAAGCTTCATTCAACATGCTCACCGGGTTACTGCATATCAAGTCCGGGAGTGATGCTGTCACGATGTCCAGCCTCCGGGATGAATATCAAAAGGTTCTTCAGCCGGGGACTTACACTGATTTTTCAGCAACGGATGAACCGGTTCTAAATCTGATAGAAGCTGTTGTTGCAGATATTCTTGCCAAGAACCCGGATGAGCTGTCTCTCGAAGACAAGATTGCAATATCGATTGGCATTAGAATTAAGGCAGAGCGCATCCTAATTCAAATGATTGCGGAGCCTGAATGGGTTGCTGGTATAACCAAGAACCAAACAAACAAGCTGATCAAGCGTTATCGCGGAAAGACTGATGCTAATGCGGATTGTCTCGCCTGTATGCAGAAGGTGCAGCTGATGACACCTGAGAATATCCACCTAAATTCTTTTATGTACGAACCTATTTTGGATTTATCGGGCTATCACCTACAAAGGTTGTACATTGAAGTGAATGGGCATTGCGTAGCTGGGACCGTCCCATAAACTATACTTTGTAGGACGGCACTCGGGTGACGGTTTCATCGGTCTCAAAAATTGTCCCATATTGTTTTCCCATAACTTCTAAGATATTTTGAACCCATGAAAGTAGGATACGCCCGCGTGTCGTCGCTCGGTCAGAGCCTGGACAGGATCCTTGGCCGCGACAGGTTGAGATTGGCTGATCAGTTTTTCGCGGGCAAGAGATTCATACGAGACGATTATGCCCCATCAGATCGCACTGATACGCTTTTTACATAATTCTCATTATACGTTATGTCAGTGTAGCCGGGTGAGCGCTACTTCCAAGTGCGACTCTTGTTAGAAAACAGTAGTTTATCTAACGAGAGGAATCGGTATGGGAACGACTTATACGCAGTTGAGTATCACAGAACGACGCCAAATAGAACGCTGGAGACACGCAAAGGTCCCTGTCGATGAAATGGCCAAGGTTCTAAAGCGCTGCAGGTCGACGATCTTTCGCGAGTTGAAGCGCAATCATTTTAGCGATGAGAGCATGCCCAAACACGACGGCTATTACGGTGCCGCTGCGCATCTGATGCAGGCGGATCTACGCGCACGAGATCGCAAACTGATCAAATACCCTGAACTGTGCAAACGTGTCATCGAACGGATCAAGGACGGCTGGACGCCCGAGCAGATCGGCAACCGGATGATCCAAGAACAAGCGCCACTGCGGGTCTGCCAAGAAACGATCTATCGCTACATCTACTCACGCGAAGGCATGCGTGATGATCTGTGGTGGTATCTGCCAACACACCGCGTTGCCCGCAGGCCACGGCGCACCAGAAGACGCCGAGAACCCAAATTCCACCGCGATGTCAGTATCCTGTTCCGTCCGGATGATGTAGCGCACCGCCGTCAGTTTGGTCACTGGGAAGTTGATTTGATGCTGTTTAAACAGAAGCTTGGACAAACAAACGTGACGTTGCTGGTCGAACGCGTCAGCCGGTTCACGGTGATCCTAAAAAATCCAAGCAGACACACAAAGCCAGTCATGGGAAAGATCATCAAAGCGATCAAAGACCTGCCCCATCAAGCACGTCGATCAATCACCTTTGACCGTGGTAGCGAGTTTATGAATTGGCCACATCTTCAGGCTGAGATTGGGACCCAAACGTGGTTCTGTGATCCCTCCTCACCCTGGCAGAAAGGAACCGTAGAAAATACTAACCGGCGCGCCAGACGGTGGCTTCCCCGGAAGCGGGACATTCGTTCAATGACAGATCAGGACATGAAAGAGATCAGTGACCGTCTCAACAACACGCCGCGCAAATGCCTCGGTTGGAAAACGCCAGCAGAGGTATTCCGCGAAAAGATGTTGGAGGAATTGCGATGACACCACTACCCTGACACCAACAAGAGTCGCGGTTCAGGTATCGTGCACACCACACGGGTGACAGTCTGAAAGCGCAAAAGTTTGCGGCAAAGCCTCTCGATATGCCTTCGTATGTGATGCAATCCTTAAGCTGTTTGATCTTATCAGAAGTTCAATTGCCAGATGATCTTGAGCATGCCAACCTCAACCTTGAACCAAATGGAGGGTGTGACATGTCGAATGCAGTTTCGAAGAAAACGAATTGGTGCTTGGCTTCTGTAGCCGTCGGGGCACTTTTATGCAGTGGCGTCGGTGCGCAGGCTCAGGAATATCTCCATGCAGGAGAGGAGATTGGGACCGTAGAGCAGATCTACGATGGCCACCTCACGCCGGATCTTGCGGTTAGCACATTCCGCAATATTGATCGCCTGTTTCCCGTGCGTAACATCTCTGGGAGCGATAACCCAAAAGCTCTGCCAGAGGCGCTGCAGGATCTTGAAGCACGCGTGAAATTGGAGACAGAGGACGCCACATACGATCTTTATGACTTCCTTGCGCTCGACAACGTTGTGGGCATGATCGTTTTGAAGGGCGGTGAGGTCGTTTACGAAACGTACCAGCGTGGCAACACACCAGACACGCGCTGGATGTCGATGTCGGTCGCTAAGTCAATCACCTCAACCCTCGTGGGCATCGCAATCAAGGATGGCAAAATAGGAAGCGTTGACGACATAGTCGTTGACTACGTCCCATCGCTTGCCGGTAGCGCTTATGATGGGGCTAGTATCCAAGACGTACTTCTAATGGCTTCGGGTGTTCAGTGGAATGAGACCTATACGGATCCTGAATCCGATCGACGTGACCTGCTGCGCGCGCAAATCGCTCAGGAGCCTGGTGCGGCAATGGCCGTTATGGCAGCGCTTCCGCGGGCAGGGGAGCCGGGCTCAGTTCACAATTATTCAACCGGTGAGACACAGGTTCTAGGTGAGGTCGTTTACGGTGCCGTTGGTGGATCGATCGCAGACTATTTGTCGGAGAAGATCTGGCAGCCCTACGGCATGGAGGCAGACGCCAACTGGTGGCTCGACTCCCCGGATGGAGTCGAAATCGGTGGGAGCGGCTTTTCGGCGACTTTGCGTGATTACGCGCGCTTTGGGCAGTTCTTCCTCGATGAAGGAGAGATCGATGGGACGTCCATCCTACCCGATGGCTGGACGGAAGACGCCGGCTTGCCGCATGTTCTGAGCGACGGCACGTCCATCGAGTATGGCCTGATGTGGTGGCCCGGCTGGACCGAAGACTCTATCGCTGACAAAGCCTATGCGGCAATCGGTATTGAGGGTCAAAACGTCTACATCAACCCGACGAAGGATGTCGTGATCGTCACGCACATGGCTCAGCCTAAACCATTGGGCAAGGAGCCGATCGATCCGATGGCATTCTTTGACGCAGTGGTAGATGCGATAGAGTAAATCTGAAATTGCTCAAAATCATGAAATGTGTGCCACACATAATGTGACATACACTTCATGATATCTAAGCCGGTTTGGCTTTGCTAAACGGCAAGGCTGGATTAGATCGCTTCGCCTTCTTTTCAACGGGCATCAGCATGACCGGTGTGACCGGCAATGTGAGAACAGTCGCAATCACTAAGCCCCCGGCGATAGCTGAGCTGATTTCGATCCACCATTGTGTGAAAGGTGCGCCGCAAAACGATCTCTCGAGTAAAGAAATTCAATTTTACGCTATACTCCGTCAAAGGTATCCGTCCGGTGTCGGTGCGGTTTCAGGCCTTTTCCGGCTGCCAGTTCCACGGCATGAATTCGTCGATGCGATTGATCTCGTGATCAAGCAGGCGCTAAAGGACCCATGTGAGCGGCCTTGTTGCACTGGTTAGCCTTCGGTTGAGATGTAATCACTCCGTCGGGCTTGCAGTTAGCATGATTTGATGTTGTCGGAACAGCCGACCGGATGCGTCGGAATGCGTAGGTCATGCGCTAATTGGCACTGCCACTGACCGCAAAAACGGATTGCGGCACCCAGAATGCTGTGAACAAATGTCGCCATAGACAATAGGCCGGTTAGGATAATTCGGATGACAATCACATCGCCTACCGGAACCACATCGCGCACCGGGACGCATCTGTCCGTACTCGTGGTGCTGGGTCTAACCCACCTGCTCAATGACATGATGCAATCGCTGATCCCGGCGTCCTATCCGATCCTCAAAGACGCCTACGCTCTTGATTTTGTGCAAATCGGCATGATCACCCTT
>TARA_R100001369_G_scaffold331_2_pt1 | contig 22245 bp, 31 predicted proteins | sample TARA_R100001369 | Tara Oceans TARA_R100001369 (sample SAMEA2621528) | marine metagenome | biome: marine biome (ENVO:00000447); feature: surface water layer (ENVO:00002042); material: "saline water (ENVO:00002010), including plankton (ENVO:xxxxxxxx)" | depth 5 m | reverse complement strand
GAACCCGAAGTTCTTTTTGGTCTCAGCTAATTCTATGCCCTGTGCGATTTGGTTTATCTTCATGGCGTTCTTCACTCCACTCTTAATACGAGCCGCGCGAGCTATTCCAGTTTCAGATGCGTATCGGTCATTGATCAACCTGCCGTGTTCGACTCGTAAGCCGTCTAAGTCTTTAAATCTATTCATGGTACAAATATAATAAAAATTTTTTAGACGTCTGGGGGTGGAGGGTTATTATAGGCTACACACTGCATATGCGTTTGAGGGAATCGATTTGTTTTGATAGGGGGGGTGACCTTTTCAAAACTTTCAGTGAAAGTGTTTAGGTTTTTGTGTGGGCTCTCTGTCAGGTAGGTAGGTATGGGACGACTGCTCACCATCTCCCATCGTTATGCGCCCGGTCATCACCTGAATGTCCTCTTTCCCCTTCCCCTTCCCCTTCCTTCCCTTGTCTGAGACAGAGAGAGAAGGGATAGAACCCGCACGACTGCTGACATCCCAATACGATTGACCAATTAATTTGCGTCCAACATATCAGCTAACTTACTGATTGTCAGTGAGTATTATTTAGAATGATTCTTGATTAGCGTATATTGAAACTTTTGTATTGAATATCGAGTACTATTAACTATCTTTGCAATGTTGGTGAACGAATCATCAACATTTAATACTAATTTAATACACAATACCATGAAAGAGTTAAACGAGTTTTTAGGCAAGTTAGATGCTTGTAAGGTCTTAGGAGGAATCGACAATAAGACCTTTACCATCCTTTCCCCACAAGGAGAAGAGTTAAGGGTCAGCTACTACATTAAGACTGACGAGAACGGATTGCTGAACGATGACCTTGTGTTCCAAGCAGTGATGACTGTAGGTAGCGACAAGAGATGTATGGCGCATTTCGGAGCGACAAATGGCGCGGAGAATCAAAGGATTGTACGATGGGTGCAATTAAGAGTAAGAGCGATTGAGTATGCGCGAGACGAGGAAGTGAGAGCGATAGATGATGCAGTCAGCGTGTGGTTAAGGTAGTAACACTAACAAGCGGAGTCAGCGCGTGACTCGGATGGATTCGCTCCCATCCTCCGCTCTAATTATTATTCACTAAAACACAATACCATGAACGATTTCAAAGTAGTAAACTGCGGACAGAGAGACCAAGACAACATCAGAATTGAGGTGTACTACACCCCATCTGACGAGATGGTTGCATCGGGGCAGTACAATGTACGCACCAATTGGGCGCACGTTATACGAGAGGAAGTGTACGAGAATATGCTTGGCTCAGATTGGGAGGACGAGATGCAAGAGGCTATCGAAGAGAGGACGATCGAAATTCAGTAACACTAACAAGCGGAGGCAGTGCGTGCCTCGAGATGATTCGCTCCGTCTCTCCGCTCTAATTATTATTCACTAAAACACAATACCATGTTCAATAAAGAAACAAGATACATCTTAAACCAGAAGCGTGACTTCCTATACGCTTTGCTCTTCGAGAACACAGACCTTGACTTGCTTAAAGTCGGAGATACAGACCTCATCATCGCAGAAGACCTCGAGATAGTCGGATTGACAGACGCCACGTTTCAGGTCACACATGAAGGTCATTGGATACTTGACAGAGCGGAGAAGGCATCCTTTAACGCAGACGTCTGCGGAGCATATATCTCGCGTCATGGACGCTTCGAAGACAGCGAGTACGTCAGGGACGTTTTGAGCGAAGTCAATCGTCTCGTAGCTACTTGGTACACATTTGCAAAGAAGTAGAAGATAAGCGGAGGTAGTGCGCACCTCGAACGGATTCGCTCCCGTTCTCCGCTCTAATTATTATTCACCAATCTAATACACTATGACATTACAAGACAGGATTGAACACACGAATGCGATAGCTGATGCTATCCAAAGGAACGAGAGTCATTATAGTTTTGACCTCGATAATAAGTTAGTGGGACCGCCAAATGAATTTGCGTCAGTATTCCTTGACAGCCTAAGACGAAGCAGAACAATAGGTCTACCTGCACCACAGATTGCAGGTACGATGACTCAGCGCAGAAGCTATGCGATGGGCAAGGCAATGGACATCCTTCAAAACTTATCACTATGAATATCAAGAAAGAACTTATAGAACGCCTTGTGGAAAGGATGGAAGGGGGCAGTGAGGTTATTGGCGGTGCGCGAAATTTAGCTGAGGAATTACTTACTCTACGCTACCGCTTCAACGACCTTCAGTCTAACTACGATTGGCTACAAGCGGAATGCGATATGGAGTCTAATTGTAGTGAACATACGGATAGAGATACCCGAGCAGAGTACCGAGATGCGTACAACGAAGCGAAGGATAACTACTACGAGAATGAGAAGATGTTAAAAGCAAAATACCTATCACTATGAATATCAAGAAAACACAAAATATAATGCGTAAGATATACGACACATACGCTACGTATGGAGTATACAAGACACCTACGGATTCACAACGAAAGCCATCATCTCCTTTTGGAATGCCTAACACCCTTGTAGATACTTACCACGACCATATGCTCCACTCATACGAACGCGCTCAGAGCCTATATGCAGAGGCTGACGAGTATCCGATCGACGAGGTTTTGGAAGCGTTAAACGATGAACTTAAATATATCAATCACTTCAAGAAGATACACATCCTCCTTGCAACAATACCTACAACAATATGATGACTACACAAGAGAGATTCGAACACGCGAGAGGCTTAGAAAAGCAAATCCAAGACCTAAAAATCGCGCTTCAAAACGCCCTTCAAAGAGCCAGAAAAAGCGAAGACTTGGTGATGAGACAACAGACAGACCATCTCTCAGCTGAGAAGGAGATTGAACTGGTGAGGAAGTCACGCGATGAATGGAGAGATAAGGCGTGTGACCTTCAATCCCGGTAACCCACAAGCGGAGTCAGTGCGTGACTCGAACGGATTCGCTCCCGTTCTCCGCTCTATTTTTATTCACTAATCTAATATACAATGAGTGTACAAGACAAGTTAAACAGACTGCAAGACCGCTACGTCAAATGGTACGTAGAGAACGTCTCAGATTGCAAAGAAGACGCTCTCCAATCGTGGTGGGAGCGAACACGTGAGATGAACACGTGGAGCGTATCCAAAGGGCGTTTTGTTCCAATGAGCGATACTCAAGCATTCACTACGCTCCGCGAATGGTTTGCAGAGAAAAGCGCGATTAATAGTTATCTTCAGTCAAAGCTATATGCTAACACCATCACAAGCGAAGAGAGAGAGATATACTTCAAGAAAGTATACGGAAATCAATACTTAGCATAACCCAACAAGCGGAGTCAGTGCGTGACTCGAACGGATTCGCTCCCGTTCTCCGCTCTAATTATTCACTAATTTAATATAATATAATGACAAAATCAGAATACCAAGACCTTGCAACACAACGCTCCTTCGACCTTGAGAGAGCCGTTGAGAAGATTGAGAAGCAAGAGGCAGACATCGAAGACTTAAGAGAAACCATCCTTGCATATTCAACAAGAGTAAATATGTATGAAACAAAGGTAGGTAAGCTACGCAAAAACTTAGGAACAGAGATGGACACTATATCTAAAATTAAAAACCTATTAACATGAAACAAGTATTCGCAGTACAACAATCATCCACACTATGTGGAGAGAACGAGACAGAGTTATACTCTAATCCCGTTGACGCAAGAGTTCGGTACACCGAACTACTTACGGAGTATTTATCACAAGGAGATGACCTACACATCTTAGACCATACAGAGACAGAGTTCTATGCAGAAAACGAGAGTGCTGGAACATACAACAGAATAGCAATAGAAACTTTAAATATTATATCATAATGAAACAGAGCACAGAAATCACCCTAAAAATAACGACGATAGTCATATGGGCATCAGTAATAATAGCAATGCTATCCTTAGCTTCTTGCACATCTGGAAGGTCCACGAATGTATATGGTAATCCGAGTACGGATTCGTGCGAGGCATACTACTAAGTAAACATACACGTAATCTGTGGTGGTTCGCAGATGGATTGTTACTCTTTACGCATAAAGAATAGCAATGAGGTTCGACTCCTCTACGTGTACCAATTAATTAAACTTAAATACTATGAACAGAAAGAAATTATTCGATGCGTGTGACGATATCACCCTCGAAATCATTCAGAATTTAGAGCGCGGAGAGACTCATCCTTTGTCCTACTCTTACGAGTTATATCGCTACCATATAATGAATCAAAGCGGAACACCTGAACTTTTTGTGGTTCGAGACTCGGAGGAAGATATTTTGATCGTTCATATGCATGGGGAAGACATCCGTTTCACTGACATCTACGGATTAAGTTAAAATTAATTAGGTTGTATACATACTATAAACTATATTTGCATTATCTATAAACATTTAATCTAATACACGTAGCATTGTAGGTTTGCAAAAACTTCAGGATACAATGTAGGTGCCCCAACAATAGGTTTGTCTGAATTTCCTATATGGGTGCGAGGTTCGACTCCTCTACGTGTACTCATTAATTAAACTCAAATAAAATGAACAACAACAAACTAATAGCAGAATTTATGGGGATGGATTCATTCAAGGATTCATTAGCCTCACTACATCAAGGAAAGATAAACGTAGATGTAGATGTGTATGAACAAGCACAATACCACACATCATGGGATTGGTTGATGCCGGTAGTAATTAAGTGCAAGGAATCAGTGGACTATTGCAGTGATGATAACGCACTTAAGTACCACAACATAGAGGATGAGATGTTATCTCAGCTATCTATAGAGGATACATACAAAGCAGTAGTAGAATTTATTAAAAAACACAACGATGAACAACAATAAACTAATAGGAGACTTTATGGACATACGTAATACGGGGTTGTCTGTGTATGCAGAACACGCATACCAATACAATTCCTCATGGGATTGGCTCATGCCAGTGGTTGAATCGTGTTATCATAATGGAGCAGATAGTAACGAAATAGGGGATATTACACACGCCCTATTAGACTGCGATATAGATGCAACACACAAAGCAGTAGTAGAATTTATTAAAACATATAACGATGAACGATAACAAACTAATAGCAGAATTTATGGGGGTTGGGAAGCTACACGAAGCACAATCCTCTAATCAGTGGAATCAATACCACACCTCATGGGATTGGCTGATGCCCGTAGTCGATAAGATAGAGATTGAGGGTTTCGATCCACATGGAATGATTGACAACGCATTAGGCAGTAGAGAAATTGAGGACGTACATGATACGTGTGTAACATTAATAAAAGCACATAACTCTGAGCGTAGTAAGTGGGACGAACAAACAAGAATTGAAGAAGGCTTAGACCACAAAGGATAATATGAAACCGCTACGTGTTTACGGCAAAACCTCCATACGTTAATCAGCGAGGTTTGGTAGCGGTTTTTTATTTCATTAAAAAAAACGAACACATGAACGATAAAGAAAACAAAATCATAGCCCTATTCATGGGGTTGAAGCCCCATCATCAGGATGCGGGTTACCTAATAGACGAGAGAAAAGATGAAGGCTACGAAGCAATACACGAGTCGTGTTTCTTATACGGCTCCTCATGGGACTGGCTGATGCCCGTAGTAGAGAAGATAGAATGTACGCACGACGATAAGGGTGACTGCTTTAATGTTATGATGGAGGCATTTGAATGTACCATCAGCGGATTAGGACTAACCTTGTGCCTCAACGGACACACTAAAATGGATGCCACATACAAGGCAGTAGTAGAATTTATTAAAGAATATAACAATGAATAGCACAAGAGAATGGGATTGGATGGATCAAGTAGCGCAAAAGGTTCTTAATGAGTACGCTAACGAGAAAGTAATAAAGGAGTTACAATCTTTACAAAGACAGCAAGCGCAGATGCTGAGTCCTAAAGCGATGAAGTTTGCTTTATCCTTTCGCATCAAAGAATTAAAACACGAAGCAAAGAAAGATAAATAAACGACCATAGTAAGGCACGATTTGGAGGATGCTGAGTGTAGCGATTGTTGGTTCAGGAGGTGCACACATGGGTTCGATTCCCACTTACTATCAAAAGAAAGTATGAACAAAACTTGCATACTCTATAAAAAAGTTATACATTGCAACCCCACTAAAATTTAATGAAATGAAAAAAGCTATATTCGATAGATATGCTAACGCTATCGCAAAAGAATTTAACCTCACGTTAGAGGAGATGTTCAGCACATCACGTAAACAACACCTTGTAGAAGCAAGGCAAATGTTATACTACCTATGCCGAGAGAGACCTATGCGTATCTCATCTATCCAAACATATTTAAAGGATAACGGATTAGACATACACCACTCAACCATCATACATGGAAACAAAAAAGCTAAGGAGTTAATCAAAAGTGATCCAGACTATAGCAATTTATCTGAAAGAATTTCTCGTGTATAGCTTAGAAGATTTATACAATCAAGCCATGCATGATTTAGGTTCTCACAAGTTTTCCCACAGCGGGAAGATGGGCATCATAAAGTTAGGGTTCATGTTAAATAAATACCCAAGCAGAATGGAAATCTTAAACACAAGCAGAGGGGGAGACTACTATAAGGAGCTTACTCACGAGGAGTACGACACCTTCTATCTTAACGGATGGGAGAAGGGAGTTCTTCTCATCTCTATGGGTAACTGCTTAAGGAAATTAAACATGATAGAGGACCGCATAAAGATTGAGATTAACACCAGAAAAAACGACAAGTATATCAGAGGCTTGAAGACTTCAAGAGACAAGATATTAAACTTATATTCAATTAGAAAACAACAAATAAAAAGTATCAATGAGTAATTTTAAAAAACTATCTGCTATTAACATCAAGGATTTGATAGCAAAAAAAGGTAAGCATAGCTACCTATCGTGGGCAAGTGCGTGGAGTCTAATCAAGGAGGAGTTTCCTACTACACAGAGGTTGGTTTATGAGAACGAACACACTGGTCTAAACTATTTCACCGATGGAACGTCAGCGTATGTTAAGGTGGGTATAACTATAGACGGATTAGAACACATTGACTACCTCCCTATTATGGACTACAGAAACCAATCTATAAAGATAGATAAGGTTACGTCTATGGATGTGAACACCGCCATACAGAGGTCAACGGCTAAGGCTATTGCTATGCATGGTTTAGGTTTAAGTCTATGGATTGGTGAGGACTTAACCAAGTCTATTGCAGAACCTATCGCTACTAAGAAAGCTACTACAAAATCTACAGAACCTCTTGACATTACATTAGATATAGGCGATGAAAATTGGGCGGGTGTTTTAAAGTATGTAGTTGCAAATAAAACAATCGGACTTCCCAAGATAGTAAAGAACCTTGAGACAAAGTATAAGATCAAGGCGGTGGTGAAGAAAGAATTAAGTAAGCATATGTCATGAATGAAATTTTAGCAAAACTTCAGATAGACGAGCATTACTATGGTGCTTATGGTAAGCAGTGGATGTCTAACTCAGATATCTATACTCTTTTAAACGATCCAAAGAACTTTGGTAAGGCAAAGGATATAACTAAACCAATGCTTATAGGAAGGTACTTTCATACAGCTATGCTTGAGCCACACAAACTCGGCAGTAATGAGTTCGATACTATCTCTTCGAGTAGTCGTAACACCAAGATATATAAGGATGCTTTGAACGAAAGCGGAAAGACCATCTTAATGTTGGACAAGGAGAAGGAGGATATCGATTGCGCAATCTCCGTTATGAAAAGTAACCTCGAGTTCTATGACGCTATATATGAGGATGGAAATCAATTCGAAGTACCAGCTGTCCAAGAGATCTTAGGTTCTCAATGGAAGGGTAAGGCAGACATCATTACGTCTGACAAGCTCATAGACATTAAGACCACCTCTAACATCAAGGACTTCAGATACTCTGCGAGGAAGTATAACTACGATAGCCAAGCGTTTATATACCAGCAGTTATTTGATAAGCCATTGGTCTTCTATGTCATAGACAAGATCACTCTGCAGTTAGGTATCTTCTATCCTTCGGACAATTTTCTAATGAACGGAAGGGAGAAGGTAGAGAAGGCTATCGAAATACACAGCACCTTTTTCAAAGAGGGCGCAGAATCTGACATCAATGATTACATTCATAAAGAAATTCTTTAGAAGAAATAATAAACGTGCGGTCTGGTTGAAAGTTCCAACCAACCTTACCTCACGAGCGGACAGAGATCGTCTCATGGAAGCTACAATGAACAAGTTGGAACGTATTATTTATAAATCATTTTAATCATGGCAGAAGAAAAGATCTTTGTCGGAAGTGGAACTTCCAAGTTTGATGGGAATTTAATCTCATGTAGTTTATGTTTGTCTGACCTACCACAAGAACATATGTTCGAGTACAATGGGAAGAAGTACATTAAGTTAAACGTCTCCGCTAAGAAGGATGGAGCAGATGAGTATGGTAAGACGCACTACGTAGCCGTAGATACGTTCAAGCCAGAGGCTAAGAAGGAAGAACCATCAGCGGTAGCTGATATGCCTTTCTAAGTTAAGTCAGATGATATTGAAGGGGGACTTCGCGTCCCCTTTCTTTTCTCTATGCTATGCTCAAATGCTCACTTCAATTCTAAATACTCTACCCTATAGTAAAATATATATTTACTTATTATTATATCTATATATATTACTTTCTTTTGAGCATTTCAACATAAAAATATATATATAGTTAGTAGTTAGTTAGTTACAAAAATTAAATCAGCACAAAATCAGCACAAAAATGTTGGAAGTCACCATATTTAAAGATATAAAAGAAACATCCCAACCTTTTTATAGAGAGGTAACGGTAATGCTTAAGAGAATCCAAGAAGGATCGAGCAAAGAATTAGTTAAGGGCATCCGGTCCGAGAGCGATAAGACGAAGAGGAATCTTCTGAAGCAATCCTTACCCGCTATATGTTTTAGTGGAACGTTTACTAAACGTATGGACAATGCTCTCATAAAACATAGTGGTCTTATCTGTTTAGACTTCGATGGATATAAGTCTACAAAAGATATGCTTCAGGAGAAGGAGCGCCTTTCAAAAGATAAGTATGTGTACTCAGTCTTTATCTCTCCAAGTGGAAATGGTTTAAAGGCTTTAGTTAAGATACCTGAAGACTCAGACAACCACAAGAACTACTTCAATTCTTTACAGAGTTACTTCAATAGCCCCAACTTCGATACCACCTCGAAGAATATCTCTCGTGTTTGCTACGAGTCATACGATCCATTGATATACGTCAATGAGATATCCAGCCTATGGGATAAGATTGAGGAAGCTACGTTCCAGGAGGTAGTCAAACATCAGGACCGCCCTACTATACCTATCACTAATGAGAATAAAATTGTAGAGATACTTCTCAAGTGGTGGGATAAGAAGTATGGGATGAAAAGCGGAGAGAGAAATAACAATGTCTATATCTTGGCATCAGCTTTCAATGACTTCGGGGTCAACCAAAACCTCTCGGAGTATGTCATGTCTAACTACGCCTCTGAATCTTTCCCCGCGTCTGAGATCCAAAGAACCATCGACTCTGCGTATGCTCAGAAACAAAACTTCGGGACCAAGTATTATGAGGACGAGGATAAGGTGAATCAGATTAAACAAAAGCTTAGAAGAGGTGTGTCCAAGAAGGAGGTTAAGCATCAGCTTGAAGAGGACAACGTTGAGATTGAAAATATAGAGAGGGTGATAGACCGCATCGAGGGAGAGGATACCACACAGAAGTTCTGGGTTAAGTCAGAGAAGGGTGTGATAAAAATTATCCACATCGTATTCAAACAATTCTTAGAGGAACATGGCTTCTATAAATTCAACCCCGAGGGTAGCAAGAGCTACGTCTTTGTTCGTGTAACCAACAACCTTATAGATCACACCTCAGAGAAAGAGATAAAAGATTTTGTTCTCGACTACCTCTTGGAGCAGGACGATCTAAGTATATACAATTACTTTGCGGAGTGTACAAGGTATTTCCGCGAGGAGTTCCTTACCCTTCTCTCCTCTATAGATGTGTTCTTTATTGAGGACACTGCTGACACCTCGTATCTATACTATAGAAATTGTGCGGTGAAGATTACGCAAACCAAAGTTGTGCCTATAGACTACATCGATCTTGGTGGGTACGTATGGAAGGACCATGTCATAGACAGGAAGTTTATTATGTGTAAGGTAGGGGAGTGCGACTTCCAAACTTTTATACAGAATATCTCTGGAGGCACAGACGAGCGTATCAAATCTATGTATAGCACCATAGGTTATATGATGCATGGGTACAAGAACCTATCGTACTGCCCCGCTGTTATACTTAACGATGAGGTTATCTCGGACAACCCGGAAGGGGGAACGGGAAAAGGATTGTTTATGAAGGCTCTCTCTCAAATGAAAAAGTTAGTCGTGATCGATGGTAAAGCTTTTAACTTTGAGAAGTCGTTTGCTTATCAGTTAGTCTCTGCGGACACACAGATACTTTGCTTCGATGATGTAAAGAAATACTTTGACTTCGAAAGATTGTTCAGTGTGGTAACGGAGGGTCTCACGTTAGAGAAGAAGAACAAGGATGCTATTAAGATTCCCTTCAGTAAGTCTCCTAAGATTGCACTCACTACCAACTATGCTATACGAGGTAAGGGTAGTTCTTTTGAGAGACGTAAGTGGGAGTTAGAGTTATCTCAGTACTATACCAAAGAGTTCACTCCGTTAGTGGAGTTCGGGAAACATTTCTTTGCCGAGTGGGATGACGACGAGTGGTGTCAGTTCGATAACTTCATGATCGAGTGCCTACAAATGTATTTAGATATGGGTCTCCTTAAGAGTTCGTTCGTTAACCTTGAGTTACGTCGTCTCTCTGCTGAAACGGCTCATGAATTTCTTGAGTGGTGTGGGCTTCTGGATGGTAGCTCTAACCCTTTCTTACGGCAGGGTGATAAGCTTATGAAGAATGATTTATACTTTGTCTTCACTGAGGACTACCCAGACTTCGGTCCAAAATCGAAGATGACTATCTCAAGACAGAGGTTTAACAAATGGCTGGTTTCTTACTCTCACTATAAGTTTAAGTGTCAACCTTTAGAAGGTAGGGATCAAGGGGGTAAGTGGATTGAGTTTGTTAGCAAGGATTATTACGAAACACAAACCACACTGGTATGATAGAGTTCAGAGATTATCAGGAGGACATCATCCACAAAGGGTTAGGTGTTATAAAAAAGCACCGCTTCCTTTACTTAGCTATGGAGGTGCGCACGGGAAAGACCCTTACAAGTTTAGGTATATGTCAGGAGCTGGGAGTTAACAACGTATTGTTTATAACCAAGAAGAAAGCTATCTCCAGTATCGAGTCTGACTATGAGCTACTCAACCCAGAGTTTAACCTGACCGTAATTAACTACGAGTCCTTGCATAAAATTTCTACTAAAGGGTGGGATTTAATTGTAGCTGACGAGGCTCATGGCATGGGGGCTTTCCCTAAACCAAGTGGTAGGGCAAAGAAGTTTAAGGCATTTGTTTTCCATAGCAACCCTTACGTTATCCTCCTTAGCGGGACCCCTACTCCCGAGGCATACTCTCAGATGTACCATCAGGTGTACTGCATACCCAACAATCCCTTCCGTAGGCACAAAAGCTTTTATAAATTTGCTCATGAGTATGTCCAGGTTACTAAGATAAAAGTAGGGGGGATGTTTATCAACGACTACTCTCGCGGGTCCGAGAAGATCATCGAGGAGATGAAGCCGTACACCATACGCTTCACCCAGAAGGACGCGGGTTTTGTAGTTGATACACAGGAGCATACATTGGAGGTTGATCTAAAGCCTACGACATACAATCTTATTAAAAGATTAAAGAAAGACTTAGTAATAGAGGGTGAGTCTGAGGTGGTCTTAGCCGACACAGCTGTAAAGCTTATGACTAAGGTACATCAGTTGTGCAGTGGAACGATTAAGTTTGAGAGCGGAAAGTCTATGGTGATTGATGACTCCAAGGCAAAGTTTATTAAGGAGCGATTCGATGGTTTAAAGATCGGCATCTTCTATAAGTTTAAAGAGGAGCTGAACGCTTTAAAGCAGGTGTTTGGTGATGACCTATGCACGGAGCTGGAAGAGTTCAATGCTGGCTCTAAAAACATCGCTCTTCAAATCGTTAGCGGAAGGGAGGGGATAAGCTTACGCCATGCAAAAGCTTTAGTGTACTACAACATAGACTTCAGCGCCACCTCATATTGGCAGAGCCGAGATCGCATGACTACCAAGGACCGTCTGAAGAATGATGTGTACTGGATCTTCAGTAAAGGCGGGATAGAAAGTGAGATCTATAAGGCTGTTATAAAAAAGAAAGACTATACTCTCAATCATTTCAAAAGAGATTTGTTAACTTTGTAATAATGACGGAGCAACAAATCCAATCTAAACGTATCAAGCAATTAGAGTCTGAAGGATACTACGTACTTAAATTAATTAAAACAAACAAGAATGGTATACCGGATCTTGTAGCGATACCTCCTGACTGTGGGGTTTTGTTCTCAGAAGTTAAGAGGCCAACGGGGAAGCTCTCTCGTTTACAAGAGTATAGATTAAAAGAATTAAACCAACATGGAATTAGAACAGAAGTCTACAGAGGATAAGTACTACGAGATCTCAGATGAGTTCTTAGATAGCATGGATGAGCTGGGTATACGTACAAGTATATTGATTGCCAAAGAGATAGAGCATGGTTCGATGTTAGTTCCTTCGGAACCTCTTACCACGCATTATGTAGGAGGCATAGTGGAGGACCCTGTAGATGGACCTACTCCCTTCTCTATTGAAATACTACGTGTCGATGAGGAGGTTGTGCTTCTTGCTAACGTAAGTCTTATATCTATGGATGAATACTTAGACCTAATAAATTTAAACTTATATATTAAATCAAATAAAAATGAAGAAGAACACCGCGAAAACTATAGCCCTAAAGGAGATAGTTAATTCTGTATTAGATATAGACGTTGATAGCCCCAGAAGGGCTGACGCTTTAATAAAAGGTAGGGCTATATGTTATAAAATAATGAGAGATGAGATGTATTTTACATACACCGCTATTGGACAATCATTTGGTAAAAACCACGCCACTATCCTACATAGCTATAATGACTTCCCTTACATGATTAAGTTCGATCGACATATGTCACATAACTACAATATAATCAAGGGGTTATGGGCAAGAGAGTCTGGGGAGTACGAGGATTTCAAACCTCTTGAATTAAAAAAACATATAAAGAGGCTATCGGAACAGTATAATTTGTTAAATTTGTCTATGATAGATCTTCAAGCCGAGATGAAATCTTTACAAAGACAAGTTTTAAATCATTAAGATATGAGACAATCATCCTGTGAATATTCTTTCGAAGAGATAGAAAATATATTAGAGCACGCTACTTGGACTGACAAAAACAAGGTCGACACCTTACTACAGATGGACTGTAGTATGTATACTAATTTAGGCACCGACTCTCTGCGGTCAGAGAAAGAGGAGGTAACAAATAAGTCTCGCAAAATTTACGAGGCTATTCAGAAGGTAGACCATTCAATGGGCAGTTCCTTCTTAATATTAATGGATAAGGAATAATGCAAGGAGTATCACCAGAGGACGAGGAAGCGATAAAGCACATTAACTATGTGTCTAATGAGGTGCATGACTTTGCTGATATACTATATGAGTCCTTGATGGATAGGGAATATGACGAAGCTAAAGACCAGGCTCAATCACTCATAAAGGTTTTGGCTGATCTCATACAGTCTTTATCTGATGAAATATAACCTGGTCCTGTAGCTCAACTGGATAGAGCTTCGCCCTTCTAAGGCGACGGTTCGGGGTTCGAGTCCCTGTGGGATCACAATCTAAACCACCATGGCATATAAAAACAATGAAGATCAGGTAGCATGTGCGAAGAGATACTACCAAGCCAATAAGGAAAGGCTTAAGGATGAAGCAAAGGTCAGGAATGTCCTGACGAGAAAGAGGAACAGGAAGTATATACACGAAGTTAAAAGCCAGTCACACTGTGTAGACTGCGGGGAGAAAAACCCTATCGTATTAGACTTCGATCATGTGAGGGGAGATAAGACGGGTGCCGTTGCAGATATGGTAAACCAAAGCTACTGTATAGAAAGCCTTCGGAAAGAGATAGAGAAGTGTGAGGTAAGGTGTTCCAACTGTCACCGCATCGTAACACATGCAAGACGAGCAGAAAAAAAAAATAAATCTAATGCAAAAACAAATAGCTCAGGAGCTGCGTAGATTCGCAGAAGAAATCGCCAAGCGATACTCCAACACAGACCGAGAAGGTAACGTAAACAACGAGAGCTTCCAGGTTCAGGATGTAGTACCTATGTCTGACCATACCGCTGTCATAAACTTTGTTAAGAGTACAGGCAAGATAGGCGTAGCCTTCTGCTACTACATAGCTAAGGGTAGGTCTAAGGGATGGAGATACTTCTTCCCCACCGACTCTCATGTCAGTGGGTTCCAAGCATTCTTTATACATAAGTCTGCCGCTGAGCAGAAGAACTACTCTAAGAACTTTTAGCGGCTCTCTCTGCTACGGCTCTCTCTGCTACGGCTCTCTCTGCTACGGCTCTCTCTTCCTCGGCTCTCTCTACTTCGGCTCTCTCTACTGCGCCCATCGGTTGAGATTGGATCAAAAGTCATGGTATCTTTGTCGCTTCCAGGGCCTTCAATAACGTAATCGCTATAGTTAAGTAGTCTTAACACTGCCTCTCTTTCATCTTTTGCTTCACCTGCTTTCTCTAAGTTCATATACATACGGCGTAGGTTGTACATAGGAATTTTTCCCCCTGTAACTAACTCCCCTAAACGTGTCATCATCTTCATGAAAGCCTCCTGCTTTTTCTCTGGGTCTTTTAAGGTTGTGTACTTCCCATACTGCCTTCCTATCTCACCAAAGAACTCAAAGACAGGAAGAGATTTCCCCCTATCAGCATATGGTTTGTCTTGTATCTGATCACTTATTCCTTGGACTATATCTCCCACTATAAACAGGGAGTTAAAGTTTCCTATAACAGCTGCTCTAATCAGATCTTCTCCGTCCTCCTCATCCCAGTCGCTCATTAATCCAGGCAATCCTGAAGCTATAAACTGAAACAACACAGGCATCATCGCGTGGAACGTGGCAAATTTCACAGCTCCCTTCGCCGCTTGTTTCATGTTTCCGTCTCTGAATCCTCTTCTCATATTCCGTAAACCCGAGAACTCTTTTCTTAGGTACTGCTTCTGTGATGTCTTAAATAGGTTAAAAGATCGAGCGATAGGTCCAGAGGTTTGATAGAAATCTTTGTCTTGTAAGTCCATAGACTGCTGAGTAGACTTCGTGTCTGACTCAAACTTTACAATGGCGTGATCTATAGCCTGTTGCTCCGTAGCGTTAGGGTTAGCCTTCATATACTCTGCCTTATAGAAAGAGTAGTTCGGCATACCGCCTAAGTATATAGCCGTTATATCACCTGCTTTAATGAATCCCATCATAGTATTCATAAACCAACTGGACGCAGACTTAGGCACGAAATCTATATCTTGTTTCCCGCTATAAGATTCTGTTACCTGTCTTATATCAGAGCTTACTCTGTCTTGAAGATATACAGAGTTGTTTCGTATCTCATTAAATACTTTTAAGAACTCTGTCTTGTTTTTTACTGCGTGATATGCATAGTTCCCAGCGCCTATATCCAAAGCGTATGTAGGAATAGATGTCAACTGCTTTATAGCAATGTTAGGAGAGAATCCTAACCTTGTAGTGGCAAACATATTGTTCATTGCGTTAACCATATCCTGACCTCTCTCGGTATTCACGCCTCTTGCCGCAATATTTTTCATATGGTGGTCTATCAGTCTCATCGTAGATTCTCCCGCTACATTTTCTATAGCATTACGCATCAAAGGATTACTAAACAGCTTATCTATATCTCTAATCGTCGGACCCATAGCAGCGAACCACTCCATATCGGTGGTGTATGTTACCATAGCTCCCATCATATCCATAGGCTGAATAGGCTTAGCGTTTTTTATCCTCACCTTAGTAGAGGGTGCGCCTATCTGGGTGTTGAAACTTTCTTTACGTCCGAGCAGGTCTATGCCTTCGCTCTCTACACCTTCTCTTTTAATCCTCCCTGCGTAGTGTACGTTCCATGGCATATTCGTTCTGTATATCTTCTTGTACGCCTCGTTTAAGTGAGGATACATAGAAGGATAGAACTCTTCCACTTGCCACTTCGCCATCTCCAAAATCTTCCCATCTTCTCCTCCTATAGTTTCCACCAGCTCCGCCATTATACGTGCATGGTCTTCTCCGAAGTATAAGTTATCTTCGTTGGCAAACGAAGGAAGGTTAGCCGGGTCTTGGTACTGTTGCCACTGCTGAGCTATCTCGTTCGGGCTAAGGTTTATAGTCTTCGATTCTTTTACTTTTGCTAAGTTTCTTTTATTTAATTTTGTTGGGTTAGCGTCATACTTTGCTTGCGCTCTTGCTATAGCTTCCTTTCCTCCAGTTCTATATACCCCCGTGTCTTTTCTTACAGAGTTCACTCGGCTCTGATTCCGCCAGCTCTTTCCGTATATCTCTTTTACTTTATCCTGGATAACTTTCGTGGCCTCCATCATGCGCTTTTTATATACTCGGGTCCCAGCATTCAGGCCCTCATATACTATCTTCCTCGCATCTCCACCTAATATTTCTCCCGGAGCTTCCGCTATAATCTCCATCAAACCCTCTACGCTTTCGGAGGATTTCTTAAAACCACTTATCTTTTCAATAAGTCTTCTGAGATATTTTTTCAATCCTTTCTCTGCGGCCCTGGATTCTTTTCTATTCTTTTGGTCCATCAGCATATCCTTCGCTTCTTGCATTACCTCTGGGTTACTTGGATCTATAGTCTCTCCGGTAACGGTTTTATATACCCTAACCAAATTACTTGTATACCTCTCATGGTCTATCTTCATCTGCTCCTTTAGAACCTGCTTTCCTTCTCCTACTATCCCTAACAACAGCTCTTCGGCTGTACTTAGAGACTCTAACTTATCTATATCTACATCTTCCATAAGTTTGGAATTGTTTATAGACATAATCGTCATCAAGTCCACCATCTTATTTCTATCCGCATCGGTCTGGTCTGGCTTCTCGTTTAATGCATTATACTCTTCGTTAAGACCTAAGTTAGATTCTACAATATCCTCCGCTGTCATGGCTTCATTGGTGACCGCATCTTTAATACGCTCTAACCTCTCCCGTGTATCAGTATCTATCTTCACTCCCTTCAATCGGCCCGCCTGTACCACCTCATACGTCCCGTTAAGGACAGATTCTATCTTAGCATCCAAAGCTTTTACCTGACGAGTCGTTACTTTATCTACAACCTCCTCGATGAGGTTGTCAATATTATCCTTATCCGCTTTTACTACGTCTCCTAAGAACCCCATCAACTCTGATTTAGAATATGTATCTCCTTTTATTGTAGGTAGAGCTTGGCGTATAAAGTTTCTTAGCTCACGCTTCACCGCTTGCAAACCTTTCGCTCCCTTTCTTCTGTCCATCATCTTCTGCCTCATCGATCTTATACGGGTGTTCATCCCCTTAGTAGGGTTCACTCCTAAAGATTTTTGCATATCGATAATCATCTGAGTCTGCTGGTCTGTCTCCATCTTCTGCTTCGTCCCTTCCTTAATGTATGCGGGCTGACTCTCCAAGAACTCTATGGTCTGGTCCATTATCTCCGCCTCTGAAAATGGCGGCATCCCTTTGCCCTCTGCTTTCCTCTTCTCGTTTTCTTTAATTAGCTTGGCCCTAAACTTCTCTACTCTTGCGAATAGTTTCTTCCCTACTTTAACTCCTCCCTTCACATTCCCAAAGCTCGCTGGTATCGAGTCAAGAGCCATTAAAGTATCTACGCCTTGCTCGGTAACTTCTTTAGTTCCTTTCTTAACCTTATCCCTTATAGGTAATTTCTTTACCCTTACTAAGTAATCTTTTATAGCTGCGTCGGAGAAGTTATTCTCCCTTCCGAACTTAATGATATCCTCAGCTGTGTTTTGTGGGTTGAAGACCTGTGTCTTTATATCGCCATCTATAGCCTGTGTCTTTATAGAGGTGTCAACAATATCTTTCATTACGATCCCCTTTCCTATAACAGAAAGTTTATCGACAGCCTCGCGTGTCGTGCTAAATATCTCTTCTGAAACTAACATATCAATAACAGAATTATACGTTAAGTTCTCGTCATTCAAATAGTCATAATTAAAATCCTCTATAGGGTTTTCTTTTATAACATCGCTTAGCAGGTCTACCGCAAAGGATCCGGGTTTAGACTTTCTGATTGATAGAAGGATGCTTTTTAATGCCGATCTTGATACTTCCGATTCTAATATGGTATCATAAGTTTTTTGCTGCGGTTTATCTATAGCCTCATCTCTGTAAGCCATAGCATCATCATACTCGTCAAAGGTTTTCTCCTCTACGTTTATATTCCCTTCAGGATCGTATACCATAGCTACTACATCAGGTGTGCCATGGTCCTTCTTGTTCCATCCTTCTGGCGCAAACTCTTCGTTGAACGGAGTACGAGCCACTACCTTAAAACCTTGGCCTTCGTACATCTTAGTTAATCTTCCGTCAAAATTATCGAGTTTTTTCCCGCCTGCTTCTATTAACAAAGGCATAAGCCCTTTTAAGGTACCCTTCTCCGCTACCTTTCCCTTTCTTTCTCTGGCTACATTAGGATTAAACAAACCTTTAATATCACCGTCCGGCGTAACCACACCAAACGTCCCCTTATACTCTCTGATCTGAGAGTCTTGTAATGTTTCTTTTCCTACCTCATCCACTGCCCAGGCAAATGGGCTGGTCTCTTGGAAAAAGTTCTGCTCACTAAGGTACTCATCTACAGACGCTTGCTCTCCTATAGCCTGTGTCTTTATAGCTGCTTGCTTCGGAGCTTTACGTATTTTCTTTCCAGGTCCCGTTCCATATGGCGCCAACACCTGAGCCTCTACAGCCCTTCTCTTTCCTGTCTGCTCTACAAGAGAATCAATCTTAGCTCGCGCATCACCTGTAGCTATATCTGCTGCATCAATCTTAACATCAGGCACTCCAATAACTTCACCTAAAATATCTGTGGTATAAGTAGAGTGTGCGGATTCCCCTCCTACTTCTGTAGGCTTAAGAACCAACATTATATCGTTCTGCTTAAAGTCATTGTCACGGTAGAAGCTGTCACGCATAGAGTCCATATCTAAGAAAGCGTTGAACTTCTCCAGAGTTCTCTTAAGAGGCGTGTCTTTTTTTGTTTCTACTTCAGCAAAAGAATTAAGCAACTTCTTTCTGTCAGGAGATTTCTTTAACGAGTCAAAGCTATCATGCTTTTCCATAACTTCTCTTACAGCCTTAACAGGCTTTGATTCCATCACGGCTTCTTTAAATGCACCAAAGCCTCCAGCTTGGTTTACCCTCTCTTCGAGTACACTAAACACTTGCTTATTAAACCTCATGCTCGCCTGTGGAGATCCGCTCATAATAAATATGTAGTCAGACTTTTCCACTCCCTTTTTAAGAGTACCCTTACCTAAACCTGATGCCCATACAGCGCGTTTCTTTCTATTCTCTGGATCTAAAGCATAGCTTGGCCCGGCATCTAAGTAGTGTTGCTTATCCACCACCACATCCCCGTACTCTCCACGACCTAATTGATCTGCTGTCCAGAACCAAACCGTCTCATCATTCTCTACGATGTTATCTATAAGACTTTTAATATCTACTTTATCTTTCTCAGTAACAAAAGATAACGGGCCAGGCTCTGAAGGAAACGACATAGCCTGCGTTTTAATATCAGGCTTTTGTATAAGAGACGCTTCTCCTATATTAACGGACCCCCCTTCTTCTATAGCTGTAATAGCCTGTGTCTTTATACCCTTATCTTCAACAGTAAAGTCTGTTACAAGAGATGTCTCAGGAAGAAGCATCTGCTTACGATAAGCTTCTGCTCCAATGTTCCCATCATTTTCAAGCAACGCATGCGTAAACGCTGACGCTAATTTAGATGTATGCGATACAGGCTTACCTTTGGAATCTTGAATATAAAACCTCTCTTTAATAGTACGTTCACTCTTAGAGTTAAGATCTCCAGGGATTCCCAGTACACTATATTCTTTTCCCTTATAGGTGAACTTAATCTTTCTTCGCCCTCCTTTAAGGAATGCGCTTTTTCTTTTGGAGTACTTATCCTCAAGCTTAGTATGTTCTTCTATTGGTATCACTGAAATGCCAGCTTCCTTCGCCGACTTAATACCAGCTTTATCTTCTTGTCTGGATTTCAATCTCTGCTGTTCAGGTGAACCTTGCTTTATCTCAGCTTGTTTGCGCTTACTCCGTTCCTTAATCTGTTGTTCTGAAGGGGGAGATGGCTTCTTGGTCGCTGGCTTCTTGGCCGCTGGCTTCTTGGCCACGGGCTTCTTGGTCGCTGGCTTCTTCTTGTCTTTTAATTTATCCAAGGACTTTATATCCGCCTCGGCAATTTCTTTTCCCTCGGTTACTTTACCTGCAATTGTGTTTAATAAATCTATTACGTCACGATCTGAATCAGCCAACACATCCTCAGAAGGGATGCCTAACATCTTAGCCACCTTAACAATCCACTTCTTAATAATAGTCTGCTGAGGTACTTCTAATTTTGTATACGTCTCAGCCAATAGTCCAACAAACTCCGCTAAAAATTCCTCATCTTGAACGACAGTCTGATCTCCTTCAAATAGTTGAGAATACTTTTCTAACTGTAAGACCTGTTCTTTACTTAGGTTGGTGCTTTTATTAATCCCTCGTCTTAAAGACTTAATCATAAGCTTGGTTGCTCGTTGGATACTTACCTCGCTTCCGAACTTAGCTTTAAGAATAGCGTGGAATACTTCGTGTCCTATAGTTCTGCCCGTAGCCTGGGGCATGTTTATATGTATGGTATTCGTGTTAGGATTGAAAGCGCCGCGAGAGTTTATACCTACATGATCTTTGTAAGTGGCGCCACTCCTATGCATAACAATATTTAGTCCTGGAAATAAAGCTTGGATAGCTTTGACTGCTTTCTGCGCTCTACCCAATAACATCTTCTCGTGCTTATTCTTGTTAGATCCCGGGTTACTATCCTTGAAATCTTTAGATCCATAGTGAGAGTCCTCCTCTGTCTGGTCTAAGACAGTGAGGCTGTCATTTACTTTTCTTCCTTTACGTTTAGGAGCCTTTATCTCTACTCCTTCTTTAGTAAACCCAGCAGTTAATTCTATTTCCTCCGTCGTTGTCGGGGCAGTTTCGGTTTGGCTTTCACTTTCAATGGAAGTTCCCCCGGAGGCGTCTCCCTCTCCCATCGGCTGGCCATCTGGGGTTTGTTCTTGTACATCCACTTCTTCTGTGATTGACTCTTGAATGGCATCTTGTTCTATGTTTATTTCTGTTTGTACGGGAGAGGTGAAGTTAGCAGAGTCATATTTTTTTAGTGCTTGGCGTGCGGCTGACAACTTTGGAGCAACCTCTTCTCTGTTCTCAGGCGTCAGACTCATACTAAGAGACTCAACGTTTGCGGCAAGGGCCACTCTTTCTGTTGTAGTCCCTGTTCCTATTATTACATTGTATACTGGTCTCCCCACCATCTTTCCCCCTACGAGACGCTTGGGTTGTACAACCGACTTTACAATCGTAACTCCCTCTGGAACGTTGTCGCTTGTCTCTTTCATTTCCGCATCATAAATCTCTCCATCCCCAAGCTTTCTCCCGAGCTCACCATCAAACACATACCCTTCCGCCTCAAGATCTGACTTAGACTCTTCGTACCAAGACATATCCTCCCGGCTTACAGAGGAGTCACTGATGGAGGCATTATTAAGAAATCTAACCAACGCCTTAGCTTTATCTTTAATACTTGTGGCCGCATTAAATTCAGCCTTAGCTTTGTCAGTTCGTCTTTTTAGCTTGCTTTTATCCGCCTCTACATCTGTCTCTACGTCAGCCTCTACATCTGCCTCTACGTCTGCTTCTACGTCTGCTTCTACGTCTGCCTCTACGTCTGCTTCTACATCCTCCTCTATAGATGGAGAAACCTCATTCATTAAAGCTTCGAAGTCTGACGCTTCTTCAGACACATCATCTTGTGCTGCCTCGACATCCTCTGCTACAGC
>TARA_R100001369_G_scaffold28353_6_pt1 | contig 22465 bp, 17 predicted proteins | sample TARA_R100001369 | Tara Oceans TARA_R100001369 (sample SAMEA2621528) | marine metagenome | biome: marine biome (ENVO:00000447); feature: surface water layer (ENVO:00002042); material: "saline water (ENVO:00002010), including plankton (ENVO:xxxxxxxx)" | depth 5 m | reverse complement strand
CGTGATCGACAAGCGACGTATTCGCGATGTGGAGCGCCTGTTCCAGGTCGGCTTGACGTTCTTTTAACACTTTTAACAGGCGCTTTTACGGCAGCTAAATCTCTACCGCACGGCCGATAAACTCGATAGGCCCGGTGGGCAAGCCGGTAGGTGAGCCGGTTTCGTCTTCCAGCGTTAGCTCAAATAGCTGGTTATCCTCAAGTGGCGGCAGCTCATCCAAGCGCAAACGGATCGGTTGGCCTGGCTCCACTAAGCCAAGCGATACCGGGGCCTGCCACTCATCTCCCTTGGTCCAGAACTCTAACGCCTTACCTTCAGGCACTTCGAAGGTGCCCAACGGGATCAGCTCAATTTCCTGACGCGATGAGGCCTGTACTACCCAACCCGCAGACTGAGTTTGCGGCGCCAGCAGTACCACCATGTACTCGGGCGTAGTTGAGACAGTTGGGCTAGTCGGCGAAGTTACTTCGTTTGCCAACATTACCCCCATCACTAACGCCGCCGCTAAGCCAAACCCGGCAGCGCCGCGCCAAAGCGGCAGGCTGTGCAGCATGCGGCGAGGTCTTGGCGGCACGGCAGAGGCAGGCCGAGCACGCTTAGCAAGCGCTTCCCGTGACGCTAGGCTGCGCTCAATACGCGGCCATAAATTGTCAGAAGGCGTTACCTGGTCGGTGATAGCGGTATAGGGCAAGAAACGCTCTTCCCAAGCCATCACGGCTTGTTGCAATTCAGGCTCATTAGGTAGCCGGGCCTCTAGCGCTTTACGCTGCTCTAACGAAAGCGTACCCAGCACGTATTCACCCGCTAAAGTGTGGTCGTCTTCGTCTTCGTGTTCGTGTTCGTGCTGACTGGGGCGGGTCATGCCATACACTCCCGTAGGCGCAGCAAACTGCGTTTAATCCAGGCTTTTACGGTTCCCAGCGGCGCGCCGGTATGCGCAGCAATTTCCGCATGACTAAGGCCGTCAACATAGGCATGGAGTACACAGTTACGCCGCTCCGGTTCAAGCTCTTCCAAACAGCTATCCATCCGCTGGCCGGTTTGCCAATCGAAAGCTTCATCGACAACGAAGGCGTGCTGAAAATGCTCATCGAGATCTAATTCGGTCGGATCGTGGCTATCAAAAGTAACTTCACGGTCGCGATAACGGATGGCGTTCAGTGCCAGGTGACGGGCTACGCTAAATATCCACGCGCGCGCGGATCCCTTGGCGGGATCAAAACTATCGGCACGCTGCCAAATATTAAGACAGGCATCGTGGACAATATCTTCGGCCATACCACGATCTTTAACGATTCTTATGACAACGCCTAATAGTCGGGCACCCTCATGAACATAGAGTTGGTGTAAGGCGTCATGCTCGCCACGGGCACAGTTGGCTAATGCCGCAGCATGATCAAATTCTGAAGATACGTCAGTCAAACCCTCGCTCCCTGGTGACGGCACCGACGCCAGTCGTCGTTCTCGCAGACAGCATAGCCGCTGGGAGCTCGACAGACGAGCCCCCAGCAGAATTAGTATTCCAGTCGACTTATTCGGCCGTCCAGAAGATATAGTCCGCCTGGTAGGTCACTACCGCGGTGGCTCCGTCGTGATCCATATCACAGGTCACATCAGGCGCGACACCGCCTTGAGTGTTCAAGCGCTGAATGTAGCTAATACCATTCATGGCGCCTTCGCCTTCAGCCGGGTTGGCTTCAACAAGCTGGAGCGGAATATTGCCATCACCATTAGCGGCCGTGGCTAGCTGAGTGCCGGTAATTTTTGAACCATCCAACGCTTCCCAGGTAGCTGGTGGGCCGTAGTAGCTTCCTACTTGTGTGCCTTCGCTGTCGTTAAGCGCAGCGTGAGGGCCTTTGAATACCCAGCCCATGTTTCCATCGTCCTTGGTTTCGCACATGTAGGTAATAGCGCCAACGCCCACGGTTTCGAGGGCAACGGTATTACCGTCCGGCACCTGGACTTCCGCGGGCGTCATGTCTGCCAGCGCGACGTGACTGAAGGATGCAATCAAGGTAGCGGCAAGTGTTGCACGCGTAAGAGGTTGGATGGTCATTTTCAGTCTCCTAAAAGGTTTTTTATCAGCCGCCTTAAATAGCGCCTGTATAGGGATTACCCGCGAGGAGACGTATTGGATGCACTTTTATTGAAAAAAATAAGAAGGTCGATTATTGGCTTACCCCATCTACCACGACCTGCCGTGGGCAGGCATTCCCCTTAAGATCAAACAGATGGCAATGCTGGCCCGCCAAGCCCAAATCGATCGTTTGACCTTCGGTTAGTTGCGTTAAGCCATCTAACCGCTGGGTTAAGGTAGCGTCTATTCCGTCCACCCGTAGATGCGCCAGGGTTTCGTAACCCAGCTTTTCCGCCACCATTAATGTCGCTGTCAGCCTTGCCTCTGCCTGTTCAGGCGATACAAAATCTTCTGCCCGCAATCCCAAAGTGACGCCATCACCTGAATGGAGGTGCTTGCCATTGACCGCCACCGTCAGTGTCTCCCCGTTAGGCAAACGCACCACCGTTTGGCGCTCACCCGGATCGACGACCGTGACCGGAAAGGTATTGATGCGCGGCGAGCCGATAAACTCCGCCACCTCTAAGGTTTTGGGAAAGTGATAAAGCGAGAGCGGCGCGCCTACCTGGGCGATTCTTCCCTGGGAAAGCAGCACAATGCGATCCGCCAGCGTCATGGCTTCCACTTGATCGTGGGTCACGTAGATCATGGTGGCGTTCAGGCGCTTATGCAGTGCGGCGATCTGCACCCGCATATCCACCCGCAGCGCGGCATCCAGGTTAGAGAGCGGCTCATCGAACAGAAACACGGCAGGCTCTTTGACCAGCGTGCGGCCAATGGCTACCCGCTGGCGCTGGCCGCCGGAGAGGTCTTTGGGCTTACGCTCCAATAGCTCGGTGAGGTGCAGCATCTCGGCAGCGTGTTGAACGCGGCGGCGAATTTCCGCTTTGTCGGTGCGGGCCAGCTTCAGGCCAAAGGCCATGTTCTCGGCCACGCTCATGTGCGGGTAGAGGGCGTAGGATTGAAATACCATGCCGATATCCCGTTCCTGGGGCGGAATCTCGTTGATCCGCTGGCCATCCAACTGCATACCCCCTGCGGTAATATCCTCCAGGCCCGCAATCATGCGTAAAAGCGTGGATTTACCGCAGCCGGAGGGGCCGACAAACACCACAAACTCGCCATCCTCGATGGTGAGGTCGATATCCCGTGAGATTTCCACGCCGTCAAAGGACTTGCCAATGCCGCTGAGGGTTAAATGTCCCATGGTGCGTTCTCCTCAAGCTGGGAGCAGCGGGCAATGGCCACGCCATAGGGCGGAAGGGATAGTTGCGGAAGCGACAGTTGGCTGCCCTGCCACTCACCGGCTAGCCACGCGGGAGCACCGGCAAGGGCTTCAGCACCTTCAGGTACCGAACGGGTGACCGTTTGGCCGCTAAAATTCAGTGCAATCAGTAACCGTGTTTGCTGGTAGGTGCGCTCAAGGCAGAGCACATCGTCACGTACAGTGTGATAGCGCACCTCGCCCTTCACCAACGCGGGTTGGGTACGGCGGAAGGCTAAAAACGCACGGTAGGCATTGAGCAATGAATCAGTATCGTTATTTTGCTGATCAACGGCGAGACTAGCGTGAGTGTCAGGCACAGGTAGCCAGGGTGTGGCGTGGCTAAAGCCCGCATGATGAGCATCGGCCTGCCAGGGGTGCGGCGTTCGGCAGCCGTCTCGGCCTTTATAAGCGGGCCAGAAAGTAATTCCCGCAGGGTCAACCAACTGTTCAAACGTCAGTTGAGCTTCGGGCAGTCCCAGCTCTTCACCTTGATAAAGGCATACGCTACCGCGCTGGGTGAGTAGAAATATCATATAAAGGCGCAGCTTATCCAACTGCCCTTCCGCCTGCCAGCGAGTTGCCAGCCGCGTCACGTCGTGGTTGCCCAGCGCCCAGCAGGGCCAGCCATCGCCAATGCGCGCTTCCATCTCGGTTAGCGTTTCGTGCAAGTAGCCGGGGTCGGATTTGTCGGTCAGCAGGTTGAACGAGTAGCACATGTGCAGCCGGCCGCCCTGGGAGTACTCCGCCATCACGCCCAAGGCGTCGTCGTCGCCCACCTCGCCCACGCTAGTGGTGCCGGGGTACTCATCCAGCAGAGCGCGCAGCCGCTCCAGAAACACCAGGTTCTCCGGCTGGGTTTTATCGTATTGGTGGAGCTGGTAGCCGTAGGGGTTGTCGGGGCGAACGCCTAGAAAATTTTCGGTAATCTCCTGCCGCGGCGGGTTATCTTTTAGCTCACCGTGGGTGCAGAAGTTCACTGCATCCAGCCGGAAGCCATCCACGCCCCGTTCTAACCAGAAGCGGACTTCCTCCAGCATGGCATCGACCACCGCAGGCGTGCGGAAATTTAAATCCGGCTGGCTGGCCAGAAAATTGTGCAGATAGTACTGACAGCGGCGGGTATCCCACTGCCAGGCGCTGCCGCCAAACACGGATTGCCAGTTAGTGGGCGGTGCGCCATCGGGTTTCGGGTCGGCCCACACGTACCAGTCGGCTTTGGGGTTATCGCAACTTTGGCGGCTTTCTTCAAACCAAACATGCTGATCGGCGGTGTGCGACATGACTTGATCGATGGTGACTTTTAGCCCTCTGGCATGGGCACCCTCGACCAAACGGTCGAAATCCTCCAGGGTGCCAAACATCGGATCAACATCGCGATAGTTGCTGATGTCGTAGCCGAAGTCTTTCATCGGTGAGGTAAAGAACGGCGACAGCCAAATTGCATCGACGTTAAGCGAGGCGATGTAATCAAGTTTGTCGATCACGCCTTTTAAGTCGCCAATGCCGTCGCCGTTGCTATCCATAAAGCTGCGCGGGTAGATTTGATAAATCACGGCGCCGCGCCACCAGTCGGCCCCTTGGCTGCCAACGTAGTGGGAAGTAGAGGGTGTCTGCATCATTGTTTTGTCCTTGCCATGGTTTTGTTCTTGCCACAGTTCTTGCTGATTACTTGGCATGATGCAGGGTTGCTCACAAGATAAAATCCTCCCCCCAGGGTGACTCTAGGCGTAGGCGTTAGGAGTAGCCCGTTTGTATACTTACTCCCCCTGAATATGCGCCAACAACTGCCCCGCCAGGGCAATCGCTTCGTCGCGGCGTCGAATATTCTGCTTTTGATAGAGGCTGCGGATATGGGTTTTGATGGTGGTAGGCGCCACCGACAGCTGCTCGGCGATCTGCTCATTGGAAAGCCCGGCATGAATCAGCCCCAGGATTTGCCATTCCCGGCGGGTGAGCGGCGAAGTGCGGATCAGCTCCGGCACATCGGGGCGCGCCACGATATCGGCGATCACTGTTTCATCCAGCATTAAGCGTCGGGCACTGCCAAAATCTTTCTGGCGGCCCGCCAGCGCCAGCAACCGCTCTGCCCTCGCCTGCTCTAAGGCTGGCAGCGTGCCGCCAGCGAGTAATCCAGTGAGCAGTTCCCCAAGCGGTTTGCCCAGGCGCAGGAAGCTACCCACCAGCGCGGTGCGGGAAGCCAAGCTCAGCGCTTGGTGCATATGCTGCCGGGCATACTCCTCTCTTCCTGCATACCAAGCCGCTGCGGCTAGGCAGAGCTGGTTACGGTTTGCGTCCGTGACCAGCCCCAAGCGCTGGGTGTGCACTTCGAGAGCCTCTAATAGCGTGCAGGCTTCATCAAAGCGCCCCAGCAGCGTGAGCGCCCGGGCGTGGTTGCGCACATTGCACTGGGAAAAGTGGTTGGTGGCTCCTTCAGTAGTGGGCGCCGGCGCTTCCTGGCGCCAGCGCTCAACCGCATCTAAATCCTGGGTGGAGTGCCACCAGGCCAACAGCGTGGCGTGGGCATTTGCCACCCAGTCGATATGATAATCGCCTTCAGCAAGGATTTTACGCAGCCGCCGAATATGGTCGGCGCACTGGGCTTGGTCTCCACGGCTTTGGGCGATTTTGGCCAGTTGGATATGGCACTGAAGTGTCCAGCGCTCGCCCTGGTTATCCAGCACGGCTATACCTTTCAGCGCGGCCTGCTCGGCTTCATCCAACCGGTGCCACTCCCAGAGCACCTGGCTGCGAATCCGGTAGAGAAACTCCGCCACGGGCAGGTGTTCAAGCTCCGCGCGCTCCAGGTGGGCAAAGGCGCGCTCCTGAATATCGTAGGCAGCCTGTAGGCGCCCCTGAGCCACCAGAGTCTCCGACTGATGGCAAAACGACCAGAGCAGCAGTTGGTGATCGTCACGCTGGCGGGCCTGACGCTCTACCTCGCGCACCCGCTGCAGCGACTCTTCCAAATAGCCCAGCACAAAGCGCGCCTCGCTCAAGATGGCAGTGGCAGTCAGCGGCGTGGAAGCTAAATAGCGAGCGGGCACGGCTAGCGCTTGTTCGGCCAGCGGTGCGGCGCGCTCAGCGTCGCCTTGATTAATTGCCAACTGGGCGCGCAGCGTAGCGAATTCAGCGCTGAGCTGCTGCCACTCTGGCGCTTGCAACTGTGCTTCAATCCAGCCAATCACGCGTGCGGTAATATCAAACTGAAACTGAGCATGGGAGACCCAGCCATAGAGCAGTGTATGTTCCGGACTGGCCGAGAGCCGTGGCTCACCGAGCAGGGCGAAGCCCTTGGCCAACAGCGCATAGGCGCCGCTTGCCAGTAAGGCGGGCCCTTGGGCGGTCAGTAGGCTTGCCACGTCATCAGGGGCTTCGGCGAGTATCGCCTGGCGCAGAGCCATCACAGGATCGTTCAAGGCTAACCACGCCTGGCTTGCTCGCTGGTGCAGCACGCGCTGGGTGGCCAAACTAAGCTCATGACGGCGATGGCGGAGGTACTCGCCAAACAGCCGTTGAAAGCGACACCACTGAGCATGAGGGTCGGGGCGTTCAATAAACAGCCCCGCCTGTTCAAACGCTTCCAACCGCTGGGTCAGGCGCTCCCCATCCAGCAGGCGGGCCATAAGCTCGGGGGAAAAGCGCTCCAACACCCCCAGTTGCAGCATTAGCTCACGCTCTTCCAGTGGCAGTGCTGCGGAGAGCAGTTCGTCAAACCAAGCGACAAAGTCAGGGTGGGCACCACTTAACCGATCAACCAAGGCGTCAAACCCTGCCCGCGTGGTGGTGCGCTCTACCAGCCAGCTCAACGCCATTACCCAGCCACCACTTCTGCGCAGTGCACGCTCCAGGCTGACGCGCGTGGGGGGAAAGCTCAACTGTTCGGCACACAGGGTGTGCGCCTCTTCACTGTCAAAGGCCAGCGCGTGAAGGTCGATCTCTTCGAGTTCACCTCTTAACCGCAGGCTTGCCAAACCCAATGCTGGCCTTGAGCGGCTGGCCAGCGTTAACGTTAGCCAGGGCGGCTGATGGCGCAGCCAGTGGGCGATCCCAGCTAAGATATTCGGGTGGCTAAGGTGCTCAAAATTGTCCACTACCAAACGACACGGCGAGCGCTGCTCAGGTAGCTCGCTAAGCCAGCGCTCCAATGGCTCCACGCAGTCACCATCATCTGCCACGGGTGAAAGGCGTGTTTGATCGCTTAACAGTGCACCTAGCGCTGCCTGCCAATAGGCTAAAAACCGCGCGGGTTGGTTGTCGCGCTGATCCAAGCTTAGCCAAGTGGCCTCTTGCTCCAGCGCGGGCAGCCGCTCAGCCAGCAGCATGGTTTTGCCATAGCCTGGAGGCGCCTGCACCATCAGCAAGCGGACACGATCATTTAACCCGAAACGGTCGTTAAGGCGCGGCCGGGCCACTACGCCAAGCGGTAGTGGCGGTGCTTTTAATTTCTCTTGCAGTAGTGACATACAACGCTCCTGAGCAACCCTGCTGGCCCTCCATAAATACTATTCACAAATTCTTTTAAAGCTATAAAAAAGCCCGCGACATGTCGCGGGCAACGTGCATTGGAGAAGAAACAGTTAAACGCTAACCAACTTACATCGATTTAGAACCATACCTCGGTCTGAACGCCGAAAGTCCACTGACCACCGGTAAAGCCTTCGTTGCCCAGTGAGCTGGCACCGTAGTTGTTAAGGTCGTCATCCCAATCGCTGAAGGTAGTGAACAGTCGAATTTCAGGACGCTGCCAGAAGCCGCCGACTTCAGGCTTGAAAGTGGGCGCAATCGTGAATTTGCTGAAGCCACCATCTACGGCGTTACGTCCGCTGTAACCCTGGGGATCTAGATCCATCCACTGATAGCCAGCTTCGTACTGCATTTCGAAGTTCTGCGTTAACTCGTTGGCTAGGCGCACGTTAAGCCCTGCCCAGTTGTACTTATCGCCCTGGGCATAACGGTCTTCGCTGGTTTCAGCCAGAATGGAGGGGGCAACGCGCCACTGCGGGGCAATATAAGTGGTGCCATAGAGCGCTAGACGCGTGGCGGTAGCGTCATCGGTCAGATCACCTCGTGAACCAATACTTTTGGTCTCGGCGCCTAACCCTTGACCATGCAACACGGCCGCTTTGAAACTACCCTCGCCCATGCCGAAGAAGCTGTCGCCATGATAAGCAATCATGGTGTGGAAACCGGTATCGGCAGCAGTTTGGCCGACATCAATGTCGCGCTCGTCGTTGTCTGCAGCGGACATACCGTTGACCATCCACTGCCAGTTGCCGAAATAGTTGTTGGAGGTCAGGATCAGGTTGTCGGTATCGCCTTCAAGACCGGGGTTCTCGCGGTCAACAATCGGATAGTCAGAAAAACTACGACCATAAATCGAGAGGTTAGATTTCCAGTTCTCTGCCAACTGCATGTCGTAGATACCGCCACCGGTACCGGCCAGGAAAATCACGTCACTGTCGAGCCAATGGATATCGAAGTTATCGCGGTCAAAGCGCTTACCAGCCCAGATAGAGGCGTTTTCAAATGCGCCGGTAAAGCTGGGGAGGTCGCTGAATTCAGCAAACACTTGGCGCACGTTGAGATCGGATTCGCCGCCAGTCCAGTCATTGCTGGAGGTCGTGCCGTCTGCAATCATGGTGCGATAAAGCGCTTTGGCGCCGTTATCGAACTGCATACGGTAGTTGAAAATCGCTTCAGCGTAGGTGTCTGGCTCATTGCCTAAACGGCCAACGGCGCCGCCCTCTCCACCTGCGGGTGTCAGGTAAGGGCCAGCATTTTCGCTTTTACCATCTTCGCCAATCAACAAGCCTGAACGCGCATAAACGTTAAACGAGAACCCCTCTTCGCCATCGGCGTAACGCTCCACCCGGGCCAGGCGCTCTTCGATCTCCGCGTCGCTCTCTGTCGCCACGGCGGTCGACTGTGATTGCTCGGCAATCTCGGCACGGCGCTCGGCCGCATCAGCGCGCTGTTCCGCAGCTTCAATGCGGGCTTCAAGCTCGGCAAAGCGTTGTTCCATGGTCATCTGTGCCGAAGCAACACCACTCATTCCTAAGCTGGCGGCGGCAATCGCAATGGCTAACGGCGTTTTAAATGTCATTTTATGCATTGTTTTGAGTACCCTATTGTTATTGGTAAGCCGCTATTTATAAGCGCTTTTGTCTAAATCGATTAAGATCAAATCGATAACACTTTCCTTGCACGGTTCGCCCAGGGGGAGCGGCTGCTATTAAACGCCACGGTGCTTAAGGAAAGATAGCCAAAACTTAATCGATTAAGTCTCTTTTTACCAACGGCTAGTTGCTAATTAGCGACTAATGTCTAAGGAACGATTTTATTTAGTGATAACTGAATAACGTTGTTAGACAAAAGTCGCTATTGAACTTCCTCGATCAAAGCGGCTAACTAAGCAGCATAATCTTAATCGATTAAGATAAGGTAATGATAGAGATTAAGAGAGCGCTTGAGACGACGCTTAGCTAGGGAGCTAACGCTAATTTTGATGCCACACCATCCACAACAATAAACGACGAGGTACGCCGTTATGAAAAAGACTTTAATCACTACCGCCATCGCAGTAGCCAGCACACTGAGCGCAGCAAGCCAGGCTCAGGCTGAGGAACTAACCATTTCCTGTGGTGCGGTTGGCGCAGAGCTGACGCTGTGCCAGGAAGGCGTCGCCGCCTGGGAGGAGAAAACCGGCCATAGCGTCGATGTTGTTTCAACGCCGAATTCTTCCACCGAGCGCCTTTCGCTCTACCAGCAGATCCTTTCGGCTAACTCCAGCGATATCGATGTGATGCAGATTGACGTGGTATGGCCCGGCCTGCTCGCCAATCATCTACTCGATCTCAAAGAAGTGCTTGGCGATGACGCCGCGGCCGGGCACTTTGACACCATCGTCACCAACAACACCATCGATGACCGCTTAGTCGCCATGCCGTGGTTCACCGATGCGGGCGTGCTCTACTATCGCGAAGATTTGTTAGAAAAATATGGCCATGAGGCGCCGACCACCTGGCAGGAACTCACCGAGATTGCCCGCGAAATTCAAAATGCTGAACGCGCCGCAGGTAAAGACGGTATGCAGGGCTATGTTTTCCAGGGGCGCTCCTATGAAGGTTTGACCGTTAACGCCCTTGAGTGGGTAGCCAGCTTTGGCGGCGGCACAGTGGTGGAAGCCGATGGCGAAATTAGCATTAACAATGAACACGCCGCAGAAGCACTCGACCTAGCTGCGTCTTGGATTGGCGATATTTCGCCCAACGGCGTGCTCAATTACACCGAAGAGGAAGCGCGCGGCGTTTTCCAAAGCGGCGGCGCGGTGTTTATGCGTAATTGGCCCTACGCCTGGGCGCTGGCCCAAAGCGAAGACAGTGACGTTCGCGGCAAAGTGGGCGTTACCCAACTGCCCGCGGGTGGCGAAAACGGCCAAAGTGCCGCTGGCCTGGGCGGCTGGAACTTGGCGGTATCGCGCTACAGCGAACACCCCGAGCTGGCCGCCGAGCTGGTCGCCTTCCTGACCGGTGAAGAGGAGCAGAAGCGTCGCGCCATACAGGCCTCTTACAACCCCACTATCGACGCCCTCTACAAGGATGACGAAGTGCTAGAGGCCGTGCCCTTCTTTGGCACCCTTTACGACACCTTCGTCAATGCGGTCGCTCGCCCCTCTGCCCCCACCGGCGATGCTTATGGGCGGGTGAGCAACGCCTTCTTCAGCACCTCCCATGACGTGCTTTCCGGCACTAAAGATGGCACTCAAGCGGTCGCTGATCTTGAAGACGAATTGGCTCGCCTGAAGCGTCGCAACTGGTAACCCTGGAGCCCTTCCATGTCGACCTCCATCAAGCATGATGACGCGCCCGCCGGGGCGCGTTCTTTCACTACCAAGCCGCGCCGGGGCACTAAGGTTCGCCGTCAGCGGGTTAAAGCCGCCTGGCTCTTTTTAGCCCCCATGCTGATTGCGTTAACCCTGGTCGCTGGCTGGCCACTGGTGCGCACCTTTTTTCTCAGCTTCACCGATGCATCACTGTCAGATTTAGGCGCTGCCAATCTGATTGGCTTCGAGAATTACCTCGTCTATGACGATGGCCGCTGGTATGGGGTACTGGCCGACTCGGTGTGGTGGCAGTCGGTATGGAACACCGTCTACTTCTCGGTGGTGTCGGTATCGCTGGAAGTGGTATTCGGGGTGATTGTGGCGCTGATTTTGAACGCCGAGTTTAAGGGTCGCGTCATTGTGCGCGCTGCGGTGCTGATTCCCTGGGCAATCCCCACCATCGTTTCTGCGCAAATGTGGGCGTGGATGCTCAACGACCAGTTCGGCATCATCAACCATATGCTCATGGGCCTGGGCGTGATTGACGCTCCCATCGCCTGGACGGCCAGCGCCACCTACTCCATGTGGGCGGTGATTATGGTCGATGTGTGGAAAACCATCCCCTTCGTGGCGTTGCTGGTGCTTGCTGCCCTGCAGATGCTGCCCAAGGATTGCTACGAGGCCGCCGAGGTGGACGGCATTCACCCGCTGCGGGTGTTCTTCAAAGTTACCCTACCGTTGATTACCCCGGCGTTAATGGTCGCAGTGATCTTCCGCCTGCTGGATGCGCTGCGTGTCTTCGATGTCATTTACGTACTCACCTCCAACTCCACCAGCACCATGTCGATGTCGGTCTATGCCCGCCAACAGCTGGTCGAGTTTCAGGATGTCGGTTACGGCAGCGCCGCTTCTACCCTGCTGTTCTTGATTATTGCCCTGGCTACCGTGGCTTACCTCTACGTTGGGCGTAAACAAATCCAATTGGGAGGTGACTAATGAATACGCGTCAGTTGGCCAAAATAGCCAAGCGCATCGGGTTTTGGGCGCTGATTGTGCTGATCATGGTGTACGCCGTTTTCCCGTTCTACTACGCGGTAGTCACCTCGTTAAAACCGTCGAGCGACCTTTTCCGCGTCGAGCTTTGGCCTTCGAACTGGAACTTCGATAACTACATCAGCATTTTTAGCCAAACCAGCTTTCTGCGCGCTATTTTCAACTCCATTTTGGTGGCGTTTAGCGTGGTGTTTATCGCTCTGCTACTCGGCATTACCGCCTCTTACGCCCTGGGCCGGGTGCGCTTTAGGGGCCGCTCCACGGTGCTTCTGGTGATTCTCGGGGTGTCGATGTTCCCCCAGGTGGCGGTGCTCTCCGGGCTTTTTGAGGTGATTCGTGCGCTCAATCTCTACAACAACCCCGCCGGGCTGATTTTAAGCTACACCATCTTCACCCTGCCCTTCACCGTATGGGTATTGACCACCTTTATGAAGCAACTGCCAATGGAGCTGGAAGAGGCCGCCATCATGGACGGCGCCACGCCCTGGATAACCATCACGAAGGTATTTTTGCCGCTGATGTGGCCCGCCATGGCGACCACCGGCCTGTTGGCATTTATCGCCGCGTGGAACGAGTTTCTGTTTGCCCTCACCTTCACGCTGACCGACGCCCAGCGCACGGTACCCGTTGCTATTGCGCTGCTATCAGGCGGCAGTGCCTACGAACTGCCCTGGGGGCCGATTATGGCCGCTTCTGTGGTGGTCACAGTGCCACTGGTTGTATTAGTGATTATCTTCCAGCGCCGCATTGTGTCAGGCCTTACCGCAGGCGCCGTTAAAGGATAAGGAATTTTTTATGTCAATGATGGACTCTACGATGCAAGACAACACACTTTGGTGGCGCGGTGGGGTTATCTACCAGATCTACCCGCGCAGCTTTATGGATAGCCGCGGTGACGGTATTGGCGACCTTAACGGTATTACCGAAAAACTCAATTACGTTGCCTCCCTCAATGTGGACGGCATTTGGTTATCGCCGTTTTTCACCTCGCCGATGCTCGATTTTGGCTACGATATTAGCGATTACTGCGACGTCGACCCCATGTTCGGCACCCTGGAGGACTTTAAAGCGCTGCTGGCAAAAGCCCACACGCTTGGCCTGAAGGTGATGATTGATCAGGTGATTAGCCACACCTCGGATCAACACGCATGGTTTCAGGAGAGTCGCCAAAACCGCAGCAATCCTAAAGCCGACTGGTTTGTATGGGCCGACCCCAAGCCGGACGGCACGCCACCCAACAACTGGCTATCGATTTTCGGCGGCCCGGCGTGGACGTTTGATTCCCGACGCCAGCAGTACTATATGCATAACTTCCTGACCAGCCAGCCGGACGTTAACTTCCATAACCCGGAAGCACGTCAGGCACAGTTGGACAATATGCGTTTCTGGCTGGATCTGGGCGTGGACGGTTTCCGCTTGGATACCGTCAACTTCTACTTCCACGATGCCGAGCTGCGCAACAATCCGCCGGTTCCCAAGGGCGAAGCTAAAACCCTGGGCGCTCCGGATAGTAATCCCTATACCTGGCAGCGTCACGTCTACGACCTGAGCCGCCCCGAAAATCTCGACTTCTTGAAAGACCTGCGGGCGCTGATGGACGAGTACCCCGGCACCACGACCGTGGGCGAAATTGGCGACGATAACCCGCTGGAGCGCATGGCCGAGTACACCGCCGGTGGCGACAAGCTGCATATGGCCTACACCTTCGACCTGCTCAACACGCCCCACTCGGCGCGCTATATTCATGAAGTGCTCGAGCGCTTTCAGCGCCTGGCTGGCGACGCCTGGCCCTGCTGGGCAACCTCCAATCATGACGTAGTACGCAGCGCCACCCGCTGGGGCGCTGGCGAAGACCCCACCGCCTACCCTAAAGTGGCGCTGGCCATGCTCTGCTCGCTGCGCGGTAGCGTCTGCCTTTATCAAGGCGAAGAGCTGGGCCTGCCGGAAGCCGACGTGCCCTTTGAGCGCATCCAAGACCCCTACGGCAAAGTGCTCTGGCCGGAATTCAAAGGTCGCGACGGTTGCCGCACGCCAATGCCCTGGAACGATAGCGAACATGGCGGTTTTTCCAGCGTTGAACCTTGGCTCCCCATGGAGACCAGCCATCGGGATATGGCGGTCAGCCGCCAACAGGATGATGCCAACTCCACCTTGAATGCGCTGCGTAACATGCTGGCCTTCCGTCGTCAGCACCCCGCACTGGTCGATGGTGACTTAACGCTGGTCGATGTAGGCGAAACGCTGCTCGGTTTTAGCCGACAAAAAGGGGATGAAACACTGCTATGCGTTTTCAACCTCACCGCCGAGGCGCAGACGGTTGATCTGCCGCTAGCGATTGAATGCGATTTGCGGGGTCACGGCTTTATCACCCAGCGCGACGGTAATCGCCTGACGCTACCGGCGTACCAGGCAGCCTTTATGCGCGTCGCTCATAACAGTTAATCGCCACCACCGTACACAACAAGCCGACCCAACAAAAGCAGTACACGAAGGTCGGCAAGGAGTCACCCATGGCAAGTGTTACGCTTAATAAGGTCAATAAGGTGTTTGGCCGCGATCACATTATCAACGATGTCGATCTACACATTGGCGACGGTGAGTTCGTGGTCTTCGTCGGCCCCTCCGGCTGCGGCAAGTCAACGCTTTTACGCCTGATCGCCGGTTTGGAATCGATTAGCGATGGCGATCTCTGCATAGACGAGACGGTCGTCAACGACTTACCGCCTCGGGAACGCGGCGTTGGCATGGTGTTTCAGTCCTATGCGCTCTATCCCCATATGACCGTCTACGACAATATGGCGTTTGGCCTGAAGCTGGCTAAAACTGCCAAAGAGACGGTGCACGAGCGGGTAATGACCACCGCCAAGATTCTGCAGCTAGAAGAGCTGCTCCACCGCAAACCCAAGGCACTCTCTGGCGGGCAGCGCCAGCGGGTGGCCATGGGCCGAGCCATGGCGCGTGAACCGCGCATTCTGCTTTTTGACGAGCCGCTCTCCAACCTGGATGCATCTCTGCGGGTGCAGATGCGCAATGAGATCGCCCGCCTGCATAACCGCCTTGGCTCCACCATGATTTACGTGACCCACGACCAAGTGGAGGCCATGACCCTGGCCGACAAAATTGTGGTGCTCAATGGCGGACACGTTGAGCAGGTAGGCAGCCCCCACGAGCTGTACCAGCGCCCGGCGACGAAATTCGTTGCCGGGTTTATCGGCTCGCCCACCATGAACTTCATGCCTGCAGAATTACTCGCTGGCGACGCCAACGGCTGTCGTGTGCGAGCCGCGGGAGTTGGCGAGCTCGCCCTGCCCCAGAATGCTCAGCAGTTGCGTAGCGGCGAAGCGCTGACCCTCGGTATTCGCCCAGAGCACCTATGCTTAGCGGCGCCCACCGATGACAACTGCTTCGATATTGTCAATGTCGAGTATTTAGGTAACGAAGTTTACGTCTACCTTGAGCCCAAACAGGGCGACACGCTGTTGATCCATCGCAGCGAAGCCCCCAGCCAGTGGCAGGAGGGCCAACAGGTATCACTGGCAGCGGATTGGGAAAAAGTACACCTGTTTGATGAGAGCGGTGCAGCACTGACGTTATCCACTCAACAAGCAGCGGCTTAAGCACGGGAGTCATCAACCAAGAGACCCGCATTAACGACCCTCTGTGTGTGCCTGACCTTCCCTTCGCTTATCATGGGGAGTGGTAGCACACAGCGGGTCGATTTTATTATGCACACCCTTTGAATAGCTAAGTCTTCAATTATTAAAAAAGCCTGTAAAGGAAGCACCGTGACTGATCAGCGCCGTATGACACTCAAGGATCTTGCGCAGGAACTCAACGTCTCCACTGCCACGATTTCCAATGCCTTTAACCGGCCGGATCAGCTTTCGCCTGCCCTGCGCGAACGCATACTCAAAGAGGCCAAACGGCTGGGATACAGTGGCCCTGACGCCAAAGCACGCAGCTTGCGCACCGGCCGCTCGCGGATTATTGCGGTGATTCTTGCGGAAAGCCTGACCTACAGCTTGAACGACGCCGTGGCCAGCGAGTTTTTATCAGGGGTTGCCGAAGTCCTCGACGCCCACGGCCATACGCTGCTGTTATTGCCGGGTCGCGGCCATGCTTCACAGCCGCCGGGCTCCGCCAATATCGCCGATGGCTTTATCGTCTATGGGCTAATGCCCAACAATAAGCTGCTCGATGAACTGCCCGCCCAGCGCACCCTAGTGGCCGTTGATTTTGATATTGAAGGCTGCCCGACGGTGCATATCGATGATACTGCTGCTAGCTATAAAATCGCCCAGCATGCGCTTGGCCAGTTGCCCAAACGCCCGGCGATTATCAATCTGCGCTTGACCAAAGAGGTCTGCAACGGCCGGGTGACGGCCGAGCACACCCTGCTGCCCAACACCAGCACCATCAGCCGCGCCCGACTTGAGGGCTTTCATAGCGCGCTGAGTGAGCAAGGGGTAGATGTGGAGCAAGTGCCGCTATGGAATATCGAGGAGAATACCTTTGAGGTGTGCTCGCCGGTGATTGCCGAGATTCTCGACCAGCCCATAGAAAAACGGCCAGACCTGCTGCTGTGCATGTCTGACCGCATTGCGCTCACGGCGCTAACGCTGGCAGAGCAGCGCGGTATACGGGTGCCGGAAGAGTTACGCATTACCGGGTTCGATGGCATTGCCGAAGGACAGTACCGCGCACCGCGTTTAACCACGGTGCGCCAGGATAGTGTGGGTAAAGGCCGGGTCGCAGCGCAGATGATTCTTGGCCGCATCCCCCTCGCCCAGCAGTTGCTGCAAACTGAGCTGCTGCTGGGCGATACCTGCCCATAGATTACAGTACTTAGCATTGCATTAGTTAGCAGTGCATTAGTTAGCAGTGCATTACTTGGCAGTCGCCTGCATCGCCAGCGCGGTATCCAGCATACGGTTGGAGAAGCCCCACTCGTTGTCGTACCACGCCATGATTTTAACCAGACGGCCATTCACGCGGGTGTGATTAGCATCAAAGGTCGATGAGTTGGCATCGTGGTTGAAATCAATAGAGACCAGCGGTTCAGCGTTAACAGCCAATACTGGAGAGTTAGCCGCAGCCTTCTCAACGATGGCATTAATCTCTTCTTTAGTGGTATCGCGGCTGGCAGTAAAGGTCAGATCCACCAGCGAGACGTTGATCACCGGCACGCGAACGGCCAAGCCGTCAAATTTACCCGCCAGCTCTGGAAGCACCAAGCCTACCGCTGCGGCAGCGCCGGTTTTGGTCGGGATCATAGAGTGCGTTGCACTGCGCGCCCGGTAGGGGTCAGAGTGGTAAACATCCGAGAGGTTCTGATCGTTGGTGTAAGCGTGCACCGTGGTCATCAAACCGTTTTCGATACCAACAGTATCGTTCAACGCTTTGGCGACCGGCGCTAGGCAGTTCGTGGTGCAGGAAGCATTAGAGACAACCGTGTGTTCAGCGGTCAACACTTGGTCATTAACGCCATATACAATCGTCGCATCAGCGTCGGGGCTGGGTGCGGAAATCAGCACGCGCTTGGCACCCGCTTCGATATGCTTGGCCGCCGCCTCGCGCTTGGTAAACAACCCGGTGCACTCCATCACCAGATCGATATTCATCGATGCCCACGGCAACTGCGCTGGATCGCGCTCGGAGGAGATGGCGATACGATCGCCATCCACCGTGATGCTCTCGGCGTCGTGTTCTACCTTAAAGGGGAAGTGACCATGCACGGTATCGTGACGCAGCAGGTGGGAATTTAGCGAGGGGTCACCGAGATCGTTAATGGCGACGACCTGTACGCGGTCACGATAGCTGTTTTCGTAAAGGGCGCGCAGTACATTACGGCCAATACGGCCAAATCCGTTAATCGCAACTCTTATTGTCATGATAGCTCCTCAATTGACCAATAGTAACAATTTGCACCTTTAGTAAAAAAATTACTAAAAATACGTATTTAAGCGTCATGAGGCCGATAAACAGCGTTTCAACCGCCCCAAAAGGCTAGTGAATATCCAATATGTAGTAAAATTACTATATAAACGCTATCGTAGTCCAATACTAAATTGCCAACAATCCCCTTACTCAAGGAGAGCGCCAATGACGAATGCGACCTCGAATACAGCAGCACCGGCGTCTACCAACCCTCATTCCCATACACCGTTAAGGCGCACCAAAATTGTCGCCACACTCGGTCCCGCCAGTGATCGCCCCGGCGTGCTGGAAGCGATGCTAAAAGCCGGTGTGGATGTGGTACGGCTTAACTTCTCCCACGGCTCGGCAGACGACCACCGCCGTCGCTTAAGCGAAGTCCGCGAGATCGCCGAACGCCTTGGCCGCAGCGTTGCCGCCCTGGGCGACCTGCAAGGGCCGAAAATTCGTATTGCGCGTTTTGTCGAAGGCGCCGTCAACCTCGATGTCGGCCAGGCATTTGTCTTGGACATGGCGCTGGACGCCAATAGCGGCACTGCAGAACGCGTCGGCTGCGACTATCAAACACTCGCCGATGATGTCGTTGAGGGCGACCGCCTACTGCTCGACGATGGCCGTTTGGTACTCGATGTCACCTGTGTAATTGGACAAGAAGTGCATACCCGCGTTCACGTAGGTGGCAAGCTCTCCAACAATAAGGGCATTAACAAACAGGGAGGTGGACTCTCAGCACCCGCCCTTACTGAGAAAGATAAAGCCGATCTAAACACCGCTATTGAGATTGGCGTTGACTACTTAGCCGTCTCCTTCCCGCGTAGCGCCGCGGATATGCAAGAAGCCCGCGAGCTGCTTGGCGAAGCCGGTAAAGAGATTGGCCTGGTGGCTAAGCTTGAACGCGCCGAAGCGGTTGCCGACGATGCTACACTGGATGGCATCATTGAAGCCTCTGAGGCGGTCATGGTGGCCAGGGGCGACCTGGGCGTTGAGATTGGCGACGCCGCGCTGATTGGTACTCAGAAGCGCATTATCAAGCACGCACGCACACTCAACCGTGCCGTCATTACCGCCACCCAGATGATGGAATCGATGATCGAGTCGCCGCTACCCACCCGCGCCGAGGTCTTCGACGTGGCCAATGCGGTGCTCGACGCCACCGATGCAGTGATGCTCTCTGCGGAAACCGCCGCAGGTGATTACCCGGTGGAGACCATTGAGGCGATGAACCGCGTTTGCCTGGGTGCCGAGCGTGAGCGTCTCGCTCAGGAGTCAGGCCACCGTATTCATGAAGGCTTTGAGCGCATTGATGAAACCATCGCGCTATCGGCGATGTATGCAGCGAATCACTTATCCGGCGTCAGCGCAATCGCTTGCATGACCTCCACCGGCTATACACCGCTGATTGCATCGCGCATTCGTTCCGGCCTGCCTATCGTAGGGTTGGCTCACAGTCCTATCGCCCAGCGGCGTATGGCGCTCTATCGTGGCGTGGTTTCAATTCCTTTCGACACCACCGATATGGATCCGGCCAACCTTAACCAAGAAGCATTGAAATGCTTGCAGGCACAGGGATTTATCCACCCTGGCGAGCATGTCATTCTCACTCGCGGCGACCATATGAATGCCCATGGGGGCACCAATACGATGAAAATCCTTGCCTTTGATAGCGAGTAACGGTCTAACCTCTGTAGCGAGCTTTTAGCTTTTGCGACCTGTAAAAAGAAAAACCATTCGGCCATAAGACCGAAAGGCAATAGAACCATGAGGGAAGTGACGAAATGAGTGACGCGCAACCGCCCCGCCAGGCCATCCGTACGCTGCAAGCGCGCAAGCGTATTGCGCTAATTGCCCATGATGGCAAGAAGAGCGAAATGCTTGAGTGGGCAACTCGCTGGAAGGACACACTGAGCCAGCACGAATTGATTGGCACGGGAACAACCTCTAAGCGGCTTAAAACCGCGTTAGGGTTAGAAGTCGAGGGGTTAATGAGTGGCCCCCTGGGCGGTGATCAGCAGATTGGCGCACGGATTGCGGAGCAGCGGCTGGATGTGCTGATCTTCTTTTGGGATCCCTTCTCACCCCAACCCCACGATCCGGATGTCAAAGCGCTGCTGCGTTTAGCGGCGCTGTGGAATGTACCCGTTGCCTGCAATGCGGCGAGCGCCGACTTCGTGCTCTCCTCGCCCTACTTGAGTGAGAGTTACGACATGTCTATACCAGATGCAGCAGCTTGGGCCCAGGCGCGCGCGGTTTAACGCCGGTGCAGATGACGCGCCACCACCTGCAGCCCGCTCTCATAGTGGCCGTTCATGGCAACTAGGGCACAACGCAATGTTAACTCGGCAATACGGTCATAATCCTGTAGCGCCGAGTTCACTGGCTGAGGAAGGAAATCCAGCAGCCGGTGATCACCAAAGGTAGCCAGGCGAATATTTTCCGGCAGGCCGCCGCGCTCCAAGAACACATCAAACACCCCCTCCATCAGCGTATAGGACGCTGTCACCAGTGCGTCGGCACCACCCTGTTCATCCAGCAGTTGAATCGCTAAGCGCACCCCTTCGCTACGTTCATAGTGCGACCCGGTAAGATAAAGCGGTTCGATCATGCTGCCTTCAAGGGCCGCCTGAAAACCTGCCCGCCGCTCGCAGCTAACCGACAGATCCGGCATCGCTTCCAGCCAGGCAACACGCTTGGTCGCCGCGCCGATCACCGAACGGGTCAACGTCTTGGCCGCCTCCTGATCGTTACTCACGACACTGGCAAAGCGCGCCGGATTGAGGCCACGGTCCATCCCTACCACGCACCATCCCTCGTCTAGCAGGTCGGCATAAAAAGTATCGTCCCTGGGCAAGCAACTGGCGGTGATCAACACTTCACAGCGTTGCGCACGCAGCGCCAACGCAAGTGTTCGTTCACTCTCTGCACAGTCATCTGAGCTTACGATCAACAGCTGATATCCCTGCTCCCGTGCCCCCCGCTCCAGGCGTTTGGCTAGACGGGCATAACTGATGTTCTCCAAATCCGGCACGATAAGCCCCAGCAAGCGGCTTGCGCCCCGGCGCAGCGCTGCCGCCTGAGGGTCAATGTGATAGCGGTGTTGCCGCACCACCGCCATCACTTTTTCAATTGTCGCCGTGCTAATGCGGCGCTGCTCGGCCTGACCATTAATCACGTAGCTAGCAGTTGTGCGCGAGACGCCAGCTAGCCGGGCAATATCGGCAAGTGTCATGCGGTTTCTCCCTGGTGTGGCCGGGCAGTTTATCAGCAAGTTAGCGCCTACCAGACCAAAGTCTAAAAGCTCAAACCTTGTGTCATTCAGTGAATCGATTCAGCATAGCACCATACCCAGATTTAATGGCAAGGATAAACCGACTGAAACGGCACGGTTCATCTCACTAGCATCAATGCCATTGACATGATCATTTAACGACGATCACTTTATGTACACGACGCTGCGTCCACGCTGCCCCATTAAAATGCCGACAGTGCGCGTTTACAGGAGAATACTATGTTGACACTCGGCCCCAATGACATCTTGCTAGACCGCCACGCCGAAAGCTGGCAAACCGCGCTGGACAGTGCCGCTGAGGCACTGGTTGACGCCGGATTGGTTGAGGCCGAGTACCGCGACGGCCTACACGCCCGCGAGGCACAATCATCAACGTTTCTAGGCAACGCCATTGCGATACCCCACGGTACGCCGGAAAGCCGTCAGTATGTGAAGCAGACGGGTATACGCGTGTTGCAGTTCCCACAAGGGATCGAGTGGCACGACGGCCAGCAGGTGCACGTACTGGTAACGATCGCCGCCCAGAACGATGAGCACCTGGATATTCTGCGCCAGCTCACTCACGTGCTGGATCGCGAAGGCGTTTCCGAGCAACTGGCAAATGCCACCTCCGCGGCAGATGTAGCGCGGCTGCTTTCCAAACCAGCATTAGAACCGCGCCTGGATGCCGACACTCTATGCGTCAACTTTCCTGCTCGCGACCCACAAGAACTCGCCCTGGCTGCAGCCGCCCGCTTACGCCAAAGCAGCTGTGTCGATAACAGTTTTATTACCGCCATAGCCGCGGCACAGCCGACCTGGTTAGGTAAAGGGCTTTGGCTGGCTAGCAGCGCCCAGGGCGTTAACCAGCCCGCACTGGGGGTGGCCACACCGGCTGAACAAAGCCTGGAAAGTGCTGGCCATCCGGTGCATGCATTGTTCTGTCTGGCCGCCCACGGCGATGCCCACCGCCCGCTGTTAGAGCAACTGATGGCGGTGTTAGAAAACAGCGAAAGCCAAAGCCTAGTGAGCAAAACCAGCGCGCAG
>TARA_R100001369_G_scaffold25667_2_pt1 | contig 22582 bp, 34 predicted proteins | sample TARA_R100001369 | Tara Oceans TARA_R100001369 (sample SAMEA2621528) | marine metagenome | biome: marine biome (ENVO:00000447); feature: surface water layer (ENVO:00002042); material: "saline water (ENVO:00002010), including plankton (ENVO:xxxxxxxx)" | depth 5 m | reverse complement strand
TTTGTCGAGTGCTCTTACATATATTAAAAGCCTCTAAATTAATGGTATAATCTATCGTGTAACCATTCTTGCACTTTTTTCGACCTGATTCGATCAAAAACTCATACATTAATAAAAGTTTAATATTTATTTGTAATGCTCTTACACTTAGCTCTAAATCGGCGCACATATTCTTTTTGCTAACCCAGACGCCAGAGCCATCATCACTAGCCTTGTCAGCCATATACATTAGAATTGCTTTTTTTGTGCTTGATCCTACTTTTTTTGTTTGAATAAAGTTACTAACTAAATTAGACATTTTTCTCTTTTCCTTGCGAAAGAAATCGAGTAACGTGTTTTTGTTACTCCTTGCTAAATTTGAAAGGCTCACAGTTTTTTACCTCTCTGTGAGCCTTTTATTTTTCAATCAGATAATCTGATAACTTGCTTATAGTTGAATAATAAACATCTTCACCCCTGATAAGGCGGTAAAGTGTGTGCTTAGAGATACCGATGTCTCTAACAACTTTTGCTAAAACACGTCCGTCCAAGCGTCTTATTATCTCCTCAGATGATAAAACCGTTTTCATTAAAAGTCTCCTAAGTGTAACTATAAGGTTGTATCTATGCGACTAACGTGTATTATACAAGAACAATTTAAAAGAGGTATTATAAAATGAATAATAAATGCAATTTAACACACCCGACTCCACAAATTATTAGACAATATATTAACAAAGCAATCGCTGATTTAAGTGAAAAAGAGCTTTCTGAAGAAAAGCAATTTACATTTACTTTAGCTATTACAAGATTAATTAATGACGCTATCACAGATGCTTGTGATGATTTTGAAACAGATGGAGTATGGGCTGGTTTAACTTCTAATAAAGATATTAATTCTTTAAATGTAATTCATTTTGATAGCGCGGGGAAGCTGTAATATGGCTAAAGCCCTTCCAGAAAAGCTAATAACCTTGTTGAAAGAGGTTAATTTAACTGAACGTCAAGCTGTTTGGGATTGTCACGGAACCCCAGTTGTATTGCATAAAGCACTAGAAAAAGTTGCCGCGCACCACAAAATTGTATTTGACCAACCTAAAATTATAGAAACAGATGTTTCTGCTAAATTTGCTGTTATATGCGTAACAGGGCACATGGCAGATGCAACTGAGTGGTCTATTGGTGAAGCCGCGCCATATAATAACAAAAACAGCTATCCTTTCGCTATGGCTGAAAAGCGAGCAAAAGATAGAGTTATATTAAAGTTGGTTGGGCTTCACGGAGATGTTTATTCTGAAGAAGAAGCTGACGATTTTAAAAACGCAAAACCAAATTACAGCAATTTAGAAACAAAAATAACTGATATAAAAGTTGCTGATTTAGATCAAAAAGTAGAAGCTGCGATATCATTTTATCAAAATTGCAACAAACAACGGTTTTTAGAATTTGAAAATAGATACAATAAATTATTAAATATGATTGGTTTAGAAGAACATCAATATCAAGAAATAATGGAAACTCACAATAAAAGAAAAGAGGAATTAAAAATATGAAACAGATAACTATAGCGGGGCGATTGACGCGAGATGCTGAGATAAAAACGTTTGAAAAAGGAAGTATTGTTAGTTTTTCGGTAGCTGTTGACGATGGCTATGGAGATAAAAAAACTACCATTTATTTTGATTGTTCATATTTTAGAACATCAGTTGCTCAGTATTTAAAAAAAGGAACTCCAATTTGCGTAAGTGGTGAGTTTAAAATTAATGAATCAAAAGGCAAAACTTATTTAAAGATTAAGACGCAAGAATTGCAGATGATGGGCAAGGCCACTGTTCAAGACAATAACTCATCTGGATCGTATGACCAAAAAGAACAAGGCATAGATGATGACATCCCGTTCTAAAATACAAGTAGAGTTAAAAAATGGGCATCTATTGCCAATTTCTGAACATGATGCATCACAGATTGAAAGCTTAAAAAATGGTCAAGCATTTGATTTAACTGTGACGGGTAAACGATCTAATCCACAGCATAATCTATATTGGTCAACATTAAAAAAAGTTTGTGATGCTACTGGCAAATGGCCCACTGACAAACATTTACACAATGATTTAAAGTGGGCGTGTGGATATGTAAAATTGCGTTACAATAATTTGACTGGAAGTCACATGCGTATCGTTGACAGCATAAACTTCCACGAGATGGATCAATCAGAGTTTAATTTATATTTTGAAATGGCTATGGCTAAATTATCAGAGGCAACAGGTTATGACCCCTTACAAACTACCTGATAAAAACGTATTGCGAATGCAGGGAAAAAATATATGAGATCTTCGACTATGAGCGGTGGTTTATCTAGCAAACATGGCAGAAACTCCGCTGACTTCTACGCAACACCGCCAGAATGCACTGTAGCTCTATTAAATAAGTTTGAGTGGTTGTTTGAGGGTAGTAAGGTCTGGGAACCCGCTTGTGGAGATGGGGCTATCTCAAAGGAGCTAGAAGGAGTTGGGTTGGATGTTGTCTCAACAGACCTTCATTATAGAGGATATGGTGTGGGTGGAATGAACTTCTTAAACTCTGAATGCTCTTGTGGGTCTATTATTACAAACCCACCATTTAACTTGGCTGAACAATTCATAGAGCGTGCGGTGAAAAAGGAAGTCCCCTTCGCTATGCTTCTGAAAGCCACGTATTGGCACGCAGCGAAGCGTCACAATCTTTTTACACGCACTAGGCCACTGGCGGTCATGGCAATGGCTTGGCGTCCTGCAATGTCTCCAGAACGCGGCAAAAGTGGTACGATGGATTTTTGCTGGACAATTTGGGATTCTAAACCTTCAATCGAAACCAAATATATGTTAGCTAAAAAACCTGTTAAAATAAAAGTGCTTTAGAAGTCATATGTTAACCCTATGAACTTTGTATACTTCTTTAAAAAGTTAACACACGTTGTTTAAGAACAGAATTGAAGTGCCTAAAAATCAAGTTATTCTTCCCAAGACACTGAAATATAAAGAAAAGCACCTTTGTCTGGGTCACAATATCTTTTCTTAGCTTTAATGCTTGTTACTTGTTTATCAGAGACATAGATAGCACCCTCACAACCGTCTAAAGCCGCTTTAATTATGTTATCAAGGTCAGGCTTTATTGTGTGTTGTATGGCCCCATATTCAGCCTCTAAGCGTTTAAGCTTAGACCAAGATTGCGGAATATCCATAAATGCTGTGATTTCAACAGAAACAAAACTTTCAGTTATATCTATTTTGTTATCTTTTGCGGCTTTCCATGCAGCAGCAAAGATTCTTTTCTCATATTCTCTTGTTTTTTCGGGAGTGTAAGCATGACCTGTCTTTGTAAAACGCGGCCTTCCTTTGCCTTGCGGCTGTCCAGAAACCTCTAATTCTATTTTATACACCGCTTTTACCTTGTTTGTTTTTTACTAATTATAGTTTTTCGCAAACTTTTTTTCAATATTATTGTTTTTTTGTAAATGTAGGGTTTACCAGTCTCACAAAAGAGACTAGTGTAGTTTTATAAACAAACAGGGAAGATAAAAAAAATGACAATTGTAACGCAAGAAACCATCAGGGCAACAGACGCAGCACGGGTTGCCTACTTTGAGAACGTAAAAGAAACTCCATTACTTATTGGCTGGAAAGATAACGCCATCGGAGATGACTCTGAGATGATGCAGTGGGTAAATGATTGTCTGTATACAGAGGAAAGTGTTCGGCCAGAAGAATTTAAGGTTGGCGACTGGATGAAGAGTTATGGATATGTTTATGAAATTACAGAAATCAAGGTATTTGATGAAAAAGATGATATTCCATGTTTTGTCTTCATCGGAACATATGTTGGCGGTGATTTGAATATGTACAAATACTTTTTACAAAATGCTCAGAATGGTTGTGCAAAAAGTCATTTCACTAGTCAACAAGGCAACGCTCGCGCCAATTGGAAAAAAGTAACATTAAACTAACTAATCAGGGGAGCTTCGGCTCCCTTTAGCGTTTTAAAATTACAAACTTCTTTACAAGTATCACAAAAGAGACTAATCTATCTTTGTAAACGGCAAGGAAAATAAAAAATGAAACCTTATTATCAACAGATTGATTTAGAGCATAAGGGCTGTGAATTTGCAGTTGAGGTTTATTACAACTTCTACGAAAGCCAATACAATGACGAGGTGCAATGCTCAGAGGCTGATTATGACTCAGATGACCTTTACCACCCCAAAAGGGGAAAGCCCCTCTCAAAACGCCTTAGATCGGCTCTGATATCAAAATACAATGATTGTATTCATCAGCATATTATTGAGCGTCATGGTGAATGTCATGGGTAGATCAAAACATCTTGCAATGACAATTGAGGATCGAGCGTGGGAAGAAATAAGCGATATTATAGAAGTGAGCAAATCTTTAAACGAAAGTTTAGAAAAAGCTTACGTTATAATGAAAGACCATAACCTTTTACATCAATATTTAAGCGACATTGATGTCACAAATGGCGTTGTGGAAATGTGGGGAGAAAAATAATGAAAAACAAAACGCACAATATGCCGCTTCATGCACACAGAGCCAGAAGCACGTTAAGCCCAACTAAAAAACATCGCGTTGCTGTTGCCGTTGCAAATTCTAACAGAAACCGCAAAATTCCGATGCCCACTTTAACTTTGTCACCTTGGGAATATGAACAAATTGAGTCGTTTTTTCTCAAAAAATAAAAAGAGGTAAAATTATGAATACGGAAAGCCAAAATTACCAAATTTTCAATCATTTAAGAAAAACATCAATAACTGCAATTGAAGCATTAAATTGCTATCAATGTTTTCGTTTGGCGGCAAGGATTAAAGACTTGCGAAACATGGGACACATCATTTTAACTGAAATGATGGTTACTAAAAACGGAAAACGGATTGCAGATTACACATTGATTGTCGAAGCAACGCAAAGTTTAAATGAAAAATAATGGCGCAATATTCAGTTATTTGTGAATGTATAGTTTCACAAGAAATAGTCGTTGAAGCAAAGCACGGAATTGAAGCCAAGGCTTTAGCAAAAGAAATATTTAGCAATATAATGAACGTAAAAAATAAAGAAGTTTGCACTGTTTCAGCAACCAGAAAAGTTTTTGTTTTTGACGTTATTAAAGAAGAAAGAAATTATAATGACCAAACAAGATAAAATAATACTATTTTTGTGGGTGCTCGTTTTAACAATTGCCGTAATAAACGTAGATAAATTTATGGTGCAGCTATGAATTATATTCAAACTTTTATTAAAAAATTTAACAAGGTTCCTAACGAAGAACAAATTGGAATTTTAATGCAAGCATTGGCTATGGAAGAAAAGAACAATTTAAGCAATAAAGGGAAAGGCGAAGAATACAAATACCGCATAGCACTGCAAGAATATAAAAGAGCAAAAACTGAAAGAATTGAAGAAAACATAAAAATCAATTCTAAAATTGGATTTACCTTAAAAGAAACATCAAAAATAATGAGTTTAAATCCAACAAGTTTAAGACGCATCGCTAATAAAAATCAGATAACATTTAAAAAAAAATCGGAAAATGTAATGGAAAAAATAAACTGGTTTGCTCTCGCTAAACTTATAAATGTTAGTTCGGATGCTGTTTGGACATGGAGCGATGAGGATAAAAAATGGGCTGTAACGCAAGCAATAGAATTATTAAATTCATCTGAAGTAGCTTATGTAAAAGATAAAAAACTTAGTAATAATTGCACGGAATGGTAATAATGTGGTCTAACCCAAAACCTATAAAAGCTAAAAAAGACCCAAAGTTTTTAAAAAGAATTAGGGAAAAGAATTGTTGCGTTTGTACAGCTTTTAATTTGCCGCAAATGTCAGCAACACAAGCGCATCACGTTATTCACGACAGATTTAGCGGAGCTAAAACAGCAGATCAATTAGCTATTCCGTTATGTGAAGGACACCATCAAGGGCTTTGGGATAACAGCAAATTAGCAATACACCAAAGCCCGAAAGAATGGCGTGATTTATATGGGTCAGATTATTCTTATTCAGAAACGGTCTTAGATTAAGTTTTAACTTAAATATTCAAAAATAGCAGTTGTTTGCTTAACCCTGTCCTTCAAGCCATGTGCTCCACCATTTACACGCCTAGTTATTTTTTTAATAATTTCATAAGTAACGCCGCCGTCAGAAATTTCAAAAAGTTTGTTAGCCTTAAAAAACCATAAAGCCGTTTCCATTGCGTAGTCATTAGCAACTAAATCTGGATTTTCTAATACTTCTGGTAGGTTCATATCCGCTGCAAACTGAGAATACGTATTTTTTCCGGTGCATTGTAAAAATCCGCGTCCTCGCCACAAATAACCCTGTCCAGAATTTCCCATTCTACCACCATAAACTTTATCAGCGAGCTTCTCAGGGTTTTTAGCGTAAGGTTTAGCATCCTCTACAGTTGCAAACCTTGAAGGCCAAACTGCTTGGATACGCTCTGGGGTGCTGTAATACAAACCCTCTGAAACCTTTTTAAAACCACCGCTTTCGTGGTGAGCTTGCCCCATTAAATGAGCGCCGCGCATTGGTGATAAATCATAATGATTTGCAATTGCTCTCGCAGTGTTTGGGCCAAAAGAACCATCAGCACCAACGCCAATTTTCTCTTGAAGTTTTTTCATTGCCTCACTCATTTTTTCTTTGCAATCGTGTGAGCCGCTGAGAAAGACTTACCAGCAGACATTTCTTTACGCATAGTTTTCATATGTGCTAATGTGTGGCGCTTGCCATGTTCTTTCATTTTGGCAGATTGGGCTTTAGTTATTTTTTTCATTTCTTTGCTCCTTAGTTATTATTTTTTATTACCAAAAAACTTAGTTGCTGACCTTACTGCAAACGAACTAGCCACAATTACACCTAAAGTGTAACTATACCAATCTGGCATGGTATCTAAAGCTGCAAACCCATTCGCCACAGCTTTATCAGCCCATTCAAACGGCAGAAACGCTAAAATTAATGGTATTGAAAATAAGAGAACTAAATATTCATCTTTCCACGAATTTTGAGTTCCCTGCGCCATAATCTTTTCCCAGTCAGCCTCAGACGTAGCAGCGGATTTCATTATGGTGGCTTTTGCTTCTGCCTCGACTAGCTTCAAATTTGCAGACGCGGCTTGAACGTTAGCTTTCCCTTTCAGCCACCCACCAGCGAGATCAGCTATTGGCCCTATCAGTGCTTGTAACATTTTTCTTCTCCATAGCGTTGAACCCGAAATAACCGACTACAACTCCGCTAGCAGCTACCACGTAAACAGCGGCAATATCAGCGATAAGGTTTGCAGCATTGTCTAAGCCTAGCGCAGAAGACCCGACAATAGCAAAAGGATAGAGGATCATCCCACTTGCACAAGCCACCGTTAATCGCCTCTGTGTGTCTCGTTTAGAGTCTGCGTCTAAGATTTCTCTATATCGATCCTCTAGCGCCAGCTTTTGAAACTCTTGCGGATCAATTAATCCGTCCTTGTTTAAGTCAGCAAGTTCAAATTCAGTCATCGATTGACACCTCCAAGCAAATAATTCTAGTTTTTGAATTTGTGACTAATATCATTGCCTCAGCCTCAGCGCTTTTACAAAGCTTCATTGTTTCAAACCTGCCTAGCTGGTACACTTCAACACTGTTGTTCGAGTATAGGAGCCACATCAAAAAAAACACTATTTAACCTTTTCAGCGAGTATTGCAGCACCCCAAATTAAACCCGCGCTGCCTACAGAAACTACGGCAATCACAACGGCAACTGTTAAGAAATAGAAAATACGGTCACGTTTTTCAGCTTGCTCTTCTAAAGCCTTTTTGCGGCGCTTACGCGATTCAGCAATCTCAAATACCACCGAGTCCCATAATCCGGGGCTTCCATATAGGCGGCAATCTGAGCGTAATTGATTCATAGCTTCCTTATGGGCCATCTTTGCTGACGCTATAGCGTAGGCCTCTTGAGTGTTTCCTGACAGCCTACCAAGCGGAGTTTTATGTTTTCCACTTTCAGCCATGCCAATATCGGCTTCTAAATCTGCCAATTTTCCGAACTGCGGCATAATGCTATTCATATCTTTGCCAGCTTGAATTGCACTACTTATTGATGAGGCAATTTTGCTGACGGCTCCAGCTAGGGCAAGCACTTCAATCATTTTGCTGTAACCATCATATTTTTATTTTTTCATAAGCTGATGAATGTCTCTACGCATTTCTTTTTGATCTCCACGCATTTCTTTCATTAACTCTATTATCATATCAGTTTTTTGCTCAAGCAAAGTAACTTTAGATTTATTAGTTAGTATATTGTTAATTACCCACCAAAAAGAACCAACTAATGCCGTAGAAATAGCTATTATAATTGCTGTAAAATCTGACATCGTTTTCATTTAGTAACCGTTTGCAAGAAACTTACTAAACTCACCACTTAACATTTTTGTCTTAACGTGAGCGGCAAATTCTTTAGAACCAATATTTGCGCCGCATTCCTTGCTCCACGCTTCAGCAAAAACAAACGGAATAGATGTAACTAATCGCATGTCAGAGTTTCTTTTATGACCCTCTATATTTCGCTCTTTGTTAAAGTCCATTATTTTCTGAACGTCCTGAGAGCGCTGCACAATCAGCTTATCGCCATCAGTGTGGTATTTAGTATTTAAGATTGTTTCAGCCATCAGGGAGCCTCTCCGTCTTTCCAAGCCTCGTTTATATCTGGAGTACTTGGGTCATCTGCTATTAGTTGACCTTTAGAATTTCTTGCTCTTTTAGGAGCTTCATTTTTAGCTTTAGGTTTTTCTTCAATTTTTTCAGCAAACTTATTAGAAATTAATATTTTAGCATCTGCCTCTTCAATTTCTATAATATCCCCCAAATAACATTTTGAATTGTTTGCAAATGGCTGAAGATCAGTAATTATTTTAATTTTCATTGTATTTTCCATTTTAGCAAAAAAGGGGCATTACTGCCCCTCTTTCTTTTTAATTATGAGTTATTTACATCAGCCACAATGCCGTGTGCTTTCTGTGAAGTGACTTGTAGGCCATATTCACAAGAAATTAGACGGCGCTCTGAAAGACCAGTTTTAGCAAGTGATTCCTGTTTTGCAGTCTGTAAGTAAGCTACAGAAGCATAATTCGGATCAATTACAAAAACATCTGGCGTATAATCAACACCACCAACTGTCCTTACGCGAATATGACGCGATGGAACAATTTGCAATTCACCAAAATCAGAAATGTAAACGTCAATAGCTGCGTTCAATTTGCTGTCTTCGGCTTCTTTAAAGCGCGTTGCGTTACCAGTAAAAGTTGAAATCTTTTGCTTTTGTGTAGAACCACAAAGAACAATGCTTGGCTCTGCGCCATTATTCCAACACGCGGCAATTACGTCTTTTAACAAAGTTTCTGTTAATGGGCGTATTGTACCATCGGTTGCCGCCGCGTTTACAAAGCCACTTTCACCAGCACCAGAAGTGCCACCGTTTGCTCCGTTTGTCCCGCGAGAAACATTGCTTGTTAAATATGCCGGCAACCCAGCAGTTTGACGAGCAGTTCCAGACGCACCAGCAGAAGCCGCCACGTTCTCAAGCAACATTTTTTCCATGTCACGCTTTAACTCTGACAATTTATAAGCAACTTGCTTTGCCGTTGTCTGAGCATTTTGAACACCATTTACAGCTTGGTTTGTAGAAGAAACTTCTACTACTTTAGCTGAAATCTGGGAATAACCACCCTTACGGACAGCATTAGTTGGCGCTGTGTTGGATAGTCCAACATCACCCTCTATTTGCCTGTTATTCCCTGCTGCTGCCAAATCAACTTCACTCCACTCAAAAAAGGTGTTGTCGATATTGCGTGTGCCAATAGATGACATAAACACGGTTTCCGTGGGGGAGATGGAAGCCATTGCGGTTGCCAAATCTTCACGAATTGTTGTCGTGTTATATGTCTGATTAGTATTTGCTGTAACAGCCATTGCTGTATCCTTTCATGCAAAAGTTATGGATTTAATAAAAAATCCGCGACAGCATCAATGCTCCCGCTTTTCCTCATTGTCGCTTCTGCTTTATTTGCTTTTGATACTCGTCCAGAACTTGCCGCACGTTTAGCCGCTGGTTTGACTACTGGCCTTGCGCCTTCAGCTTTTTTCTTAGCCTTGCCACTGTTAGCTTGTAAATCTCTCCATTTTAATGCGTCACCTAAAATACGAACTTCTTCAGCAGTTTTAACGGTTCCAATTTGCTCATCTGTCAAATTGTAATGTTTTTTTGCTTTTAAAGACATATTATTAATAATCACATTGCGCTTTTCTGGGTCAGCAAACTCAGGCATCCATTCCGCTAGGCGTTGCGCCTGTTGTTCTAAGAATTGATTGTTTTGCTCACTTTGAATTTGCGCTTGCTGCTGTTGTTGCTGTCCCAACTGATAATCAAATAGTTGGCGCTTATCTACGGCACGGCGATATTCGGCTTCTTGCTCTAAATATCCTAGAGGGTCACTATTTTTTAGTTCCTCAGACGGATAATTAGGAATAACTGGAACATCCCCATTCTGCACTTGTTGTACCAATTGCATAAGCATTTGGCGCTCTTGGGCAATAAGCTGTTTGCTGTTAGCATTTTCAGCCATGCCCTTTTGGATGTACTTTTGCCCCGAATACCCACGTTTAAGCTCATCAAAGGTTACCGATGTTTCCGTTCCGTCAACTGTGACGGTGTAAACAGAGTCTTTTTGAGCTTCGCTTTCTTCAGCTTCTTCGTAATCCTCACCCAAATCTTCATCGTTGTCTTGGGCTACAACGTCATCCTGTTCTTCTGTTTCATCTTCAATTACTTCAGTCTGATCGTCATCAGTTTCTTCTATAACTTCTTCTGTAACATTCTCAGAATTATCAGGCGTTTCTATAATTAGATTATCGGCAACCGCCTGTAAATCGTTGCCATCTATGGGGCTAGTCGTTTCCACGGTGCTTTCCCTTCCCTTTAAATAGCGTGAGAGCATCTATATCTGCTTGTAACTCACGCTGGATTGCATTTAACGCACGTATCATGCTGTGCGCGTCTTCTCTGGCTTCTATTTCAGAAGCCATACTATTTGCAAAAACATTTTTTTGATGTTCTCGCAAATTCTCTATGGTTTTTACAAACCAATCATTCTCTAATAAGCTTTTAGACCTTTTGGCCCTTTGCTCAATATCCATTACCCATGCCCATCATCTCTTGATTATGCATCCTTGGAGCTTCTTGTTCTTGCTTAACAGAAGCAACATCTACAGCCGTTCCGTATTTTCCTAAAATATCTGCAACTTTAACCGCTAAATCTTGAACCATTTCGTCACGGCTTAAATCATCATCCATGCCCAGCTTATGCATTTTATACTGATAATCCATTTGGGCCTTACTCATGTCAACTTGCGCCCTTGTTTGGGCTTTCATTGCCTCTGTCTGCATAAATGCAGCATTAGGGTCTTGAACTTGCCCCTGGCCTTGCTGTGCTGCCATAGCTTGCTGCTGTTGAGCCATAGCCGCCATCTGTTGTTCAATTTGTGGGGTCATTGGCATAAAGTAACGATCTGAGTTTCTAACACCACCGATTGCAAGCATATCTGCCATTGTATTCCGCATTTGAGTCAATGTAACAATTCCATTGTTTGGCCCATAAGTTTGATAAATTTGCTGTTGGGTTGCAAATGCTTGCTGCAAAGCCGCCATACGTTCGTTTTCGCGTCCAGTGCCTATTCCTACATTTACACTCAAATCCATTTCTATTTCCCAAGCTTTTGGTGAAACAGGTATGAAATTACCGTTTAAACGCATCATTTCCTCGCCATCTGCGTTTTTAACCATCAGCTCCAGCATTAATGAAAACAGTTGCTTCATGCCGCCTTCTGCAAAATTTCTGGCTATAACTTCTGCTTGACCAGTTTGCCCTTCCATAGAAGCCGCGACAGCCGTTGCTGTAGATGATTTTAAAACGTCAGGATCAAGTCCTTGCGCCATTTTGGAAACGCCAGTTTTATTATCAACTAATTGGTCAAAATATTGCAAGGCTGGCAATGTGCTTCCAGCCGTAAATGGAACAACCATTTCAGTAATTGCACCGGGGCTTTTAACTCTAACAATTCTTCCGATTTCATTGTTGAGCAAATCGTCCACTGCAACTTGACCTTCCATGATTTGAAGGCCGGGATTATTAGTTAAAGCTACATTATCAAGAACACCGCGCAACATTGAAGTTGCTGCGTCTTGGTCGGTAAGAACTAAATCAACAAGCGAAGTTCCAAAAAACGCGTGTGGCTCTGGATCGCACTCAAAAATTGCGTATGGTGCGGTGTCAGCTTCGTAAAAATCTAAAACCTTATAGCCAGACCCAGCGCATAGAAATTGATATAATTTAGGGATGCCTGTGCCTTCTATGTCTAATTCCATATAAGCTTGTGTTACAGTTACTTTTTTTGAAGCTGCTGTTATGTTTTCGTCTTGGCTTTCATCAACAGAGTATCCTCTACGAGCAAATTCTGCTTCGTCATTTACAACACTATATTCGCTTCCGCTTAACCCATCTAAATCCGAAAGCTCAAACCCCATCCCAAGCAAATCTCCGACACGCATTTCTGTGCTGTGACCGCAAATATAATAATTATCCATGCCACGGGCGTTTCTATCAACAAAGAAATCCTCTGGCGGTATGCTTTCAATATGAATATCTCCGTTAGATATTGTTCTTGTTATTTTGGCATCGTGCTCTGGAAGCTCAATCTCCATACCCATTGCGTCAACGGATAAGCTCATACGCATCTCATGCTCAATTACTTCAATATCGTCATCTTCAACTAACATTGAAAAAGCTTCATCACTTAAATTTGTGTAAGTGTGAATATCTTGCTTTGTTTCATCGTGATAATAAACATAAGCAATACCTGCTTTTTTAACTAAAGCATCTTGAAAAACATCATTTAAAACTTTGTAACCATTATGTTGTTGAAATTTGTACGAAATATAACTTGTTGCCTGTTCAGCAGATGCAACATCCTCTGGACCTTTAGGCACAAACTCAACAGGCTTGTCGTTAGTTAGAAAAATACGTTGAATAGAAGGCTTTATGCCTCGCACTACTTCACGACATTTTGTTGCAACACATTTGGAACGTCCGTCCTCATGTCCAATATCTACTTCGCCATCAAAATATCGTTGTGCTTTAATTCTTTGTGGAGATATTTCAGCTTCTATAAAATCAACAGCTTCCTCAATTGCTTTAGAAACAATGCTTTCAATCTGTGTTTGATCTAATGGTTCTAAACGCATTATTGCACCTTTTTTCTATTTTAGGTCTTCGGGAACGTAACTGTCGCGGTTAATATCTATCAATAAAGGAGACAACAAACCTTCGCTAATATCTCCAGCAATGGGAGCGCCCTGCGATCTTCCACCCATACCACCAGCCCTTAAAGCTTTTTGTGTTAAACTTTTTATTCTATTTGCTATTTCTTGCCAAGCACTTTCATCTGTTAAAGCATTGCGAACTAAATTCGGATCAGATGAAACTAAAATTTTAGCAATTCTTTCATTTTCTGCTGATGATAATTCTCGCCTAGATATTACTCTAATTAATTTAGCAGCGATACCTAACGTATCAACCGCACTTCCCATAGTTGCCCCTGCAATTTGCGCTGGTGATATGTTCATTGCTCTAAGTGCAGTTTCTTTAAAATCTGCAGTTGTATCGGACCCGGTTCCAATTAATATTTTTGACGCTGCCGTTTGTGAATCAACAGCAGTTTCAATTGATTTTAAAACGATTGGCAACTCATCAGCAGGGAATATTTCCCTAAGAAGTTTACCTTCTTTTTGGGCTGGATCGAGGAGATTACGCATAAATGAATTTTTAGAAGTAGTTGTCATTTTATTTTCTAAAAGCTTCATAAAACCAGCCCTATAAGCAGCTATAGTTTCAGCAGCATTTGATTTTGCACTTAAAGTAGCAAAATCTGCTATTTTTTCATTAACATCACCGACAAGAGCATTACTACCAGCTTTGTAAGCTTTCGCATCTGCAAATATTGCAGCGGCTTGCGCTCTGGCTGAAGATAAATCTTTGATATTAAAATCTAAAATTCCTCTTAATTCTTTTTCAACGTCAGATATAGCGTCAGCAGACGCACCAGAATCATTTTTAAAATCTTTAGTTGCTCTGTTTGCAATTGATCGCCGCACGACTTCAGCTTCCATTGCGGTTGGATTTCTTGTAAATGTTACTGTTCCATCTTTAGCAATTTCAAAAAATTTACTTCCAGTTTTTGCAAGCACAGCTTTAGTAGCTTCTTTTCCAGCACCCGGCACTCTCTGCAACGCGTCCATCAATGCTTCTACAACTTCTGGTGTTGCTGGAACTCCCTCTAAAGGACTATATGCAGCTTTTTGGGCAGCTTTTGATAAACTTTCACTTTCCCTTCTTACCGCAACTTGGCTTCCTTCACCTGCGTTTCCTAAATTTTTTCTCATTTCCAACATAACATCTGTTCTTGTTTTTGCGGGTCTACCCTCTAATCCTTGCTGTATAATGGTAGAAGCTTTCCCCCCGCTTGTGCGAAGTGACCTAACCGCTGCTTGAATAGTTTTATTTTCAGCTAACAATTTTCCGTCTATTATGTCTTGCGTAATTTCATCATAAGTTTTTCCAGTTTGATCGACTAATCTTTGAATTTCAGTTTGAACGATTTTCGCGCCTCTTCTACCTAAAACTCTTCTGGCAGAGTCAGCTAATTTATTAATTGCAAAACCTCCAGCCTTCGCCAAACCGTAACCAGCACTGCCGCCAAGAGCGCCTCCAGCAAACGCGCCGGGTGCTCTTGCTAGTCTTGATGGCAAATCTCCGTCACCTGTGCCAACACCATAAGCGGCCCCTTGCAGCGCCCCTACCCCAATCGCTCTAGCCAAAGATGCTTGCCCACCGGGTAAGAGCGCTGGCAATGCGGCTCCAGCCACTTCAAATGCTACCGACTCAATTGGGTAATCTTTTTTGTAAGCTTTTATTGCTCCTCTAACTCTTTTTAATTCTTCATCATAAGTTTTTTCAGAAAATAATGCCGTTGTTCCCGCTTCAATTTCATCACCAAAACCAAATGTTAAACCTTGCGCTGCTGTCCTAGTTCTTTGCGTTGGAGCATAAATTTTTTCTTCGTTTTGATCCGTTTGCTCAACGGTTTCATTAGATTTAAATATTGAGTTAAATTGCTTTAAATTCAAACCAATTCTTTCACCAAAAATTTCTGGTGATAAATTAGGATAAAATTTATTGTAAACTGCAAGAACTAAATCATTATCGCTTACATTTTCATATTGAGGAAATTTTGCTCTAAGGTCTTCAATTCCAGCCATTAATCTAATCCTATGCCAAGTGGATCGTCATTGCCCTCAACAGGGTACATGGAATTAAGCTGCGCTCTTCTTTGGTTAATAAACGCTTCAAGAACAGCTTTTTTCTCTGCTGGACTTGCGCCCGGCGCTCCGAGTGTGGCCTTTAGCCTAAGACCTTCCTCTTCCGTAAATGCAGAGCCAAAAGTAATTCTCAATAACGGCAAGATTTGATTATCGACAACAGCATCATAATCAGCCTTTGCAATAGCTCCTTCACCAACATCAAGACCTAATTGCCTTCTAAAAGTGTTTGCCAATTGTCCAGCAGCCGTATAACTTGCAGTATCTGAAAGAACAGTTAATCTTCTAACCGTATCTTCGAGCATTGGAAGATTTCTAGTCATTTCAGCTAATTCATTATCGAATCTTACGCTTTCTTTACCACTTCCACCGCCAACGGCTCTTGCTTTGTAAAGTGCTTCTGCTTGCTCGTTAGCAATCTGAACTGCTTTTTTTACAAAGGCTTCAGCTTCATCACCCACTATAGTTCTATTACCAACCGTTGTTACTTCGACTTTACCATCCCTATATACGGTAACCACACCGCTTCCATCAGGAAGTTCACTAGACCTTTGAACATTAGTACTATTATTACCAGCAGTTATTCTAGCACGACCTAAAGCAGCACTTTCTTGCAAATAACCAGAAAATGCTTGCGAAGCATCTAAAGCACCACTTTTTAATGCGTCTAAATATTTTGAAGCTACACTATCGCCAGCGCTGGCCTTTTTTTCAAGTGCTTCAATTGACCTATTTTTATTTTGCTCACCAACACGCGCTAGACCTTGCCCTCTAATTACATCACCTTGACGCTGGTTAGGAGCAACCAAGCTATCAAGAGCCGCACCAAATTTCTGTATTGGAGTTAAACCAGTTTGCGGGTTTTGTACGTTCATACGTTTAAAAAAACCCATTAACCCACCTTGTTGTGGATCGGTATTTTGCGGTTCAGGATTCATCATTATTTTAATCTCCTATGCTCTTTTATGAGAACATTTGCGCCCCTGTTTGGAAGTAATTAAACAAACCGGGATTAAATTGCGTAGATTGGCCTGTTAAGCCCGGCGCTCCAGAACCAGTTAAAGTCCCAACCATAGTGTTTAAACCTTGCGCTGGCGCTCCTGCGTATTGTGCAGCCCCTGCTTGACCTTGATTAATAAGGTTTTGCATAATCGCTTCTTGTCCCGCGCCAGTTGCTGCATTTGCCGCTTGTATATTTCGACCAACGCCAAACAATTGATTACCAACTCCAGCCAAACCACTAGCACCACCAGCCCGAACATTTGCGGCTGAAAATTGATTATTATTTGATGCCATATTTGCCTGTTGCTGCCTTCCAGCTTGTGCCTGGATTCCTTGGTTTAATGCGCCTTGATTTGCTAAACCAGTAGCTTGAGTTAATTGCGCTTGCTGTTGTGCAACTGCGTTTTGAGCCGCTACACCCGAAAGCTTAGCTTGTTGTGTCAATCCAGCCTGTTGTGATCCAACGGCATTTCGTGCTTGTGCAGCCGCCAATCCAGCTTGTTGCGTTAATTGAGCTTGCTGTATAGCAGCGGCGTTTCGTGTTTGTGCAGCCGCCAATCCAGACTGTTGAGTTAAATTGGCTTGCTGTTGCGCTTGTGCATTTTTCGCTGCCATACTTGCTAAATTAGCCTGTTGCGAAATTTGCGCTTGTTGCTGTTGATTTTGATTAAATGAGCTTGCATTTACCAATTTTGCTTGCTGCGTAAGCTGCGACTGAATTTGTGCAAATTTGTTTGCTTCTTGCATATTTCCTGATCTTGCAGCTTGCTCACGTTGCGCCCCAGCCTCTCTTGCTTGCTGGCCCAATGTTTCGGCTTGCATCCTTTGGGTGGAATCCAAAGTTCTAGCTTGCTGTGTCTGCCCTACATCAAACTGTCTAGCTTGCATGGCTTGACCAAAGCCTTGTTGATAAAGTGGGCTTAAAGCCGCGCCAGTAGCTCTAAGGCTTTCTTCCGCTAATCTATCTCTTTCAACTTCCCTACGTGATCCAAAAGCGTTAGCCTTTGTTGCTTGTCCCTCTAATTGCTCTTGCGCAATGAGGCGCTGTCTTTCTATTCCTTGAGCAACAGGGTCAATAACTTGCTGTTGATAAGGGTTCATGTAGTCTGAAATATCTCTTGTTCTTAACTGGTCTACTGCAATTTGACCGGGGCCAGACGCAGATTGCACACCACCGACAGAAGACATTTGACCTACAGGGCCAAGTTGTGTGTTTTGCACTCTTTCAATATTGCCAATAGTAGAGCCACCGTAGGTAGACGCAGGGTCGACTGTAGCGCCACCGTAGGTAGACACAGGCGCGACTGTAGCGCCGCCATATGTTGAGGCGGGAGCAACTTGTGCGCCGTCATAAGTATTTGCTGGTGCAACGGTAGTTCCACCGTAAGTTGCTATAGGAGATGCTTGTGCAGCCACTGCATTGTTAGCTTGAAAACTACTTGCATCTCCGTAAGACTGTTGTGCTCGCGTAAAGGCATCAGCAGACTGTTGCATGGGGTTTGGCCGCATTGCTGGCTGAACTCCCATACCGTTTTGCCCCGGCATTGGCGGCGTTACCGCTTTTTGAAACGCGTTTTGTAAAGCTCGACCAACAGGAAGCGCTGCTTGCGATATTTGGTTTGGATTTGCACCTTGGCCCATATTGTTTTCTCCTATTTCCCGCCGCCGCTACCTTGCATTTCTAATGCAACAGGTTGACTTTGTGGTGCTCTGCTTCCAACTTCACCAGTTTGCGGGTTTATACCAAAGCTTTCAGTGTATTGAGCATAACCGGGGTTTTCTTCACGAATTTCATTTACAATTTGATTTTCAAGGGGCGCTGAAGAATAGCCTTGTATGCCACCAGCATAAGTTTGCGTTTCTGGTAAATAATTTCCACCGCTGGGCATATTCCCACCCATATTGAATGCGCTGTTCATCATGTCTGTTTGCTGCGTAGCAAGTTGACTATAGGGACTTTGTGCGGCTTGTGTCGGACCATAAGTCGGAATGTATGTTGCAGCTTGTGCCGCTGCATCCCGTCCCATGCCTAAAGTTTGTTGAACACCTGTCTCTGCAAACTCTGGCAACATTGCTGTTTGTTCAGTTGTACCACCACCCATTTTTTAAACCTCCAAAGCGTATTGAGCGCTTAATAATTTCCAACCTAAAGGAGCTAAAGCTTTTTTCCAGCCTAGCCGTCCAGTTATAGTTCCACCAACACAATCATGAGACTTTGCCCATGCCGTAATATCATCATTCATATCTATTAATTGATCCAATCTGCCACCAGCCAAAAATAAATTTAATAGTTTCTTTCTAGGGTATATCACGATCTCTGTTACAATGCACCCCCTTGGCGCTGCCCACAATTGCATACGACCTTCAGCGATACCTAAAACAATATCCTCAAACTCATGTGTTCCATTGGAATATTTCAATGCGTCTTTTATCCAAGGCTTACATCGTTCCAAATCATCACTTAAAATAAAGTCTTTCATTAATTTACCATGAGCTTAAAGATGCCCTTTTCCATATGGAAGCTGAACCGTTGTAAGTTCCAACACATATATAAATGTAATTTGTATCCCACGCAATCATTCCAGCAACGTCACCTGCTGCGCCTACATTAGAAGCTGGTGTGGATTGCTGCGTTGCAACTTGCCGAAAAGCCTTAGATGAAGAAACAACAACATATTTTTTTGTTCTGTCCCACAATATAACACCATCTTCAGCAGCAGATGAATATTGATCTTTAGAATCTAATTGATTTAGCGCCTTACCTAGAAACTTTCTAATGTTTTCAGCCCAAGATTGTATATCTAAAGTATATGGCGGTACAACTCTCACCGCTTGCCGCCTTGCCTTGCATCCATTCTCATTATGCCAACACGCCAATCGCTTGATGTATTGCCTTCAACACGCATCCGAACCTGTCTCCCTTGAAACCGCACAGATGTCGGGTCCGACATTGTAAAAGGGCCATAAGTTGTTTCTGTAGAATTTGGGTAGTAACGTGTTTTAAATTTAGCCTTTACATCACCTTGTGTTAATTCGTCAGGAATAATTTCAACTACATTCATGATGTTATCACCGTTGCCAATGGCAATAGGGCCAGTTTCAGCAAATGGAATATCGGAATCATAATTGAAACCAATCTCATGCTCATACAAAACACCACTACTTTTAACAAATAACGGCTGTCTAAACACTCCACTATCAACTCCCGCAGTTCTATTTATTTTGCCAGTTGACCAAATATTCTCACTATAATCGTATAATACGTAACTATTACATTCAGTTGAACTTTTAGACGGGTAAAACCACCAAATTTCATTCCAAGATGAATTAGAAACTGCACTAATTTTGCTTTTTTGATCGCTGTTCATATCTGAAAAAACATAATCACCAACCTCACAAGGCAAATCCTGCACTCGACCGCCTGAGTATAAAAAGAAACTTCTATAACCCATCCAAAAAACACCGTTATCAACAGATATTGCAGCTTTTGCAGAAATCAAACCGCATGAGGTTCCGACACGCTCAAGATTATAAATAAATGGAGGGCCAGCATAAGTTAAAGAATGGCAATCTTCTGAAGTTAATATAACGGATTGCCCTTTAGCTTTTAAACCAGCTAGAATTGCTCCATTGGTTTGAACAATTAAATCACCAGCTTGATTAGTCGCTGCTGCTGTCCAAGTTGTGTTGTCTTCTTGATCGGACCATTGTATTTTTCTAGGGTCACCACCCGCGCCAAAACAAACAACAAATCGTTCTTCTGTAACCATAAATCCAGTATTATTTACGGGAGCATTTGAAATTACAACTGCGTCAGTAGCCGCGTTTAACTGCCATTGATAAAGTTTACCGTCTGCTGGAGACATAGCCAACAGATATTCTCCCCAATTATCTAATGACCAAATTGTAGCTGGTAATAAATTTTGAGCATCTTGCCTTGGTTCACTATATTCTTCTAAACCATAAACACTACCGCCAAAACCTGTGTTTATACCCGCACTAACTCGACCAACAGTTAAACCATTGGGAGTAATATCTGTTGTAGTTCCTCCCGCATTAACCGCATAAAGTTTATTATGAGTTCCTGCGCTTAAATATCTATTTCCAGCATTATCTTCCCAAGAAATTATTGACCGTGCAACTCCATTAAAATTTACAGATTGACGTTGCCGCCACCCACCGACAGGGCGCAAAGCATCCTCATGCCAGCGAACTAAGTTTACATCACGCCAGCGCCCTTGAGACATATATTCTGTGCCGTTGCGATACTGACCTTTGGGTATTTGAAGGGGTATTAATGGCATTAATTATGCCTTCCAGTTTAAGGTGCAACAGGCCAATCATCATCTGACAAATTAGGCCAGTCCGAATGCGTAGAAATATCACGCAAGGATTGCCGATATACAGTCATCGCATCGCTCATTGTTACGTCTGATAGTGCATAAAAATCTGTTGCGGCAATTAAAGCATCTCTTTGAGTGCGATTTGATTCAGACGCCGCTGCATCCAGACCAGCTTGATATGCAGTTTTGTGCTGTGCCTTGGTGGTTGTTACGCCATCCTCATCAGTAGTGTCAAAAAACATATCCTGAGCCACATAATTTTCCACCCAGTTGCCATTGGCGTCTTGCTTAACACCGTCACGCACAGATAATTCGTATGCCGTTGTGGTTGCCGCTGGGCTTGCCAATACTGGGTCAACGTCTAAAGCGTCGAGCGTTGCCGATGACCAGGCGCGCGGTAAGGACATATTAGAGTTGGCTGAACGCCACTGTCCCTGTGATTTTACTTCACCTGTTGTTCTGTTTCTATATTCGCCCATAAGATTGATCCTTTCAAGTGGGTTTGATTATGCGATTGCGTAAAAGATGTAAGTGCCGTCTGCCATTCCGTCTAGGATTTTGAATCCTGACGCCAGTGGGTCTACTAAATATGTTCCTGATACTTGTGCTGCGCTTGTGTTGAGGAAAATGTAAGGATTTCCTGCGCCCGCAACGAGTCCCCTGGTCGAATCGTAGACATACCAGTCTCCTGTCGTGTTGGTCCTCTTTAATATAAAAAACCTAGCACCATTACTAAAGCCACAATCTACGTCTGTTGAGGTTCCTGAGTGTGAAACTACACCGACTTTAGAAACTCCGGCTACCGTGGCGAACAAGTGCGCTATGTAGGTATTATTATTATCGTTTGTTCCTAAGTTTCCTAATGAAAAAACAGAGCTAGTAGGCGCAGTATTATTCCACGCAAAAGTGGCGTCAGTGAAGTTGTCATTACTATCTAAAAGATTATAACCATAAGCTGCCCCACTTCCTTGGCCGGCGTTGCCTGCGTGATAGACATACCAACCCCTGGCAGTGCCACCCACCCTCTTTTTGACCCACATCATTTCTGGAACAACGCCAAGGCTATGCGCCACGGTTCTTCCTGCTGTTCCGTTCCCCGTAAAACAAACGGAGTCATGATAGCCTTTTGCACGCTTCCAATTCCAGTTAACTAAAGCTTGACTTGCAGCACCTTGGCTAAAACTGTTTTGAAGATCAAAAGTAGCAATCCCCCCACTGTCTGTTTGTTCCATTCCTGAGGTTGGAGTTAAGAGATACTTTGTCTCACCACGCAATCTATCCGAAACAAAAGAACCGTTGGCTCTTGATGTCTCCTTTCCAAGCCACAAATCGGTTGGAAACCCAACTGAGTAGGCCGATGTAGCACTACGCAAAGTAACATCAAACACCTCAGTAGCCGCCTCTGGCTCTTTAATCATAGGCGCACGGATTGCTGTGTAGATATATTCTCCTGCCCCAAAGCTTAATACTTGAAAGCCTGTAGCCGTTGGAAAACCCACATCTACCCCATTAAAACCAGCTTCAGCTGCGGTTGCGTCTGCATAAAGATACGGATCATTATTATTTCCAATATTTCCGTTTTGCCAACCGCGCATGGTGTCCCATAGGAACCAACCACCAGAACCGGTATTTGCATTCTTGATAAGCACCCACTGAGGTTCCCAACCTAAATTAATAAATGTAGAACCTGACGTTGTAAACGTACCACAGCTAACAATATCTTGGTCACCAGCAGAGCCAAAACCACCGGCATTGTGGGCGAATAGGTAGGCTATAAAAGTATCATTATTATTGTTAACGTGATC